>Ga0182024_10009899_pt1 | contig 19568 bp, 10 predicted proteins | sample P32metaG_FD_120480 | JGI IMG/M metagenome (GOLD analysis project Ga0182024, IMG submission 120480) | Permafrost microbial communities from Stordalen Mire, Sweden - P3-2 metaG (Illumina Assembly) | ecosystem: Environmental > Terrestrial > Soil > Wetlands > Permafrost | place: Sweden: Stordalen... | reverse complement strand
GCGTCGGATTCGCTCAATCTCGGCCGCAGCTATCTTGAGCTGCCGCACTCACGCATCGGTTTTGCAGGCGTACTTGGCCGCCATCTTGATGTCGATTTGTCATCGACCAACACCGGCGACTTTCACCCCGCGCTCGCCATGGCGATGAAACAGCCGCCCGCCGGGATGCCATTTGCTCTGCGCGGAGGAAAGGTCGAGCTCAACGCGAGCGTCGATGGCTCGCTTGCATCGCCGAGCATCAGCGGGCACGTTCTCTCGGATCGATTCTCCGTCGAACAGCGCAACTTCGATCGCGTGAGTGCGGATTTCACCGCGTCGGCGACCGGCGCGTCGATTGAGCACGCTACGCTTCAACGCCAGACGCTGCTCGCGCAGCTTTCGGGATCGGTCGGCCTGCGCGCGTGGAGTTTCGACAACGAATCGGCCGTCCGGCTGACTTTCGATCTGCGCAATGGCGACATCGCGGATGCGCTCGCACTCGCCGGAGAAAACGAGGTCCCCGTAAAAGGTTCCCTCACCGCGTCTGCGCAGATCACCGGTTCTCTCGGCAATCCGCAAGGCGCGGTGCAGGTCGCGGCGGCGAACGGCGTGGCCTATGATCAGCAGTTCGACAAGGCCGATGCGCGGATCGAGCTCGCGGACGGGATCATTCGTCTGGTTTCGCTCGACGTGGCTGTGGGCGCCGGCCGGATCGAAGCGAGCGGGACGTATTCTCATCCGCGCGACCGGCTCCTGCCCGGCCGCGCGCAGGTGACCGTGAACAGTTCCGCGGTCGATCTCAGCCAGTTCGCCCTGCTTAGGAAGCTGCGTCCCGGGCTGTCCGGCGCGGTTCAACTCAACGCCAGTGGGACCATCGATGTTCGCGAGGTCTCCGGCGCGGCCGCGTTTAATCTTGACGCGCTTCGGGCGGACGTCAGCGCCCGCACGCTTCGCGACAATGCACAGGGTTACGGCGATCTCACCGCGCACGCCGAATCCGCCGGGTCAAATTTGAACTTTCACCTGGATTCAAATCTCACTGGCGCAACCATCCGGGTCTCAGGCAGCACCACGCTGCCAGGCACGAATCTTTCAACCATCGCCCGCGCGGCGCCCGGCAAAGATTATCCGCTCAGCGCCGACATCGCGATTCAGAATCTCAACCTTGAATCCGCGCTCGCTCTGGCCGGAGAAAGCTTTCCCGCGCGCGGCGCTCTTTCGCTCAACGGGCATTTCAGCGGAACGCTCACCGATCCCACCGGCCGCGCGCAAGTGAATCTCGCTCGCGCCGCGATTTACGACGAACCCATTGATACCTTACAGGCCGACGTTCAATACGTGGGCGATTCGGTGGAGGTTTCCAACCTGCGCGCCGCCTCGCCCGCGGGCAGCATCGCGGCGAACGCGTCGCTTGCTCACCCGGTTCATCAATTCGATCGCGGGCGTCTGCAATTGCGCGCCGAAAGCACCGGCCTTCGCCTCGCGCGTGTTCATTTCCTCAATGAGCAGGAGCCCGGCCTCGACGGTACACTCAAATTCTCCGCCGATGCTTCCGGCGAGGTGCGCGACAACCATGGCCACCACGAGGTTCTTTTCTCAAAGCTGGATGGCAACCTCGCTCTGAATCAGGTGACCTATAACGGCCACGCATTCGGCGACGCGACGCTCACTTCGCAGACGAAAACAGGCGCCGTCGCGCTCAAATTCGATTCCGATTTCGCGAGCGCGTCAATTCACGGCGAGGGCGAAGCCACGCTCCAGCCGGATCTGCCGATCCATGCGAAAATAACCGCCGGCAACATTCGCTACTCGAATCTGCGCGGATTTTTCAAGACTGATTCCGTCCGTCCGGATTTTGACGTGCTCCTCGACGCGCAAGCTTCGCTCGATGGCCCGGCGATGCACCCCTCGGAGCTCCGTGCGGCGATCGAGGTCCCGCGTCTCGATCTCACTACGCAGGCGTCCGCCCGCGCTTCCGCACCCACCACCATTGCGGTCGCAAACGACGGCGCGATCTCCGCCGATTTCGATCATTCGGTGCTGCGGATTCGCACGGCGCATCTCACCGGCCGGTCCACCGACATCACCGTCACCGGCAGCGCCGGGTTTACGGGCGCAAACCGGCTCGATCTTAGCGTGAAGGCAACCACGGACCTCAATCTGATCGAGCAGATCGATCGGGAAGTCCACGCTCACGGCGCGATCGCGGTGGACGCGGCGGTGCATGGATCGCCGTCCCAGCCGCTGGTGAACGGAAGCGTCCGGTTGACGAATGGGGCCTTCAATCTCGAGTCGATTCCCAACGGAATCTCGAACGCAAACGGCGTGATCGCGCTCAACGGATCGAGCGCCCGCATTACGAATCTCACCGCGGAATCGGGCGGCGGCAAAGTCACGTTCACAGGTTTCAGCGATCTTACCGGGTCCACCGCTCGCTACTCTCTCCACGCCTCCGTCCTGCACGTGCGCACGCGATATCAGGGCGTAACCGTGGTCAACAGCGCGAATCTCACGTTGGGCGGAGTCGCCGGCCGTGGCGTCATCAATGGAACGGTCACGGTGGAGCGCGTGGGATTCAATCCGCAAAGCGACATCGGTTCGCTGCTCGCGCAGTTGACTGCCCGCACCGCGCCGGGCGCAACAACCCCGGACAACAGCGGGCCGCTGGCAGGCGTGCGGCTGGATATCCGGGTTCGCACCGCTTCCGGCGTGCGCTTCGAAACCACCTTCGCAGAGACCCTCGAAGGACAGGGCGATCTGAGCGTCACAGGCACCTTGGCGCGGCCCGGAGCGGTGGGGCGCATCGAGATCACGCAGGGCGACATGGTGTTTTTCGGCAACGAATACATGGTCAATCGGGGCGTGATCTCGTTCTACAATCCGCTCGCCATCGATCCGCAGATCGACATCAGTCTTGAAACCACGGTCCTGAGCGTCAGTGTCACGATCGGCGTCTCCGGACCCATGGACAATCTGAAGCTAACTTACCATTCCGATCCGCCGCTGCAATTTCAGGAGATCGTAAACCTGCTCGCCAACGGAAGGCGGCCCTCCTCCGATCCAACCATCGTCGAGAATGAAGCCGCGCCGCCGCAACAATCGCTCGGTCAGATGGGCGAGACCGCGATTGTGGGTCAGGCGGTCGCTTCGCCGCTGGCGAGCCGGCTCCAGCGGGTCTTCGGCGTGAGCGAGCTAAAAGTCGACCCGACCTTCGTCCAGGGATCGACTCTGCCGCAGGCGACCCTCACCTTGCAGCAGCGCGTTTCAAACGCGATCACGTTCACGTACTCGCAGAATTTGAGCCTCTCCAACTCCGAGCTGATTCGCGTCGAATGGGCGCTCAGCTCGCGAGTCTCCGCCGTCGCCACGCGCGATGAGAACGGCATTTTCGGAGTCGACTTTTTCTACAAACTTCAGTTCCGGTGAGCATGCCGCGCTTCGATGGTTCTTTTTTTCACCGCGTATGGGATCTGTGGAACTTCCATTCGGCGCCACGTCTTGCCGCCGCACTGGCTTACTATTCGATCCTCTCGCTTGCGCCGTTGGTATTGATCATCGCCGCGCTGGTGGCGATAGTGCTCGGCCACACGGCCGCGCAAGACGACATCGTGACTGAAGTAGGCAGGCTGGCAGGGACGCAGGGTGCGGCGCTCACTAAAGGCCTTCTCAGCAGCCGGCCTTCGTCGTTGACCGGTTGGGCCGCGACCCTCGCCGGAGGCGTAATCATGCTGTTCGGCGCGTCAAGCGTGTTTACCGAACTTCGCTCGTCGTTGAACGTCATTTGGGACATTCCGGAATCCGAACGGAGCTGGTACGGCGAACTAATCCGGGAGCGGCTGCTTGCGTTCGCGACGGTGCTGGCGCTCGGGTTGGTGATGACGGGGCTTCTGTTGGCCAATGCGGGGTTTGCGCTGGTCACGCGGTGGCATTGGCGGTTGCGTTGGCTGACGCATTCGATCGTCGTTCTGGGCGCTGTAAATCTGGCCACGACCTTCGTGGTCACCAGTCTCGTGTTTTGTCTCATTTATCGGTACGTGCCGGCCATGCGGATTGCGTGGAAAGACGCGTGGGTCGGCGCGATCGCGACGGCGCTGCTGTTCGACCTCGCGCGGATCCCGCTGGATTTGTATCTGGCGCATGGCGGTATCGGATCGGCGTACGGAGCGGCGGGATCGCTGGTGGCATTTTTGTTCTGGGTGTATTGTTCGGCGCAGATTTTCTATCTCGGCGGCGAATTCACGCGAGTGTATTCGGAACGTTTCGGAAGTTTGTCGCATCGCCCGCGCGCATAGCTACGTTATTGCCACACAAGCCCCCGCGGCCATGTCGAGCGAATCCGCATACTCGATATGCAGGACGCGCTGCGGGGCTGCCCCGGTCTGGCTGGATTCGTTTCCAGCTTATCGAATCCGGACGAATCGGTCCCGTACGCGTCGGAGGTCATATGTGAAACCCCGCCAACCAGCCCGCCGAGCAGTTTTGGATAGAGGTGACCTTGCGATGAACATGTCGGGTTTCTGAAGGTCGGCCGAGAGGTAGAAGATCGAATAGCTCGTGGGCGCGACGAGCACTGGAAACAAAGGAAAGTAGATGGCTGCGTCCATCCTTCTCTTCTGCGGGTCCCACGCCGCTCCGGGTATGGTATTCGGAACACTTTCAGTTCCGCGCCGCGTGCTCGTCTTCACCTGGGCAAGGTAGCCGCAGAAGTCGCATATCACATCAGCGCATTTGAAGTTGCTCGGTAGCCGCTTGAGGGTCTTAGGACGTTTACATCGAGGGCACAGGCAGTGGTGAACGACTTCGATCTCTCCGAACGCACCTAGCGTCTGCTTCGGCGACATGAACGACAGAGCTCCTTCCGCGACGGTCACTTCGGCGCGAGATCGTTATAGTGCATCACCGCGTTGAACAACATCCCGAACTCACCGATATTCTGCCAGCGATAGCACGGGTTCGTCGCGAACATCACCACCCGACCATTACCCTCCGGCACGTCAAGAACCGCCGGTCTTCCGCGGATTTCATTCGCTCCCCGCATGAGGCCGCTCAGCACGCTCGAATCGCCGCCGGGAAATCGCATCAGGACCTGCTGCTCCCGATCACGCTCCGGCACCGTCAGCAGCGGGCCATTGGCCCACCGAACCGGAATCGTCTTCTCCGTGTACCCGTAGAAAATCGGACTCGCCGTGCGGATAATTTCCGCCTGCACGATCGGCCCCGGTGCATAAAATTGCGGCGACGTGCGGCTGGCTTCCACGCGGCGCGTGATTCCGAATTCCGCCGGGAACGCGCTCGCCGTGCCGAGCGTGATCAGCACTCCGCCCGCGTCCACGAACTTGCGGAACTCGACCGCGCCTTCAAGTCCCATGCCGCCCGTAATATCGTCCGACGATCCGTACATTCCCAGATTCTTGAACTGGTCCGACTTCGTATAAGCGAGCGGCTTGCCCGGCCGGGGCTCGATGTCATACACCAGCGCCTTCGCCGTGCGGCCCTGATTCGGAATAATGATCACGTCGTAGGAGCCGCGCAGGTTGCCCTTGAGCACGCGCTCCTTGAAAATCAGGTCGAAGGGCACTTCGAACTGATCGAAGGCGTGGCGCACCCAGCCGACCTCCTGCGTACTGCCCCAGGTGCTGTACATCGCCAGGCGCGGAAGATCCACGTCGTGCATCGCGACCGTCGGCGCGGCGGTAAGCGCTACACCCGATAACCCCAGCGGCTCGACCGCGGCTTTCAAACGCGCGTACGCGTCTCCGGCCACAATAAACGATCCCGCCGGGATTTCCTGATCGCCCGATTTGAAGCTTTTTTCGACCGCGCGCACCGCGACATCTTTCAAGCGATAGCGCAGCGTCACCAGATTGTTCGAGCCGTTCTCGACCACCGCATAAAACGGAGCGGAAGCGGCGCCGGAGATCGCGCCGCGCGGCTCGAATCGATCGACAGGTTGAACCGCGGCGTCGAGGATCGCCTTATCCGCGCTCTCGACCACCTTCGCGTGCGCCATCAAGCCCATGGTCCACGCGGTATCGTCGTAAGTGGTGAGCGACGGGTCCGGAAAGTCCTGCTTTTCGAGCAGAATCTTCGCGAGGCGCCCATACGGCTGATCGCGCTTGATCACCAGCGATCCTGCTGGAAATGTTCCTTCCTTTAGTTTCACTTCGGCGCTCGCGCGGCCGATTTCGATGCCTTGCAGGCGTAGCGTGTTCACGATGAACGCGACGCGCGTCATGTCGTTCTGCACCGGGATCACGTAGCCGAACGGCGCGTCGTTCTTGCCGGATTCTATCGAATTTCTGCTCTTTTTGTAGAAGTTTTCAAGGATGATTTCCGGGAACGCCGAGGTCAACTGAAGCGCGGTGAGCACGCCGGTTTCCTCGTAGTTGGTGTTGTTGCGCATGGACCAGTCGGTCTCGCGATACGGCGGCAGCGGACGATACCATTCGCGCGTGGTCATGCCGCCCCCACGGGCGCCTCCGCCTCCACGCCCTTCGGCGGCGGGAGGCACGATGTTTCGATGCATCGTATTCGCTCCGCCGTTGCCGAAGGTTTCGTACATGCGCATCATGCCGTTGTGATTCGAGGCCATGAAGCCCAGGTATCCCGGCGACCACATATCCACGAATGCATGCGTCCACACGCCCGGCATCCCGTACTTGATCATCTGCTCCATCTCGAAGTTTGAAAACCACGGCAGCTCGCCATAGAGAATCGGATCGAGCGTGGGGTTTTGCGGCGCCTGGCCGCTGAAGGTGTACATGAACGGCTCGGATTCATGCAGCTCATGCATGATCGGCGGATGCCATTCGAGATACCACCCGAGCAGCGTCCGCATGCTCATTTGCGAATAATTGATATCGCGATTGTTGTCGTGGTAAATGTACTTGCCCCAATAGGGAGGGCCAGGCACCTGGTCCTGCTCACCGGTCTCGTTGATCTTGTATTTGTAGTACCAATCCACGTAGCGATCTCGGCCGTCGGGCTCGGCTGCGGGGGTAATCGACACGATGACGTTGTCGCGGATCTTTTTGATCAGCGGCGTATCCTCGGTGGCGAGGCGATAGGCGAGCTCCATCAGCATTTCGGACGGCCCGGTTTCCGCGCTGTGCAGGCCGCCCATGATGTGGTAGATTGGCTTGGCTTTGGTGACGATCTCGCGCGCCTGCGCGTCTGAAAGCTTGCGCGGATCGGCGAGTTGCGCGAGATAGCCCCGGTAGGTTTCGAGATTGCGGATGGAATCTTCCGACGCGATGAAAACCACGGCGCATTCGCGGCCCTCGTCGGTCTTGCCGACGTTCATCACTTTGACGCGCGGGGACTTTGCCGCGAGCGCCTGATAATATTTCATGATATCGGCATAATAAGTAAGCTTTTTCGGCGCGCCGATATAGTAGCCGAGAACGTCTTTGGGGGACGGAACGCCCTGCGACTTGGGCAGATGGTCCACCAGCGGGCTGATGAATTCGGGGCGGGTGGTCCAATCGTGCACGGATCGGGCGAAATCATCGTCCATCTGTTGAGCGGCGGCGAAGGACACACTGGCGAGCAGTAACGGCAGGAGGCGCATAGCGGAATCTATCATAGAATAGTGCCGTCGGGTGCCGCTCGGAGGCCGTTTCTCACAGCCGAATGGCGCGATCTGGCGGTATTGAATTTCGAAGTCGACCCAGCGCTGCTGCGGCCGTTCCTTCCGCCCTCCGCCCAGCTCGATTTGTGGCGGGGCACTGCCCTGGTGAGCCTCGTGGGTTTTCGCTTCCTCGATGTCCGCGTGCTCGGCGCGGCCATCCCTTTTCATCGAGACTTCGACGAGGTGAATTTGCGATTCTACGTGCGTCCTATAGGGGGAAGTCCCGAAGGACGCGGCGTCGTCTTCATTCGTGAGTTTGTGCCGAGAAGGGGTGTCTCGCTGATCGCAAATACAATCTACGGCGAGAATTACGCGACCGCAGTGATGCGGCATGACATCCGGAGCGGCGCCACGCACACCAGCGCTACCTATAGTTGGAGATGGCGCGGCCATGAAAACGTATTCGCCGTCGAGGCGCGAGGCGAGCCTACGCTGCCGCCCGGCGATTCGGCCGAGGCATTCATCTTCGAGCACTACTGGGGCTACGGGCGTTCGACGTATCGCGTCGATCACCCGCAGTGGCGCACCTATCCCGTCACGAACTCACGTTGCCAGGTTGACGGCGACGACGTCTATGGGGCTGGATTTGGCGAAGCGCTCGCACGTCCGCCGGTCTCAGCAATGCTGGCCGAAGGGTCGGCAGTGACGGTCTATCGGCGGCAGCGCGCCGATCAAGGCGCGATCTGAACGTCCGCGTGTAAGTCCTGCCAATCCGGCAGCGTGACGGACCGGGTGAGCTTTTCAATGCTGCTGGTCATTTCCTTCGACTCGAAAGGACCCAGGCTCGGAGCGCGGAAGGAAAAGCGGCACAGCGGAGGCTGGCCCGCCCTGGCATCGTCAGTGCGGAGGGTCACGTAGACCGTCACGTCGGAAACGGGCGCGGCGGAATGATTCACCACCAGGTAGTGAATCTCGGACTTCTTGTTGAAGTCGAGCACGATCCGGAAGCCGGTCACTTCGATGAATTGCGCGAGCGGGTGCGAAACGGGCTGCGGCGCGGCAGTTTCAACCCCGCTCTTGGTCTCGGCATTCGAGTGCGCGACCGGCAGGAAATAGAACGCCAGAGCCATTCCCGCAACCAACAACGCGAGCATGAGCAGGAAACCCCTCAGCAATCCTGGCAGACCGAATTTCCTGGCGCCAGGCGCGTCGCGGGCGGTGAGGATTTTCGCGTTCTGGAAGGAGGCGAGCTCCGGCGGCAGCGTCGGGCCCGGAAGCGTAATGCGCGGACCGGAATCCGGCATCAGAATTTTCGAAGCCGGCACGGCCGGCTTCATCGCGCGGCTGGCCGCCGATGAGTAATCCTGAAGCGGAGCAAGCGGGAGCCACGAGCCGGAGGGGGCCTTGTCCTCCACGGGATCTTCCGCCGGGAGCGTCGCCGGCAGTAGCGGAGCGCCAGGGATCGCGGCAAAAACAGCCGCGGCAAGGTGACCGGCGTTCACATCATCCGGCACGCCGGCGATCCCGGAACGCGCGGACGCGGCAACCGGCTCGATCGCCGGCAGCGCAATCGGCTCGCATGCTTCGGCGAACGGGGGCACCTGGATCTCTTCAGTGGGATCTTCGCTAAGCGCCGGAGGTGGCTCGGCGTGGTTCGCATTCACATCGGCAACCTGCGGCTGCCCGGACGCGACATCCTCCGCCGTGTTGCTTGAGTCCTGGAGTAGTTCGAGCTGATTCAGATCCCGCGGCCGCTCGATCGCGGGAATTTCACGCGTAATCGCGTCGATGTCGATCGGAGCCGGGTCCGGCGGAGTCAGCTCGAAGGAAGGTTCGGGGGTTGGTTCGGGCGCAATGACCGGCGGCTCGGCCACCAATGCGACCGGGTCCGGCGGAGTCAGCAGTGCGACCGGCTGCGGCTGAGCCAGCAGCGCGAGCGGCCGCGTCACGGGCAGAAGGGCCTGCGCCTCGGCTTCGCGCTCGCGCCAGTCCGTTGACGCAATCGTAAGCCCGACTGCCGCAGCGAGCTCGACCAGATTCGGAATCGGCTCGGCCAGCTCCCCTTCGCCAGGCGACGGCACAGGCGCTTCGGGCGCGGGCTCCTCGTGCGCGCGGTGCGCGTGGTCGGTTCCGGACTCGACGCGTTCGCCCGATTCCACCGCGGTGGATTCGACGCGACTGGTTTCCACATCGCCGGGCTCCGGCTCAGCGGGTTCGGGCTGATCGGATTTGGTCTGAAGATCGTATTCGAGCTGCGCGTTGCGAACCTGCTCGGCGAGCGCGAGCAGCGCGTCGAGCCCATGGGATGGCTCGGGTTCAGGCGACGGTTCGAGCGAGCGCGCCGATTCGACCGGACGGGCCGTTTCAAGCAGCGCCGGCCCGGCGTTCGGTTCGGGGACGGGGTCAACGCCCGAGGGTGCGCTCGATTGCGGACCGGTTTCAGGGTTTGACGCGAGGTTTGACTCGGGGCTCGATTCCACGGGGATCGGCGCGGCTTGCGGATCGCACGACGGACATTCGGTCAGCCGGGGAGGAATCTCCTGTCCGCACTCCGGGCAGATCCAATGGAACATGGATCTAATTTACCCGTATTTTGGTTTTAAACCCTTCAGGGACATACCCTACCCGACACACCTAGGCACCTTAGGTGGATAGGGATTCGATCTCAGTGATCCCTTAGAGAGGTTTCACGGACGCGCTTCCAAAACCATATTGAACGGCGTCTCCGCGGCCCGACGCACACGCCGGAACCCGCCCTCCCGGATCACCTTCGTCAGCCGCGCCTCACCCGCCTGCGCGCCCAATCCCAAGCCGACCTCCTGCGCTCGCGACGCCGGAGTGCAGATAAATGTCGAAGCGGAATAATACACTCGTCCGATCGGATTCAGGTTGTCCGCGACGCGGTTTCCGGCGAACGGCTCTACCACCATCCAGGATCCGTCGCTCGCCAGCGTCGAATGCACGTGCTTGGCTGCGCCCACCGGATCGCCCATGTCATGCAGGCAATCGAAGAACGCGACCAGTGCGTAGTTTTTTCCGGGATAATCCTTGGCACTCCCGACTTCGAACGTCACACGGCCGCTCACCCCCGCCTTTTCCGCGGCCTTGCGCGCACTTTCAATCGACGGCCCGTGGTAGTCGAAACCATGGAATTCGCTCTTCGGAAACGCCTGCGCCATGAGGATGGTCGAAGCCCCGTGCCCGCAGCCCACGTCGGCGACCGCGGCACCCGCTTCGAGCTTCGCCTTTACCCCGTCGAGCGCCGGAATCCATTCTCCCACCAGATGCCGCATGTAGCCGGGACGGAAGAACCTTTCGGTGGCGCGGAACAGACACTGGTCATGCTCGTGCCAACCCACGCCCTTGCCCGTGCGGAAGGCTTCCAGCATTTGCGGTTCGGCGCGCATCATCGCAACCGCCAATTCCACCGCGCCCAGGAAATAGAAGGGACTCCCTTCGATGCCGAGGGCGGCGGCCTGCTCTTCGTTCATGACGAACTTGTCCGCGGCCTCATCGTAATCGACGAATCCGGATGCAGCCTGCGCGCACAGCCACTCATGCACGTAGCGCGCGTTGGTGTGGGTCTCCTTCGCCAGTTCCTCGGCGTTCACGGGCTTACCCGCTGAGAGCGCCTTGTACAGACCGAGCTTCTCACCCACTAGCATCGGTCCGATGCTCGCCATCGCACCCAGATCGCCGACCAGCTTCCCCATAAAGGCCATCAACTTGTCTGCGTTAATCGCCATGTTTCCTCCTTCGCCGCAAAGCGTACCACACCGCGATCCCGGCCAGGAGCGCGATCGAAGCGTACAGCAGGTAGTGATGAATCAGCTCCGCGATCTGCTCCCACCGGTCGCCGATGAAATATCCGAGCGTTAGAAACGTCGTTACCCAGAGCACGCCGCCGCTCCAGGCATACGCCGCAAAGGTGGGGAAACGGAGTTTCGAAATTCCGGCGACCATCGCGGTGAAATGCCGCAATCCTGCGATGTAATAGCCGACGAACAGCGCCCAGTGCCCGATCCGATCGAACCAGACGTGAACGCGATTGAGGCGTTCTTCGGTGATGTGCAAATACTTGCCGAAGCGATGCACCACCCCGAGGCCGAGCGTGCGTCCGATGGTGTAGCTGAGGCTGATGCCGCACCAGCTTCCCGCGAGCGCGAACAGCCAGGTGGTGATCGGCGACATCCGTCCCTGCGAGATCTGGTATCCGCAGAAAACCAGCAGCGTCTCGTCAGGGATCGGCAACCCTACTACGCCGAGCATGAGCAGGACAAACAGCCCCTCGGGGCCGTACATGGAAATTTTCGAGAGGGCCCAATCCATCGATTCACGATAGCGCAGGGCCCGGTTTTATTTCCGGCCAGGGACCAGCGCGCGCGTGGTGACGACCGCGAAGTGCTCGATGAACTTTCCTTTTTTGGGAAGCGGCGAGGCGGTGCGCCGTTCGAGCAGGTCGCCGGCGAACTGATTGAACGCCTGCCCCAGGTCCGACTTCGGATCGATGCAGGTGCCCTGCGTCAGCGCCTGATTGACTCCCTGATAATCGTTCGGAAATGTCCGGACTACGGGCACGCCAAGAATCTCCTCAACCTGCTCCTTGGTGAAGAGCGCTTTCTTCTGGACGCGATTGAGCACCACGGAAACGCGGTTGTCCAGATCGAGGCTTCGCAGAAACGCCAGTTTCTCGCGCGCCAGATGGAGCGACGGAATCTCCGGCGTGCAGACCAGCAGCACGCGTTTGCAGTCCTGCATGATCTCGAGCGAATAGCGCTCCAGGTTGCCGGACAGATCAAAGCACAGCGCTCCGTAGTTGCGGCGCATGAACCCGATCAGACCGCGGATCTGGGCTCCTTCGATTCGCAGATTCGGATTGACGCGGCCCGCGTGAAGCACGTCCAGTTGGTCGAAGGTGGTGACCAGCTGCGGCCAGAGATTCTCGTCGATCTGGAGCGCGTGTTCGGCCGCGTCGATTACCGAATATTCGTTCTGAAGCTTCAGCATGAAGCGCAGCATGCCTGAATTGAGATCGAAGTCCGAGAGAATGATGCGCGTACCGGGGCGTCGCGCCATGGCCGCGCTCACATTCAGGGCCAGCGTGGAAGTGCCAACGCCCGCCTTGGACGGCAGGAAGGCGAAGATGTCCGAAGTCGCGTCCATCGTGACCGGCTTGCGCTCGACCAGGCTCTGGACGGTAGCCAGCGATTCGACGATGGCCTGCCGCTCGAAGGGCTCCGCCAGGAACTCGCGCACGCCGGCGCGCATCGTCTCGCGCAGTACCCGCGCATCCAGGTGGTGGTGGATGGCGATGATCTGAAGGCCGTGCCCCTCGGCTTCGAGAGCCTTCACCGTCTCCTGGGCCTTGTCGATCGATTCGAAACTGAGGAAAACGACCTCCGGTGAGTGCACGCGCACCAGACGCAGCAGATCAATGGCCAGCGGATACTGGGGGAGCGTGCGAGAGATCGTGACGTCACCGGTCGCGTGAAGCGCGGTTTCGAGACGCGCGGATAGATTCTGATCCGGACAAATGACTATGGCGCGAAGCACTTATCTGGCCTCCTTCTCAAGCCTAGTGTGCTTATCGGAGTGGGACAATCGCCGCTCCGCCTCAATTCGCACCTTGGATTCGGCCTAGAGCGGCCGCGGATTTGCTTACCCCGAGATCGGGGATTCACCTTAGTGCTTTCGTCACGCCCATTCGAGCGTCGTGTTGTTTTTGGAAGGCTCACGGCCCCGCTATAAGCTTATAATCTGAAGACGCGGAGACGCCTTACGTTTCAAGGTCGCTTCTTGAGCGTCCGGCGTCTAAGACCCAAATGGAGGTGTGAGAGTGTCCGGACAACGGCTTCCAAATCGCTGGCTGATCGCCGCGGCCGGCGTGATCATGAACGTCTGCGTCGGCACCACCTATGCCTGGAGCGTATTTACCAAACCGCTCAGGGAGGGCAACACCTGGACTCAGACGGAGGTCACGCTCACCTTCACCATCGCGGTTGCGTTTGTCGGGCTGGGCAGCCTGCTCGGCGGCATCTGGCAGGATCGCAAGGGGCCGCGCCTGGTTTCGACAGCCGCTGGACTGTGTTACGGGTTCGGCTTTCTGATCGCGGCGTACTCCGCCTCGCATCACGTGCTCCCCGGGATTTATCTCGGTTACGGGTTCTTTTGCGGGTTGGGCATCGGCGCCGCGCATATCTGCTCCATCGCGACCATTACTAAATGGTTTCCGGACCGGCGCGGCATGATGACCGGCGCGAACGTGATGGGCTTCGGCGCCGGTGCGTTGGTGCTGAGCCCGATTGCGGCACGGACCATCATTCATGTGGGCGTTCCCGCGACTTTCATCGGATGCGGCATCGTGTACGGAATCGTCGTGACGCTGATGGCGCAGTTTTACATCTGTCCGCCCGAGGGATGGCGTCCGGAGGGATGGCAACCCACGGGCGCGGTGGCAAAAGCGGCATCCGCCGTCGATCACAGCGTGTCGGCCGCGCTCAGGACCTGGCGCTTCTGGCTGCTGTGGGCGATGCTCTCGCTCAACACGTCGGCCGGCATCATGATCCTCAGCCAGGCGTCGCCGCTCGCGCAGCAGCAGACCGCGATCAATGCCGTGCGGGCCTCCGCCATCGTCGCCACGCTTTCGATTTTCAACGCCACGGGCCGGATCTTCTGGGCATGGGTGTCGGACTTCATCGGCCGCGCCCAGACGCTATTCTGCCTGTTCGCGCTCCAGGTGTTTCTGTTTTTCGCGCTGCCCAGCCTGCATGGCGTCGTGACGTTCGCCATCGCCGCCGGCCTGATCGCGATGTGCTACGGCGGCGGATTCGGCGTGATGCCGGCATTTACTGCGGATTTCTTCGGCTCCAAGTACGTGGGCGGAATCTACGGCTGGATTTTGGTGGGCTGGGGCATCGCGGCGATTCCTTCGCCGCTGCTGATGGCGCACTTCCGCGAGGTGACCGGAAATTACGACTTCATGATTTACGTGATCGGCGTCGTGATGGTGATCTCGCTGGCATTTCCGATTCTCGCGCGCCGGATCGTCGCCCGCATTTCCGCGGCGTCTGCGATCGAGATCGAAGGCAGCCCCGCCGGTCTGAGCGCCGGTTGACGTCGGCGGTCACGCCGGATCTTCCGGCCCTAGCCGCTTGCCCTCTTACGAGCCTGGCAGCTTGAACGCCACCAGCTCGCCCGAATAGCTCGCGCCGCTGATCGCGACGACGATATACTGCTGTCCATTCACCATGTAGGTCATTGGCGAGCCGCTTTGCGGCGCAGGCATGTACACCGCGCCGACCTCGTGGCCGTCGGACTTGTCATAGGCCCGCAGCATCGCGCCGCGGGCGCCCGTAGGCGTCGTGAAGAAACCCGCTTCGCCCACGACCACCAGCGATTTCGTCACCAGCGTCCCGAGGATGCCGGGCCGTCCGGTGCGCGGAATGGTCAGGCCCTTGAGCGCGGGATTGTTCTTGATGTTATCCGGCGTTTCGCCGTGCGCGACCTGCCAGACGATCTCGCCCTTGTCGAGATTGATCGCCGTGATGCGGCCGTACGGAGGCTTCACCAGAGGCAGGCCCTGCACGCTCAACCCCGGTCCGCCGCCTTCGCCCGACCCGCCACCACGCACAGCACCACGGCCGGCCGCTGCGCCGCGTCCATCCGCCGCTCCGGCTGCGCCTCGAGGCGCGCCACGTCCTCCGCCCCCTGCGCCGCGTCCCGCGCCTGCGGCTGCTCCGCCCGGGTCCGGCGGTTCCGTCGATCCCGCGCCGGGAGTCCGCCGGATGCCGGCTGCCGCGCTGCCCTGCACGTAATTCATGTCCGATCTGCCGTTGGTCGGCGGCACCATTCCGAGCACCGCGGGCGCCGTCTGCGAAAACACGTAGACATTGTGAAGCTCCGGATCGAACGCACCGCCCGGCCAGTTGGCTCCGCCGAGCGAGCCGGGTAGAGACAGCGTCGCGATCGTCCCATCCAGCGTGCTCACCGACGGGGGCGTGAACAACGGACCGATTCTATATTTCTCGACCAGCTTCAGCGCCGCCGCATGCAGCTCCGGCGTGAAATCGATCAGATCGTCCGGGCCGATCCCCTGGCGATCGTAAGGCGCGGGCTTCACCGGAAACGGCTGCGTCGGCGAATACCATTCGCCCGGCACGTCGCCCTTGGCCACCGGCCGTTCTTCGATCGGCCACACCGGCTGCCCGTTGGTGCGATCGAACACATATAGTTGCGCCTGCTTGGTCGGCTGCGCGACGGCTTTGATATTGCGGCCGTTGACGGTGATATCGGCGAGAATCGGCGCGCATGGAATATCCATGTCCCACAGCCCGTGATGAACCAGTTGATAATGCCACTTGCGCTCGCCGGTTTTCAGATTCACAGCGACCAGGCTCTCGCCGAACAGTCCGTTGCCGGGCCGATGGCCGCCGTAGTAATCGCCGGTGGGCAGCTCGACCGGAAGATACGCGAGCCCCAACTGCTCATCGGCCGAGACCTGCGCCCATACGCCAGTGTTTCCGTTGATCGCCCACGAATCGTTCAGCCACGTCTCGATTCCGAATTCGCCCGGCTTGGGGATGGTGTGGAAGATCCACAGGCGCTTGCCGGTGCGGGCGTCGAAGGCGCGAACGTAGCCCTTCACGTTGCGCATGGTCCGCGGAACGCCGCCGGAGCGATGCGCCGCGCCGACAATCACCACGTCGCCCGCGACCATGGGCGTCGAATGCAGACCAACCTCGCCCGTCACCAGGTCGATTTCCTGATCGTCGTCCATCTTCAAATCGACGACGCCGTTGTCGCCGAATCCCGGCACAAGCTGTCCGTTTTTCGCGTCGAGCGCGACCAGCCGGTATCCCGGCGTGACGTAGAGAATTCGTTCCTGCTTGCCGTCGGTCCAATACGCAAGACCGTGACCGGAAAGCTGGCGCGGGGCGTTCTGGCCGCGCGGACCTTCATTCTCGCTATGGATCCACAACAGCTCGCCGGTGGCGGCATCGAGCGCGAAGGCCGCGCGCCGCGTTCCGCCGGTGCAGTACAAAACGCCGTGCACCATCAGCGGCGTGCCTTCATATTGATATTCGGGGCGAGGACCGAGGTAATCCGTCTTGAAGCGCCACGCGACTTCGAGCTTATTGAAATTTCCGGAGTTGATCTGATCGAGCGGCGCGTAGCGCGTGCTTCCGAGGTCGCCTCCGTAGTTGCGCCATTCGCCGTTCTTGGTTCCCGATTGCGCCATCATGGGCGCCATCGCCGGCGCAATCACGCACACCGCCGCAATCGCGCGCACGATCAAATGAGACTGGGTTCGCATCGTGGCTGCTCCCTCTTCCTTCTTGGGCTTTTCGCTCCAGTTGAAATTGGGATTATATCAGTCCTGCCGCGGCGTTTCCTATTCGATCTCGAACGAAATGTTCCGCGTGACGCCTTTATTGGCGCTGTCGAATGCCTTTAGCTGCAAACGATACGCGCCCGGCTCAAGCTTGTCCGATGGCATTTTGGTCGCCGACGTAATCACCGGGCTTCCGTTATGCGCCGGAATGGGAATGCGGAACAGGCCGGTGTCGGCCTTCTGCTCGTTGGTTTTCGAGTCGAAAATCAGCAATTGCAGCGCGACCGCCAGGTCCTTGGGCGGCTCCGGCTGCGCTTGCAGCGGCTCATAGACTTCCAGGTACACCACGGGTGTTTGGCCCTGTTTGAAGCGATTGGTGCCGGAAGGAATCACCTGCACTCCCTGTGTGATCAACGGCGTCCGATCCTCGATCAGCGCGGCGTCGAGCAGCGCGCCCATGCCTCCCGCGGGCCCGTACTTGGTGCTGAAGGCCATGGCGCTGATCATGAACGATTTTCCGTCGTAGGGTTCGATGGTCAGAGGAGTTTCCACTTTTCCGAAGCTGTCGCCGCCGGAGCTGCACACCACTTTGAGCGTATAATTGCCGGACGCGGCGTCGAATTCATTTTCGTAATGATATTTCGACTGCTTGAACGCCTCCACCTCTTTCTCGCCTTCGAAGTCGAGCTTAACCGCGTCGCTGAAGCGCGCTCCCACCGATCCGTCCGGCTTGGTGGCGATGCCCAGTACGTTGATGGTCGCGTGAAACTTGCCTTTGTCCTTCTCGACCTTGAGGTCGGAAGGCGAAATCTCCATCGCCACCGTCACGCGCGCGACATTGGGAGAAGTGAAGAAAAAGGGCGCTTGAATCGACGCCGCGATGGTGCCTGCCTGCGGTGACTTGGCACGATTCTCGAGGGTCTGCTCGCTCGAGGTCTGCGTGAGAACGTCCTTCTGCTTGGTGTCGCAATAGCCGGTGCGCGCGCGAACGTTGTCGTCTTTGCGCTCCACCTTGACGTGCAGCGTGTGGCAGCTTCCCTCTTTCGATTCCGGCGGAGTGTAGCCGATCAGGTAAAACTCGTTCATCTCCTTGCCGATCTTTTCAAGCCCGCCCAGAAGATCATTGGTGTTGATGATCACGAATCCGCCGGTGCCGTCGGCGAGCGCGTACATCAACTGCTGATTGTTGGATGCCGAGGGCGGGAAATGGTTGGGGATCAGAGCCCTTGCGTTGGCGGCGTTATTGATCACGTTCGGATTGACCGGGTTGTTCACGGCTCCGTTCGATGGCGCACGGCCGCCGAGACCGCCTGTCCCGGTGTTTGTGCCTGAGCCGATTCCGCCTCTGCCCGTTCCGCCTGAGGTGCCGGTGGTTCCGCCGGTGGTGCCGCCGCGCCCGCCGCCAGTGGTGCCTCCGCCGGTAGTCCCGCCGCCGGTAGTGCCTCCGCCGGTGGTTCCGCCGCCGCGACCCGCCTGCATCGCCAGAAACATCGGCCAAGTCACGAAATAAGGCTGCGATTCAAACGCCGCCGGTCGAAACACGGGTTGTTCCGAGCCTGATCGAGAGGGAGTATTGTTCACCGCGACGCCCGCCACCAACCCGCGAGCATCGATCGGGTAAATCGCGACGTTGGCTCGATTGCAGGCGTCGATGACGGCGGTCAGCTCCGAGATCTGCTCCTGTCTGACCACGAATCCACCGGTGAACAGGATCAGGCTCTTGCGGCCGGGAACCGTCGCGAGGTTCCTCACAAACCCGCGCAGTTCGAGCAAGAAGCTCAGCGCCCCGAATTGCGATTGTTGAGTGCGAAGTTGAGGCGGGCCGCCTCCGTTGCCGTTTATGCCGCCGTTCAGGCCCCCGCTTGACGGCGGGTTCGGCGACACGGAAGAGAAGCCCACCCCCGCGACGGCGGCTTTCAATCGCTCCACGCTCGCGGTGAAGTTCTGGACGATTTGCATCGCGCCGCCATAGTTGACTACCGCCATCAGGCGGTTCGGCGCCGCGTTGGAATCGATGAACTTGGCCGCGGCGTCGCGCGCGTATTTTTGTTCGCCAAACGGCACCGTGGAATTGTCGAACATCAGGACGACAAAACGAGGTTGCGCATTGGTCGGCGAGTTGGGATCGGCTTCGAAAGCGAAGCTTTTGATCTGCTGTTCCTTGCCGTCCTCGTAAACCTTGAAGTCCTTCTGCTTGAGATCGCGGACGTAGGCGCCCTTCTTGTCGGTGATCACCGCGTCCACCAGAACCACGCGGGTTTCGGTGCGGATCACGGTGCCGGAATCGGCCGGGGTCTGCGCTTTCTCGGGAACGCTGAATGCGCCCGCCAGGCAAACGATGGCGGCCAGGATCTTCGTGCGGTTGGTATTCACTTGATACTCCTCATCCGGTTACATTCTCGACTAGTTTATGACAAATCATGGTATGTCAATTACGCCGTTGCGCGCAGCCATCATCTGGCCTTCCGAATCCCGCACCACGACCCGCAGCAAGTATTTGCCGGGCTGCACATCGAAACTGTTCTTCACATCGAATCCCTCCGCCACTCTCGCGTCGAATGTATCCTGTTTCAGATTCATCTCGGCACTCTGTTTCACCGTGTGCAGCAGCTTCCCGTTTCCATCGAACAGTCCGTAGACGATCGTCAAAGTATCACTCTCGCGGCCGTCCACATTCTGGAACGGCAG
>Ga0182024_10009898_pt1 | contig 19568 bp, 14 predicted proteins | sample P32metaG_FD_120480 | JGI IMG/M metagenome (GOLD analysis project Ga0182024, IMG submission 120480) | Permafrost microbial communities from Stordalen Mire, Sweden - P3-2 metaG (Illumina Assembly) | ecosystem: Environmental > Terrestrial > Soil > Wetlands > Permafrost | place: Sweden: Stordalen... | reverse complement strand
TAAAACCTTTCTACTCGGCCCGAAACGCCTGCCCCATGACGGGCGCTGCAAACCGTACTACTGGTTGAGAGAGAAAATCACGTCAATCGTGGTATCCACTTCGACGGGCTCGCCGTTCAAGGTGGTTGCCTGATACCGCCATTGCTTCACGGCGTCCAATGCAGCCTGCACCAACAACGGGTGGCCGGAGATGACCTCGAGCTGCTCGACTTGGCCATTCTTACCGATAATGGCGTGCAGTCGTACAGTCCCGGAGATACGCGTCTGGCGCGCCAATGGAGGATAGAGCGGCTGCACCTTATTCACCAGCTTCGCAGCGGTTACGTTGCCGCCCTGGCGAATACGGGTTTGTGTGGGCTTCGGAGGAGGCGGTGCACCACCTACGCCGCCAATCACGCCACCGATCACGCCGCCCATCTGGCCGCCGGCTACGCCGCCGACCACACCGCCCTGCATGCCCATGGAACTCATGTCCGGGGCGTCTTCCTTAATAATTTTGATGTCCTTCGGGATAACCTTCGGGGTGACGAGTTTCCCCGCATCCATCAAGTGCACTTGCGGCTTGATGTGCACCACCTGCGCGATTGGAGGTGGAGGTGGAGGAGGAGGCGGCGGCGGAGCCGTCAGCATCGTTGCCATCATCGTCTTCGGCAGCGCCTCAGTGTAAATCAGCGGAATTAGAATCAACACCGCCAGAAAAGCCGTCTGAAAAATCATGGAGAGTATGACTGTCCACGGCTTGTTCGTTTTCTTCGGATTCGGACTTGAAACCACCATCTCGTCAAACATGGTCCCTTACCTCCTCCCGGCCGGAGCGAGACGCCCTGAGGCGCCCGGATTCGGACGGGTTTTACCGGCAGAACCGGTACTTGTTGCAAGACCTTGGCCGCGCCAACGATTCCAAGCGACCACTAACGGGGCGGCAATGCCAAAACTGGAGTACGTTCCTACCACAATACCCACCACCAGAGCAAAGGAGAAAGCACGCAAAACCTGGCCGCCCATCAGAAACAGAACCAGCACTGTCAGAAACGTTAATCCACTGGTCAGTAATGTTCGCGAAAGCGTTTGATTAATCGACTTATTCACCACATCCGCGAAGGATTCGCGGCGCAACAAACGGTTGTTCTCACGAATGCGATCGAAGATCACGATGGTGTCATTCATCGAATATCCAACTAGGGTCAGCAAGGCCGCGATGACAGTCAGGGAAATTTCGAAATGCAGCAGCGACAAAAATCCTATGGTGATCAATACGTCGTGAAAAACCGCAAGGACAGCCGCAGCCCCGTAAACCCACTCGAATCTGAACGCAATATATACCAGCATGCCCGCCAAAGCATAGAGGGTAACTAAAATCGCCTGGCGCCTCAGCTCACTGCCTACTTTGGGGCCCACAATCTCCACGTTGCGAATCGCAAACGCGCCAAGCACGAAGTTGTCTTTGATGGCGCTGATCACTGCGGGCGTCACTCCATCGACCTTGGACAAATCATCAAAATTAGTCAGCACGCCATTCTTATCGCGATCGCGATTATCCAGGATCTTCTTTGCCAGCTGGTTGTACCGGTCCCCGGCATTGACACCTAGTAAAAGCGGATCGCGTTGCGTGAGAAGTGCCGAGAGTGACGCAGGTGTAGCAGCATTAAAATCCGGCTTGACGCCGCTGTTGCTGCCGTAAATGGTGTTCAGCGCATTGATGATTTGTGTCTTGCTGACATCCAGGGCCTGATCTGCATGGCCTTTCTGTTCCAAGCTTATGATGACTTCATTCGCATTCGGATTTGCGATGTCACTGATGCCTTGAATTTCGCTATTGGTCAATCCTTGCGCGGCGAGGCCGGAGCGCAACTTGTCGATGTTCGGGGGTTGGGCGAAGCGCACGTCCACGTTGGTGCCGCCCTTGAAATCCAACCCATATCGAATGCCGCCCTGCGATACGACCGAGGCAATACCGACCAGCAAAAACAATCCGCTGAGCGCGAAGAAATATTTGGCCTTGCCCATCCAGTCGATGTTGGGCTGTTTAAAGAGCTCAATCATGCCGCTTATACTTCCCTTTCTTAGACTCCAGGGAGTTCTCGTTTGTTCCCGGTGCGGTAGGTTACAAAAAGGCCGAACGGATTCTTGCTTATAACTCCCCCGTTTTGTATCCAGCGAACCGTGTATTAAGACAATTTAATTCGGTTCTAGTACGGTCTAAGTGCACTAGATGCTTAGTTCTCCCTGCCGTTCCATCTTGGAGAGGTGGTATTGAAAAATGGTCTTCGAAACATAGATGGCCGTGAATACGTTTGCGATCAAACCGATGGTTAGGGTAATCGCAAAGCCGCGAATAGGCCCCGTACCGAACAAAAACAGGAAAAAGGCCGATACCACCGTCGTGACGTGCGTGTCGATAATGGTCAGAAAAGCTTTCGCGAAGCCCGACTCTACCGCAGTGGCAGCAGACTTGCCGTTGCGCAATTCTTCGCGTATACGCTCGAACACCAGAACGTTCGAATCCACGCCCATACCGATCGTCAGGATCACGCCCGCGATTCCAGGCAGCGTCAGCACCGCGCCAGCCATGGCCAGCACGGCGAGCAAGATGAAGAGGTTGAGAATCAAAGCGAGAACGGCATTTACGCCCGACAAGCGGTAGTAAAACAGCATGAAGATCATCACTACCAGAAGGCTCAAAATCGATGCCTGCACGCCGTGCCTGATGGAGTCCGCTCCCAGCGATGGACCAACCGTGCGCTCCTCAAGGTATTTGATCGAAGCGGGCAGCGCACCAGCGCGCAGAACCAATGCCAGGTCGTGCGCCGATTCCTGGCTGAAGTTGCCTTCGATCATTCCCTGATCATCGATGCGACCGTTAATCACCGGAGCCGAATAAACACGATGGTCCAGCACGATGGCCATCTGGCGTCCTTTATTCTGCTCGGTGAAGGGTCCGAAACGCTTCGCGGCATCTCCCGACAAACTAAAATTCACTTCAAACTGCCCGGGATTGTTGGTGTTGCGGTTCTCGGTGGCGCTCCGCAGATCTCGTCCGGTCACCACCGGCGCCCGGCTCAGCAAATACCAGCTTTCGCCGGTGTCTTGCGCGCCAGTAGGAGTGCGGCGTTCCGATCGTCCCGGAACTAACTCTGTATTTGCCGGCAGAATCCCGGAGTGTTTCGCCAGCGCTTCCGATTCAGACGCATAAGCGGTGGGATCTTCCACCAACTTTAATTCGAGCTGACCTCCGGCCTGAATCACTGACTTCGCCCGAGTCGGATCGCCCTCGCCAGGTAACTGCACCAGGATCTCGTTATCCTTGCGGCCATGAAGCTGAATGGTCGGCTCGGTCAATCCCAAGGCATTAATACGTCGAGCGATCGTCTCGAGCGACTGCGACATGGTCTGATCCTGAATCTGGGTTACCGCCCCGGCTCGCAACGTCAAGGTGTACCCGGAAGGATCGCCCGCGGACGGCGATACATCCCACACGTTGCTGTACTGCGCATTCACGATATCCCGGAAAGTCGAGAGTTGAGCGGGATCGATATTGCGCACCAGAATGTGCGTATCGTCCAGGCGTCGAATCTCGTCGTAATGAATGTCCTTCGCGCGCATCTGGCTGATCAGCCGGTCGACGGTCTGATCAGTTTCCTGTGCGATAGCTTCCTGGACCTGGACTTGAAGAATTAGGTGCGTGCCACCCTGAAGATCGAGACCCAGCTTGATCTGGTGGTTGAAATTGTCCCTTATCTGTTGCACCGAAGTAGGGAACGTCGGTACACCGATCAGCACGTAAATGCAGACAAGGACGACAGCAACGATAAACAGCGCTTTCCACTTCAGATTGGGATTCATGATTAGAAGATCGGGCGCCTGACCGGGCGGCGGTTGAATTTATCCTTCGTCATGACGTTTTGCATCTTTCACTCGGCATCTTCACTTGGCGTCTTTCATTTTGCATCTTCCGGCGTTTCTACCTGGGCGATGGCCGATCGCGCGACGCGAATCTTGACTTGCGGATCTGTTGCGATTTTCAAAATCACCGTATCGCCGTCGATGCCGTTGATGGTGCCGTAAATACCGCCGTTGGTGATCACTCTGTCGCCCGCCTTTATGGCCGACAGCATTTCCTGCACCTTCTTGCGCTGCCGCTGCTGCGGCATGATGACCATGAAATACATAATCCCGAACATCAGCCCGAGCGGAATCAGAAAGCTCGAAAAGCCGGATGCCGGACTAGCCTGAAAAAATGCTGCAAGAATCATGTTGATCTAAGAACTTGCCCCTTCTGCAGGGGCAAACCCCTTGCCCCAGACAGGAATAGCGCCCACAGCATACTCCAAAAGAGAAAAATCCCGCCGCGGCTGGCTCTCCGCTTGAAATCCACCCTTAACTTGGATGTTAGCGGCCGCGATGCGACTGCCCGCGGTCATCTCTTAGGCGCCGGCGCCCTGACAAAAAGACTCTTTACCCCGGCTTACCGCTCAGGCCGGACCGGCGACGTAGCACGCCTGCATCTCTGCTGAGAATTTTGCGAGATTCCCAAACTCGGTAGCCTCGCGGATTTGCCGCATGATGTCAAGGTAAAAGTGGATATTGTGGTGGGTCGCCAGGATCGCCGCGGTGATCTCTCCAGCCGCAAAAAGATGACGCAAATAGGCCCTCGTATAGCGCCGGCAGACGCTGCAGGTACATCGCGGGTCAATGGGCCTTTGGTCCGTCGCGTAGCGCGCATTTTTGATCAGCACTCGGCCTTCGCTGGTGTACAAGCAGGCGTGCCGCGCCGCACGCGTCGGCAACACACAATCCATCATATCGATTCCTAACGCGACATAATCGGCGAGTTGTTCGGGCCGCCCGACCCCCATCAGATATCGTGGACGGTCAGCGGGCAGCAGTGCGGTCACCTCGCCGGCCATTTCACAGGTCATGGCATGAGGCTCGCCGACCGCCAAGCCGCCCACCGCATATCCGGGAAAATCCAATTCCAGCAATTGACGCGCGCTCTCGCGACGTAAATCCGCAAAGGTAGCACCCTGCACAATTCCAAACTGCCACTGTTTCGCCTCACCCGAAGAATTCTCAGCGGTCAGGAAATATTGGCGCGACCGTTTTGCCCACATCGTGGTGCGAATCAGCGCCGCCTCCGCCTTGTCCCGCGGGGCCGGTGTTTCAATGCATTCATCAAGGACCATGGCGATGTCCGAGCACAGCGCCAACTGGATCTCTACGGCTTTTTCGGGCGTGAGTAGATGTTCAGAACCGTCCAGATGGGAGCGAAACACCACGCCTTCGTCGGTCATTTTCCGGAGCGCAGACAGGCTGAAGACCTGATAGCCACCGGAGTCCGTGAGAATCGCGCGCGGCCAGGACATGAACCGGTGCAATCCGCCGAGCTTTCGAATCAGCTCGTGTCCCGGCCGCAAATATAAATGGTAAGTATTGGCGAGGATGATGCTTGCGCCGAGTTCTTCGAGCGCCTCGTGGGTCAAAGCCTTGATCGTTGCGGACGTTCCCACCGGCATGAAAGCCGGCGTTTCGATTTTGCCGTGCGGCGTGGTTAGTAGCCCGCGACGCGCGCCTGCACCATCGGTTTTCGATACCGCGAAGGAAAAACTCACCTGGGCAGTTTAACAGGAGCCATTACTAGAACATGGCCCACACGGTTTTGGCGCACACCCACACCGCCCAGATTCCGAACACGGTGAGAAAAGCTCCAGCAGGCTTGATCTTTTTGGGATTCGCGGTGGAAAAACCGATCGCCACCAGCGCAAGCGTCCAGATCCAGAATAAATCCAGTGACTGGCCCAGCACCTCCATCCAATGTGGCGACCCGTCCGGTAAAAACGCGGCGACATTACTGGCCAGAAAATGTTCGGGATCGACTTCGCCGCGCGGCTTGATCAACAAGATGATGATCGCCAGGAGACTCCCAATAATGGACGGCATGAAGGCATGTGAACCGATCCCAAAAGCCGTTTTGAAGCCCAACCCCGCGCCGGTGAAGAGATTGAACGCGCCCCAATAAACTAACGTAACCAGGAAAACCACGAAGACCGTGCCTAGCAGCCCAAACGCGAAAGCAAGTTTGGGCGCCCAGGTCATCTGGCTCGCAAGAATGCGATCTTTTTGTTCCTGCGGCATCTGATCCATCCGCGCGTTCTGGCTCATCTGCCGTTCAAAAAAACTGCGCCAGTCCGTCTTCATGCCAATCAATCCGCCGGCGATGACACTTAGCAGGCATATCGTGATGAACGGCGCCGCCCATGTGGGGCGCCGCGCGATGTCCGAGAACGCTTTCTTGGGGCTGACAATTACGCCCGTCATCCTGGAGAGAGCGTTCGTTTCGGGCTGGCCTTCAGGGGTTACAGGGGGAGGCGGAGTAGTCGACATATATCTCCTTGGTCGCTTGGGAGGTGAATTCGTCGTCGGCCTAGACATTACGGCAAAATGCCAGCAAATGACTACTCCCGGATAAATTTAACCGCCCGGAAGCGTCGGCACAGCGGCGAGTAATTCGCGAGTGTACTCGTGCATGGGCTGGTGCAGCACCTGCTCCGCGTCACCTACCTCCGCGAAACGTCCGCTCCGCATTACGGCGATACGCGTGGCCAGTTGTGCAACCACCGGCAGGCTGTGGGAAATAAACACGTACGTCAGTCCGAACTCTCCCTGCAATTCCCTCAACAACAACAAGACTTGGGCGCCTACGGAAACATCCAGCGCGGAGACCGGCTCGTCGGCCACAATTAATTTGGGACGCAGAATCAACGCGCGCGCGATTCCGATACGCTGCCGCTGACCACCGGAAAATTCGTGGGGATAACGCCGCAAAGCATCGCCGCCCAACCCGACGCGCTGCAGAATCGCCGCGGTCCTTTCCAATCGCGCACTCCTGGAAAGCTCCGGCTCATGGATCGCCAGCGGCTCGGCTACAATTTCTCCTACGCGCATGCGCGGATCGAGCGACGCGAACGGATCCTGAAAGATCATTTGCATCTCGCGGCGTTGTGCGCGTAATTCCGGCGCGGACAACGCCAGAAGATCGCGCCCCTGGAATTCAATCTCACCGCCGTCCGGTTCGATCAGACGCAACAACATGCGTGCTAGCGTGGTCTTGCCACAACCGCTTTCGCCCACGACGGCAAATGTTTCGCCCCGCGCAACCTCAAAGCTCAGGTGATCCACGGCCACAAAGCGGTCGCCCTCGGACTCGCGTGAAAATGCGCCGCCGCCCCGGCGGTAATTCTTCGTCAGTCCACGCACCCTGAGAATGCTAGAAATGCCATCCTCCCGCGCCGCTCATAGCTACTGCACCACCGTTTCACGTCCCACTAAAATGCAGCGCGCTGCCTGGCCATTCCCGGCGTCTCGCAGTTCGGGCACGGCTAGCCGGCATTCCGGCAGGCGTAGCGGGCATCGAGGTTCGAAAGAACAGCCGGGCGGAAGTTCCATCAACTGCGGAACAGTTCCGGGAATCGGCGAAAGCTTCCCGCGTTCCAGCGTGGGTGACGCAGCAATGAGTCCCTGCGTGTACGGGTGCCGAGGCTCTCGTAGCACATCGCCTGCGCGTCCCTGTTCGACTACGCGTCCGGCGTACATCACCGCGACGCGGTCGGCCACGCGCGCGACAACTCCAAGGTCGTGCGTAATAAATAGCAATCCAAGGCCAAGCCTGCGGCGCAGCCCATCCAGCAACTCAAGAATCTGTTTTTGTACGGTTACGTCCAGCGCTGTCGTAGGCTCATCGGCGATCAACAACCGCGGCTTTATCTCATTGGTCTTCCCGTTCCGCAGTTCCTGGGCTGTCGCGTCACTCTCCGGGTCGCTCACTCCGGCGGCAATCGCCATGGCGATCATCACCCTCTGCCGCAACCCTCCCGAAAGTTGATGCGGAAATTGTTCCCTGCGCACCTCGGGCTCTGGCACGGCCGCGAGTCGCAGCGCCTCCAGAACGCAGGACTTCACCTTGTCGGAGGTCATTTTTGGAAAATGCGCTGTTATGGCTTCGGCGATTTGCTCTCCCACCCGCAGGACGGGATTCAGCGAGGTCATGGGCTCCTGAAAAATCATGGCCACATCCAGGCCGCGCAGACGGCGCCAGCGCGCTTCGTCCAATTCCGTCAGATTCTGTCCCCGCGTATTGCCGGGACTGAGAATCGCTTCGCCTCCAACTTTCGCGCGCGGCGGCAGCAATCCCATTAAGGCCAAAGCTAACATCGTTTTTCCGCTGCCCGATTCGCCCACTAAACCCAGGGACTCGCCCGCCTCGATGCGCAAACTCACTTCATTCACCGGGCGCACCCATCCCCGCGCCGTCGGCAAATCCACCGTCAGGCCGCGAACATTCAGCAGTTCACTCATTTGTTTGTTTCATGATGATTCCTGCGCATGCGCCGCAACCCTCGCGCCATCATAGACACCAACGGTTCGTCGCGGAACACAAAAACGAACTGCGATTTCCGAAGGATGGGATAAGAAATCGAGGAACGCACGCGGTTATTCAAAATTTCCCGAGCGCGAATTTAGTGTCCCGTCCGGCCACTAGCTAGCGTTTCGAGACCGGGATGACAAATTTCAGCGCGGTGTGCGTCGCGGAAAATCCCACAACCTTTACATCTTTCAAGCCGGCGGCACGGCCCAGGGATAAAACATCGCGTTCGGTAATGTTCTGTGGCCCTTGAGACTTTCCTTTCGGAAACACAATCCACAGGGCGGTTGCTCCCCGCATTGTTTTGGAAATTCTGGAAAGCTGGGCAAGATCAGAGTGAGTTTCCGCCTTCAGGAAAATGCATTCTGCTGCCGTCTTGCCAGCACCTGCGCGGGGCTTGGCGACGTTAATGGTGCGCTCGCTGATCTCCTGCAAAAAATCGTTGTCTCCCACTTCATCTTCGAATCCGATCAGCGTTACTTGAGCGTCCGCCTTGACGCCCAGTTTGTCGATACGCGACTTCGGGTGAAGAATTTTCCTTTTCCATTTCTCGGCCGACCCTGCACCTAGTTCGAATGCGGCAACTCCTTTGGCAGTACGAAGCTGCAGTTCATCCCCCACAACCTTCGCCGATTGCACATCTCGAAAGGGAATCTTCAGACGAAAATCGCCGCGAAAAATAATCTCGCTCGTCTCCAGTAAAGCTTTGCCTTCCGATGTCTGCTCATTAAAGCGCACCCTGCACTTTATTTCGCTGCCCATACGATTCCTTTCACTTTAATTTCAGGAACGCGGCCTTCAGCTTTGCCATCCGCGCGTGCGCCGCAATAGTAAACTATCCAATTCCATGGCCACGGCAATCACAAACCGCGTCGACTGGACGCTGATCTGGGCGCAGCGCGGCTTCCGCTATTTCTTCACCGCCATGTTTATTTCTTTATTCGGCGGCGGCATGAATTTTGCCGGCGTGAGCTGGTACATCATGGCCGCCACGCACTCCACCGTCAAAGTCAGCTTGCAGGTGATTGTCGTAACCCTGCCAGGCCTGGTTATACCGTTCATCGGTGGGGTCTTGATCGACCGCTTCGACCGCCGCTACCTGGGCGTGGCTCTCGATCTCGCCAGAGGGGTCACCGTTTTGGCCACCGCTTACATCGCCTGGCACGGTCATCTTCAAATCTGGCATCTCTACGCCATGACATTGGTTACCGGCATCGCCTCCGCAATGTACTGGGCCACCGTCAACGCGCTGGTCCAGGAAGTGATTCCCCCCAGCCAATTTACCGCCGCCAACGCCGCCGTTTTGATTGGCGTACAAAGCGGCTTGCTGATCGCCGGAGCTTTCGTCGGTTTCAGTTACGATCATGTTGGCATCGCCGGCATTCTTTTCATCGACGGCGCTACCTACTTTGTCTCCGCGTATTGCCTGTATAAAGTGCGCCGCGGTTACGTCTCTCCGCGACAAGGCCACAAATATCGCGAATATTCCGAAGCCACGGAAGCCGCTGCCGAAGCTCTGGCAACTGGGGAGATTCCTGAGGTGGCCGAAGCTGGAATTTCTCTGGCCATGTATGCAGACCTGCGGGAAGGGTTTCAATATCTGAAAGAACAACCTGTCGTGCGCGCCCTGGGCATCACGCATTCTATTTTGATGGCTGGGGTAGTCAGCGCCAACGTGGTCGTGGTGGCCTTGACCAGCGACGTGCTGCATGCCGGCGCGCGCGGCCTTGGCTACCTGGAATCAGGTTGGGCTGCGGGAGCCATCGTTGGCGGCCTGGTCGCTACGCAATTGCGCAAAGAACTACGCCTGGCGCTCTACGTGGCCGCATTTGCCGGACTCGCGCTCGGACACATGGCTGCCCCGTTTGTCGCCTTCGTCCTGGCGGCATCGCTGTTGCAGGTGGTCTTTGGTTTTTGCCGCGCGCTCGGAGGGGTAGTTGCGCAAGCTTCGCTGATGGCCATCGTGCCGCGTCATTTCATGGGCCGCACGCAATCGGCCATGGCCATCGTGACCACCGCTGTACAATTGGGGATGTGCGTCGCTCTCGGGTGGATCGCGGAAAAAGAGGGCATCATTGCAGCCTACACTTTGCTGGCCCTGCTGTACGCCGGCGCCACGATGACGGCCTTCCACGCCCGCCAGCTACTAAGAGCAGCTTCTGAAGTCTAGCAGCGCAACCTAGCTTTTCGTCTCCGCGATCTCAGCAGGCGGAACGGTTGCAGCTTTTTCAGTTGAATCAGCGGTTATCGCACTGTTGGCGGTTGGCGGGCCCGGCGTCGTCAGATCTTTCTGCGCCATCAAATCCATTGCGATGTGATAGAGCTTGGCGCGCAACTGGTACCTTTCACTTGCGCGCGTAATATACCGCACCGCCAATTCAATTCCGCCGATGACCGGCCTCACATTCACTGCCGGAGCCGCGGAAAGCACGCTCATATCTCGCGAACGCGCAGCGTGCTGCCATTCCTGCTCGGCAAGTCCCGCACTTTCCGAGGTAACTTCCACCACCTTTTTCTGAATGGCATCCACAATCGGAAATGGATCGTTGCCGGCCGGTAACATAATTTGCAGCTCGTCCCAAAGCCACTGCCCGGAAGTCGAAAAATTAAAATAATGTCCTTCAATTGCGAAACTGTTGGTGAAGGTCACGCGCCGGCCGGTGGGATGGCCGGAATCTGTCCAGTTTCCCGTTTCGAGCAATAGGGTATGAAACATGCCCAGTTCCACAACTTCGCCGGTCACACCGTTAATCTCTACCCAGTCTCCCAGACGAATTCCGTTTCTGCCCATCAGCACAAACCAACCGGCAAAACTCACGATAAAATCTCGCAAAGCGACGGTGAGGCCCGCACCAGCCAGGCCAAGAAATGTACCCAACTCTCCAGGCGGTCCGAAAATAACCACCAACGTCAGCAGCACCGCTAAAATTTGCAGCGCGAGGCGCGTGACCGCTCGCAGCGTATCCACCTGCCGGCGCGCCAGCGGCAATTTGCCGAGCAATCGCTCCAGCCAGGTGCTGACGAACATGGCCATCAGCAAAATAAATAAAATTATGGTCAGGCACCAGATAACCAGCCGTAAGGTGCTCTGTCGCTTACCACTCACCACACCGATCCATCTTTCGTACACACTGGCCAGGTCGTTATAGCTTTCGATCCGCTTATCAAGGGTGGCCAGCTCATTTTGCTGCGCGGAACGCTCCTTGGTGACCTTAACCATGAGAGCCGCTTGCTCATGGCTGGATGGCGCGGGATTCGCTACCGAAATGTGTGGTCCCGCGCCATGTTGATCGGGCGCCTCAGCAGCGTCGGATTTTTCGGTGTTCACGGCGACGCTGCCTTTTTTTCCTCCAATTTTCACGACCAGCGCATCGTGCTGCGCAGTTAAGCCGGCGGCCGCTCCAAGAGCGTCCTGCTTCGCCCGCGCCAACCGGATTTGTTTCTGTCGCAATGCAAACCATTGCTGCAGCCGGTGAACCAGCCCTCCGGCTTGACCCGCATCCCCATTTGCGGCGGTTGGGGCAGGCATGTCATGCGCCGCGGCTTCATGTTCCTGCACCATCGCTTGAATGCGTCCTTGCGGATCACCGCCCGCCCGAATCAAATACTGTTTGGCGTCCTCCACCTCGTCCTGATCGAGCTCCAGTTGCGACTTGGCCACTTCCAATTGGTCAGCCAGCGAACTCTTTCTGTCGCCGGTTGCATTTCCTTCACTGGCCGTGAGGCGCTGGATTTGCGCGTTGTCGTTCTCGACCGCCGATTGCGCTTCCGAGAGACGCGCCTGCAGCTCCATGGCTGCAGCGCTTAGAACGGGTGGGTGCTGCGCGGCGTTTTTCAGCGCCGCGGCAAAAGCCAGGTCCACTTCATGATCGCCAACCCGTAATGCCTCGCGCGCCAAAGGCTGCTCGTCGTCTCCACTAGCCAGCGCAGCAAGCCCTTGAGCCGTCGTTAATGGCGTTTGATCCACGAAACCGGTTTCGCCGTTAGCATTTCGATCCGTCGAATTTGCGACCGTCAACGCGGGCAGCTGGCTGGTGCGAAACAATCCATACGCTGACACCGCCAGCAAAATAACCAGCACCACCGCCGCGATTTTTTGTCCTTTGCTCATCTCTCGATACGTAGTTTATATGCGCGGTCTCCGGTTGCAGCCTGCAGATGTGACTTTCGTTTCGCAGCAGGAACATTCGCAAACTAAAAGAAAAACGCCCCCAACCGTCGAGGGCGTTTTACTCCAGAACTTAATTCTTCGTCTATAACTCTTTCTATAGGTAATCCCGCGAAGGGCCTTCCAAAAACGCGCGCAGCTTCCGTGAACGCGAAGGGTGACGCAACTTGCGCAGGGCCTTAGCTTCTATTTGGCGGATGCGCTCCCGGGTAACCGCGAACGATTGCCCAACTTCCTCGAGGGTGTGCTCGCTGCCATCGTCCAGCCCGAAGCGCATCTTGATGACTTTTTCTTCGCGTGGCGTCAGCGTCTTCAGCACTGAAGAGGTCTGTTCTTTCAAATTCAAATTGATGACCGCATCCGATGGAGAAACCACGGCCTTGTCTTCGATGAAGTCGCCGAGATGCGAATCCTCTTCTTCTCCGATGGGGGTCTCCAGCGAAATCGGTTCTTGCGCGATTTTCAAAATCTTGCGCACCTTGGACACCGGAATATCCATGCGCTTGGCGATTTCTTCACTGGTCGGTTCGCGCCCCAGTTCCTGCACCAGTTGGCGGCTGGTGCGCACCAACTTGTTGATCGTTTCGATCATGTGCACCGGGATGCGAATGGTGCGCGCCTGGTCCGCAATTGCGCGGGTGATAGCCTGGCGGATCCACCACGTAGCGTACGTTGAGAATTTGTACCCGCGGCGCCATTCGAATTTATCGACGGCTTTCATCAAGCCGATGTTGCCTTCCTGAATCAGGTCCAGGAACTGCAATCCGCGGTTGGTATATTTTTTCGCGATGGACACCACCAGGCGAAGGTTGGCTTCGATCAATTCCTTCTTGGCCTGGTCCGCTTCCGCTTCGCCGCGATGGATGAAGGTTAGGGTACGCTTTAGTTCGGTCAGTCCGACTTCGCTGGCCTCTTCAATGTCCTTCAGCTCTCCGCGACGATTGCGCAACTCCTTGCGTGCTTCGGAAGCCACATCGCCTTTGGCGACATCCGCGCGGCGCTCCAACCGTCCGGCTTCACGCTCCAAAGATTGCAGGCGTTCGACCGTGCCGCGCATCTTGTCGATGAGCCGCTTCTTTTCAAAGGGATTAAACACGATGGCGCGGATGGCCACTGAAATTTCCACACGCGTGCGAGCCACTTCCCACTTGGCCCGGATATACGGCCTCTTCTTGGATTTCGCGGTGTTATCCAGCTTCACCGCCTGCTTCAGTGCTGTTTCGTACAATTTCGCAATCTTGTCGATGTACTTCAGCGTCTGCTTGGTTTTATTGGCGATTTTTTCTTCGGTCAGCTCTTCGTCGTCGAAAACGACGATTTCTTTGATGGACCGCGCACCCTTGCGCAAATCTTCGCCAACGGCAATCAGTTCTTTGATGACGATCGGCGAGCGCGTGATTGACTTCATCACTACCAGTTGTCCGCGCTCAATGCGCTTGGCGATGGTGACTTCGCCTTCGCGCGTCAGCAGCGGCACGGTACCCATTTCGCGCAGGTACATGCGCACCGGGTCGTTCGTTTTCTCCAGCGACCCGGGCGTTAAATCAAGATCACCGTCTTCGCTGTGCCCGTCTTTTTCCACCACCACGACGTCGTGATCGGCGCCCGGTTCAGCCGACACTTCCACGGCTCTCGCAGCTTTCGCCGAAGCCGCATCCTCATAAATTTCAATACCGTTGCGCTCGAAGGTGGTCAGAAGATCATCAATCTCTTCGGAGGAATGCACCTCGGCCGGAAGTGAATCGTTCACTTCGTCATACAACAGATACCCGCGCTCTTTGCCTACGGCAATGAGCTGCCGTACCGCATCATATTTTTCTTCAAGACCTGCTACCGCCACGAATTACCTCCAGAATTTCGAACCTCAAAATTCATCTCGTTCAAAAATCGACCGGACAGACAGCTTGCCGCGTTTCCGGGACCAAGCCCTCAATCTCGCATCGAATTGTTGTGAAAGCCACCGCGCCACAGAACTTGCTTGCCGCTCAACCGTGCGTTGCCCGCTCTCCGCACGGCGAAATGCGCCGCCAGTAAATACATACATAAGATGCAGTTGAAACGAAATCAGTTACGCCTAAAACCCTGTTACGCTACACGGTTAACTCCAGCCCCGTCAACGTATTAATTCGTGGAAAACATAGGATATCCCGGCTGACTCTAACGCACCATCGATATCCACAGCGGTTCTCAAGTGATTAACGGCAGTTACCGGGCCGCCGCCAATTGCCTCATCAATTCCTGTTTTTTCTGCAGAAGCCGCCGCAACTCCATCGCCGGCGGATTTGACTCAATACTTCGCTGAACTTCGGCCAAAATTCGCTCCGCTTGCCGATTTTGCAGCGATTGGATACAGCTTTCCGCCTCTTCCCACGTCAACTCACTCGATTCCTCGAACAGGATTTCAAACAGCATGCGCTTGTCGCGCTCCTCCAGGGTGGCACCAATCTCCGTGGCATCTATGGCTTTGCCGGCCACATTCGCAGCAATCAGTGCGCCAAACACTTTTTCTGTCTCCAGGCCCTCGTAGAGTCTGGCATTCTGCAGCCGGTCCGCCAGTTCGCGCCGGAAATCGTCCGCTTCCGCCAGCATACGGATCAACCGCCGTTCTACCGGCTTCGCCGCTTTGCCGACCAGTTCCGGGGCCACTTTCAATCCGCTGCGTCGCTCCGCGGCGGCCTTGCTGAGCGCCGCGCGCAGAACCGGCTCATCCAGCCGCAACTGCTGTGCGATACGCGTGGCCCATTCCGATCTCAGCAGGCGGTTGGGAATTTTCTGCACATATGGCAAGAGATAATTCACTGCGCGCAGCTTTCCTTCACCTGTGGAAAGATCCATATGCCGCGCCCGGCTAATCAGATAATCGACGTAAGGAGGCGCACCCTTCAGCAGCTTGGTGTACGCCTCCACTCCCATTTCGCGGATATACAGGTCGGGGTCGGCGTTCTTGGAGTACTTGGTGCCATCTCCGTTAGTCAGGGTAATGGCCGGCAGCGCCAGCACGCGCACTTCAAAATCGTTTTCCAGCAAAAGTGAAATGGAGCGCTCCGTGGCGATCTGTCCCGCGGTGTCGGGATCGTAATTTACGATCAGCCGTTTCGTGAAGCGTGCCAGCAGCTTGATCTGTGGTTCGGCGAGACTCGTTCCGCAACTGGCCACCACATTGCTGATCCCGGCGCGCGCCACGGCAATCGCGTCCATGTAGCCCTCCACCAGCACGGCAAAATCGGCTCGTCGCAACGCTTCCTTGGCCCGGTCCAGGTGATACAGCACATTGCTCTTCGAGTAGATGGGTGTTTCTGGCGAATTCAGATATTTCGGCTGATCGTCCCCCAACGCGCGGCACCCGAAAGCCACAATTTTTCCCGACTCATTCGCAATAGGGAAAGTGATCCTCCTGCGAAATCGATCGAACATCCGTCCGCCATTTTGCTCTCGCGAAATCAGACCCGATTCATTCAGCAGCGGCTCTTTATATTTCGTCTTCAGGAAGCGCAGCAGCGCGTCGCCGCCACTCGGCGCGTAGCCGATTCCAAACCGAGCGATGGCGTCCTTATCGAGCCCGCGATCCTCGAGATACGCACGCGCGGCTTTGCCTTCCTGTGTACCGCTTAGTTGCTGGACAAAGAACGTCTGTGCTTCGCGGTGCATCTCCACCAGCAAAGAGCGTTGCTGATTTTCTTTACGCTCCTCGGGCGAACTGGCCTTCGGCCGTGGGATCGCGATCCCGCATTTCTCCGCAACAATGCGGATCGCCTCGGGAAAGGCGACCTTATCCATCTCCATCACAAATTTGAAGACGTCTCCGCCCACTCCGCAGCCGAAACAGTGATAAATCTGTTTCACTGGATGCACCGCAAACGAAGGCGACTTCTCGGCGTGAAAAGGGCACAACCCCGTAAAATTCTGTCCGCTCTTCTTCAGCCGCACGTATTCGCCGATCACGCGGACAATATCGGCCTGCTGTTTCACGCGCTCCGCGAATGATCCCGCTTCCGCCATCTATGCTCGCAATTCCACCACGGTAACGGCTTTGCCGCCGCGCTCTTCCGTTTCGAACGACTGGCTATCCACCAACGGGTGCCTGGAAAGAAATTGTGCCAGCCCTTTGCGCAAGGCACCCGTCCCGTGCCCGGTGATAATCCGCACGCGCGAACGATTCGCCAGCGCCGCCTCATCCAGAAACTTATCCACGCGGCCGGTGGCTTCTTCCACGGTGCAGCCGATCAAATTAATCTCTCCGCCGCCCGCTTCATCGCTGGCTTGGGTTCGCACGGTGATGCTGCCTTTCCCCGGGGCGCCTCTGCCCGGCACGGCCGCCCCTTCTACGCCGGTGATCTCGTCGATGCCCACTTTCATACGCAAGGGACCCGCTTCAATCTCCGCCGACGACCCATCGATACGCCGCAGCACCACCGGCTTGCTGAATCCCCGCACATGCACGCGGGCACCGGGCTGCAATTGCTCCGCGCTCACGTTTTCTTTCCCGCCAGCCACCCCCAGGTCCTGCTGCGATTCCGAGATGGTCTGCACCTCCGCGGCATTCAACTCATCGCGAGCCTCGGCGCGAACCTCCTGGCCTTTTCGCCGCGCCGACTTCTCCAGCGACCCGCGCAATTCCTTTTCCTTGACCGCTTCCACGACGCGCGCGACGTTCTCGTCGAAACGCTTTTGCACCTCCGCAAATTTCTCTTCCAGCTCTCTGATGCGCTTTTGCTGCCGCTCCACCCACTCGCCGCGCAATTTTTGGCGTTTCTCTTCCAGTGACTGCCGCTCCGCGGTCATCTGCTGCCGCATGCGATCGACTTCGTCGCGGCTGCGATGCAGGTAAGCGATGAGGTCCGCCGCCTCCAACGCTTCCGGAGCCATCAAAGCGCGGGCACGCTCGATAATCGGCTCGGCAATCCCGAGTCGCCGCGCGATGGCGATTCCGCTTGATCCGCCCGGAACTCCCACCATCAAGCGATACGTGGGCCGCAAATTTACGTCGTCAAACTCCACCGCGGCATTTACCACTCCCGGGGTGGTCGAGGCGTAGGTCTTCAATCGATCGTGATGGGTGGTAGCCAGCACAATGCACTTCTTGGCGCGAAATTCTTCAAGCAGCGCCACCGCCAGCGCCGCACCTTCCTCCGGCGCCGTGCCGGTACCCATTTCATCGACGAGCACCAGCGACTCCGGGGTCGCCGCTTCCAGCATCGCTTTTAAATTCAACATGTGCGCCGAAAACGTGGACAAATCCGCGGCAATAGATTGTTCGTCCCCGATGTCCACCAGCACGCGATCGAAAAATGAAAACACTGCGCGTTGTGCCGTTACAGGAATTCCCGACTGCGCCGACAACGCCGCGATTCCCGCAGTCTTCAGCGCCACGGTTTTGCCGCCCGTATTTGGCCCGCTGATGACCAGCACGCGCTCTTCTCCGTCCAGCGCCAGGATCATCGGCACCACGGTGCGGCCTTCTTTGCGCAATTTATTTTCCAACACCGGGTGCCGAGCCTCTGCCAGGCGCAATTCGCTGCTGGCAGAAAACTCCGGAACCGTAGCATCAAATTCTTGCGCAAACCGGGCCCGTGCAAACACGCTGTCCAGCTCGCCGATCGTTTCCGCGGCGATCAGCAGCGGCTGCCGCACGCGCTGCAGCCTTTCCGTAAGCTCGCGCAGAATGCGTACTATCTCCGCAGCTTCATCTTCCCGCAACTGCACCAGCTGGTTGTTGGTCTCGACCGTCTCGAGCGGCTCCATGAAAACAGTCTGTCCCGTGGCGCTCGCGCCATGCACTACACCCGGCACGCTTCGGCGGTTTTCCGCCCGCAGCGGAATAACAAAGCGGTCATTGCGCAGCGTGACGTAGTCTTCGCCGGCCTCGGCATTTTTAGTGCGCAAAATGTGTTTCAGCGTTTTCTGAATCGCATCACGCGTTTGCGCAATGCTGGTGCGAATTCGGCGCAGTGCGGCTGACGCCTCATCACTGATTTCTGCATTGGGCAGCACACTCCGGCGAATGGCCGCCAGCAGTTCCTTGAAATCACTGAGCGCAGCCGCGCGCGCCGCCAACAATGGAAATTTGATTTCCTCTTCGCGAAACTGTTGCCGCAACCATCCGGATGTTTCCAGCAATGTGGCGGCATCCAGAAATTCCCGCGCCTCCAGCACCATGCCAGGCCCTTCCATCCGGTCCAGCCAGGTTTGTGGATCGGTTAACGCTCCGAATCCCAACTCGCGCCCGGCTCGAAGCCACTCTCTGGCTTCGCGTATCAAGGCGAACGCCGCCATCACCGCTTCGCGATCCGTTCCCGGCTGAAGCGCATCGATACATCGGTGCCCCGGCGCGCAAGTGCTGCGCTGACGCAACAAATCCAGCAATTTATCGAACTCCAATACGTCCAGCGCCGTCCGCGACATCTTCGTTACATTTCCCTTCGAATCTATGTGTCCTGTAAGCCTCTGAAACTTTGCGCTAAAAATTCCACCGCCTGTTCGGGCGTAGCTGCTACGCTCACGATATTCGCATCTGCTTCAGGAGCGGGACTTTCTCCACCTATCTCGGCCTCCCGCACACATTTAAAAATCGGCTGCCAGAATTCTCCCAGCGCGACAAAAGGTTTCGGCGCAATCACCGATTTTTTGATCATTTCCCACGTTACCGCCAATTCCGCCAACGTGCCTGTCCCGCCTTTGCACGCTACCCAACCGTCTGCTAGCCTAATAATCTCAAACAGTCTTTCCTGCCATGTTTTGACTCGCACTTCCACGTCAACCCACGCGTTCGCCGTCGCAGTGGAAAACGACTCCGCGGTCACGCCGTAGGTTTTGCCGCCGGCCTCTTTCGCCCCGCGGCTAACCGCTTCCATCACGCCTGCATAGCCGCCAGTGCAGACTGCAAATCCTCGTTCCGCAAGCCCGCGCCCCAAAGCACGCGCTACAGCATAGTCAACGTCATTCTCGCGCAGTCGCGAACCTCCGAACACGCTGATGATCAGT
>Ga0182024_10009897_pt1 | contig 19569 bp, 10 predicted proteins | sample P32metaG_FD_120480 | JGI IMG/M metagenome (GOLD analysis project Ga0182024, IMG submission 120480) | Permafrost microbial communities from Stordalen Mire, Sweden - P3-2 metaG (Illumina Assembly) | ecosystem: Environmental > Terrestrial > Soil > Wetlands > Permafrost | place: Sweden: Stordalen... | reverse complement strand
TATGTTGCTCGCATTGGTTGCGCTGACCAGCGACTGCAGACCGGGGTTTCGAAACTCCATCTTCCTGGGATAATCGTCATGCCTGCTGGAACCCTGCAGTGTAGTGCCCTTGGCGATATCCAGATCAATGTCGCTCTTTAGTACGATAGGGCCGGTCAGATAGGTGCCGCCGTCCAGCGTGACTTTGCCCCCGCCTTTTTTGGAACAGGCATCGATGGCCGCCTGGATCGCACTTGTATTCATCGTGGTTCCATCAGCCTTCGCGCCGTAGGCACGCGCATCGCAAACAGTGGCTGCATTTGCCGCGACGGCGGAGCCCAGGACCAGCATTGCGCTAGCGCACAAAAAAGCCGTCGAAGTCTGCCTGTGGGCTTTCGTCTTGAGAGATATCTGGTGCCTCAGATCCTGTCCGCTTGCGCAGGATTTCTTACGCAGCGAAACCCGATATTTGAAGCCGAGCTGTCCGGAGTGTTGCTGGTGCGCGCAGCGACGCGATAGCGATTGCAATAGGATGCATGGCAAAGAAATGATCCCCCTTTCATCACCTTCGCCGCACCGGCCGGCGACCCTGCCGGGTCGTGCAGCATCGACTTAGCGGAGAACCCGGTATGAAACCAGTCGGCACACCACTCCCACACGTTCCCGGTGACCGAGTATAGCCCGTAATCATTGGGGGGGAAACTATCGACCGGACAGCTTCCTCGATAACCATCCTCGCCGGTGTCGTGACGGGGAAACTGGCCCTGCCAGATATTGCATAAGTGCTTTCCTCCCGGAGTCAGTTCGTCTCCCCAGGGATAGAGCTTCTGTTCGAGCCCTCCACGTGCGGCGTATTCCCATTGCGCCTCGGTCGGCAGTGCCCTCGACGCCCATGCAGCGTAGGCTGCGGCATCGTTCCACGAAACATGCACGACAGGATGATTGAGCGTGTCCTGTAGGTCAGATCCGGGGCCCAGCGGATGGTTCCACGTTGCGCCGGGCACCTTGCACCACCACGGCGTCGGGGCAGCTGTGTCTTCCACCAGTTCTTCGAAGCGCTCCGGCGGAATGTGCGACCAGAAAACAAAAGACCATCCAAAGACTTCAGCCTCAGTGCGAAAACTTGTGGCCGCAATAAAGGCGGCAAAGTCGGCGTTCGTCACTGGGTAGGTGTCGATGTCGAACGCCGACAATGACACCCGCCGGACCGGACCTTCGCCGTCGGCGGGAAAGCCGCGCTCGTAGTCAGTCCCCATAAGGAAGGTCCCAGCCGGGAGCGAGACCATAGCCCGGCGCGCATCGGGAACAGCGTCGCCGGATGCGGCCACCGCAGCACCCGCATGGGAGGTCGATGGGCCCCTGGCAGGAGCACAACAGGAGCCGGGTAAGTCGTCGCTCTTCATGCTAGGTATAGAGCTTGGCCGGTACAATTTCCGGCTCTGGCTCGCCGGCGGCTACGATCAGCTTCTTCAGCTCATCTCGCAGCATATCCGCCTGCTTGCGGAATTCTTTGCGCGCGGCCAGGTTGATAATCTCGTTCGGGTCGCCGCGTTCATCGTAGAAAAGATATTCGTGATACTTGGCACTCGATTTGTCGGTTCGAACATTCGCATCCGGATCTGCCACACAATAAACCCAATCCGCGGTTCGAATCGCTCGTGCCACCATCGCTTCGCTAATTTGAATCAGTTCTTTGTTGGGCCACTCGTCGCGCGCCTTCTTGTCGGTAAGCAGCGGAAGCAGACTTTTTCCCTTCATCGAGCTGGGTACTTCGATACCCGCTGCCGCAAGTAAAGTGGGCGTGATGTGAAGATTGCCGACAATCTCATCCAGGCGCTGAGATCCATTGAAACCCGGGCCTTCAATGATCAATGGAATGCGAATCGAGCCGTTGTGCGGGCTTCGTTTGTACTCCTCGTTGCGGGTCATGAACTGGCAGCCATGATCGCTGATGAAAACGAAGATGGTGTTCTCCGCCAGATGCTCCTCTTCCAGAATTTTCCGGATTCTTCCTACGGAACTATCGATCGACTCACAGCAGCCGTAATAGTCCGGCAACTGCGATTGCCAGTTTCCCGGAAATGGACGAAGGTCGGGCGGCACAAATGAATCCTGAAAGCGCTCCGCGGCGCCTTTGGGCGCGATAAACCGCTTGGCGTCGTTCTGAAAATGGGGTTCCAACTGCGAGACGAAGAGCAGGAACGGCTTGTCATGTGGCTGGCGCAGAAACTTCTCCGCGCGATCGGTGACGAAGTCGACGCGGAACTCATCTTTGAAGGTGATCTCTTTGCCGTCTCGATCGTAGATCGTGCCTTCGTAGGGGTGGGTGGTGAATTCAAACTCATTGGCGCCCTCCCACAAATCAAGAAAACCGGCGCGATACTCCGGCTTGGTAAAGCCGCGTCCCTCTGAGGCGGGGGCAAGATGCCATTTGCCTAACAGGTTCGCGGTGTATCCCGCTTTACGCAGTTCGCCGGCCAGCGTCGGCAACGAGGGATCGATGGGAAGCGAGTTGTGCCAGACGCCGGTCTCGGTTGCATAGCGGCCGGTCAGCATGACAGAACGCGAGGGGGAACATACCGGCTGGTTGGTGACCGCATGGGTGAACAGAGTGCCACGCTCTGCCATGGCATCAAGATTGGGAGTATTGGTGGAGTTGTTCAGCCGGTTGGCTCCAACAAAATCCCAACGGAACTGGTCGGCCAGATAGAGAATGATGTTCGGCTTCTTGGTTTGCGCGGCGGACCCCGAGCTCTGTGCTTTAGCCGTGAGTGCCGCTGCGGCGGCGGCCGTTGTTCCCAACATGAACTCGCGTCGATTGGTGGGCAATGCAAACTCCCTTCTCAATATTACGTCTGTCTCTTGATTGAAACACCCAACGATCCATCAGAAGTAATACTTCAAGCTAAATTGCAGCTCGCGCGGATCGTTTGGATTGTCGCGCGTCGCACTGATGGATGCGAAGGTGTTGGTGTTGGTAAAGGTCAGATTTCCCGGCTGCCCAAAGTTTGGCGTGTTGGTCAGGTTGAATACCTCGGCGCGGAACTCGAAGAAGGTCTCGCGCACCGCCGGAAACTGCCTGACGAGCGACATATTCAAGCGGCGGAACGGTGGGCCGGTCACCTGGGTTGGGCCGCCGCCAAGGTTGGCAACCGTCGCCGAGGTAGCGGTCGCCGCCGGTGGATTGGCAAAGGCAGCGGGGTTGAGAAACTGGGCTGCATTGTGATGCCCAGCGTACGGATTTTCTCCGGCGACCTCCAAGGCGTTGCAGCCCAGGCCTGCGGCGTTGGTCGTGCTGCAGGGAATCGTGAGCGGTTGCCCATCCTGAGCGAAGAAGATCCAGTTAGTTGACCAGCCGCCGAGGACCCAGGCGCCCGGACCGGAAGTGAGGAAGTGCTTGTTCTTGCCCAAGGGCAATTCGTAGATACCGCTCACGTGCACAATCTGCCGCACATCGATATCGCAAAGCCCATAATCCGCAGCGATGCCGAAACCGGGGACGTAGGGTGCCCGATAGCTGCCGATCCCGTTATCCAGCATATCGCGCGCGTCCCCCAGGCATTTGGAGTATGTGTAGTTGGCAAGCAAGCTGAAGCCTTGTGAAAAGCGTCGCTCTACATTGAGCTGAATGCCGTTGTAGTTGGTGGCCGCTGCCCTCGCAATGAAGGTGCCATTGGTGGCAAATGCAGGAAAGAAAGAATTGGTGTTGGCATTGGCGCTCGGCGGCAGAATGGTGCTCACCGTATTCGAAGGCTCGCCGGCTTGAAGATGCCTGGCGCTCGCTCCTACGTAGGCGAGGGTAGCGACCATGTTGGCAGCGAGCTGATATTCAACTTGCAGATGGTACGCCTGCGCGTAAGAGGTCTTGGCGTGATAGGGCTCGCCATAGAGGCCCAGACTGGTTTTCGATGAGGCAGCAGCGTCGGCGGGGGTCAGGGGTATATTGACCAATCCGTTCTGCAGCGCCCCAACAGAATTATCGGGAGTGAGCGGTGTAGTGGAATTGCCGGCGTTGTAGCTGGAGCTTACCTGAAAAGGAAAGTTGATGTAGTTACTGATGCTGAGACCGTGGTTCTCATTGCCTTGATAGAAAATCCCATAGCCGCCGCGGGTCACCAGCTTAGGAGAAACCTGGTAAGCGAATCCGAGACGCGGGGCAAAGTTAGTCTTCTGGGCCAGCACCAGTCCATTGCCCGCAACGGGTGTAAAGACAATGCCATTCTTGGCCAGCAGCGTCTGGAATGCGGCGGGCTCATTGGCTACTTGCGACTGCGGAATGTAGAACCTCGATACGCCGTCAGAAGTGAGCCCGGTCTGGGCAGGCACTATATTTGCAAAGCGGCCGTTGGTTTCGATCGGCGCACCGATGAACTCCCAGCGCAGGCCAAGGTTCAAGGTGAGGTTGGAGGTCGTCCGCCAATCATCCTGGATATAAGCACCGATGTACGGCCGGGCCAAGTGGTAGGCGGGCGGGAAATTGGAGGCCGCGATGGTATTGGAACCGCCGACGTTGTTGATCCCATGGGGAACGGTGGCAGCTTCAGGATTGATCACGAACTGGGCGCGGTCGGTCGAGGTGTCGGTATTGTTCACCACCGAGGTGTAGATGCCGTTATCAGTGAAGTTGCCGCGGGAAGCGGTCGGCGTAAGCGTCGGGGTAGCAATGTGCTGATATTCAGTGCCCACACGAATCTGGTTGCGGCCGCGATCGATGGACAGATTGCCGGTGGCTTGCAGAATGTCGCTGGCTTTGTCGCTGGGCAAGGTGCCGGCAGAACCAAGATTGCTGAGAATGCCAAAGCTGAAGAGCGGCAACCCTCCGTTGGTGGGAAGCTGGGGGACACCGGGAATGCCGTATTGCGCGGGAATCCCCATCACATCGGCATCGTATTGGCGGCGTTCATCCGCTACCCGGCTATACCCCACGCGCCCTTCCAGTACCAGCTTGGGCGAAAAGATATGGGTTTCACTCCCGGCGATGTTTTGCGACTCGCTATGTCCTGTTCCAGGGCGCGAGGCCGCGCCGTCGGCAACCCCCGGAAGAGGGCTCGGTTGGAACTGATTGTTATAGACAAAGCTATAGCGGACAAAGGCTGAATCCTTATCGCTGAAAATCTGGTCTACACGGACGTCGGTGCTATCAATGTTGGTCGTGGCCGCGGGGTTGGTGGTGTAGTTGTTGGTCAGCGCACTCAACTGGGGTAAGGGATAAAGCTTCAAAAGAGCGACAGCCGCCTGGTTGAGACGGCCTGCCGGAATTTGATTGAGCAGCCCTTCCGTGACCGGTCCGGTGAAGTTGGTGATGCCCGTTACGCTGCCCTGATAGAACGGATCGCGCACCTGGCCGGTGGTGGTAGCCACGATGCCGGAGACCGGGTCAAGCTGCCCTGCCGTAATGCTACGGGAGGTCGCGGGGTCGAAGACCGTTCCGCTGGGAAAGACGCGGCCCAGGGCATCGGTCTTGGTTCCCTTCTGCAACGACACCAGGTCCTGCAGATTGGTGAATCCGCTGCTGTCTTCGGCTGCCGTAGGAACGGTCTCGGTATAGGTCTTGCCCTGCACGATGCGCGTGCCCTGGTAATCCATAAAGAAGAAGGTCTTGTTACGTCCGTTGTAGAAATGAGGAATTACCAACGGGGCGCCGAAGGTCGCGCCAAATTGGTTTTGCCGGAACTCCGGCTTGCGCTGCGTCGGCAAAACGAAATAGTCCTTGGCGTCAAAGTAGTCGTTGCGCAAGAACTCCCACAGGTCTCCGTGAAACGCATTTGAGCCGGACTTGGTGGTCAGGTTCAAGACCGCGCCGGCGGAGTGACCGAACTCGGCCGAATAATCATTGGTCTGCACCGTGAACTCGCGCAATGCATCGGGTGGCGGCAGGACCACGAATTGCGCCTGGTTGACCAGATCCGCGACCTGAACATTATCGTCCATGCCGTCGAGTAGATAGTCGTTTTGTGTGCGGCGCGATCCGTTGGCGGTGAACGATCCGCTTGCCTGCAGGCCACGGCTATCATTCTGCGCAATGGTGACGCCCGGGGAAAGCTGGGCCAGAAACACCGCATTGCGGCCGTTGAGGGGCAGCTTGTCGATCGCTCGCTCCCCCACCAGCTGTTGCAGAGAGGAGTTCTGCGTATCCAGGATCGGTCCGCTCGAAGTGACCTGCACGTTCTGTGAAATTGATCCGATCTCCAGCTTGGGGTTGATCTCGAGGCGCGCTTGAATGGTGACTTGAATATGCTCCTGGGTGGTTGTCTTGAAGCCCTGCTTCTCCGCGGATAAGGTGTAGGCGCCCAGTTTGAGAGGGCTGAGAATATAGCTGCCGTCGGGCCCCGTCTGCGTGGCCTCTTTGCGACCGGTAGCCTCTTCCGTTACGGTCACGGTGGCATCCGGAACGTTGGCACCGGAGGAGTCCTGCACGGTACCAACGATCGCGCCCGTATCTACCTGCGCGTGGGAAGAATGATGGGCCAGGATCAGAAGTGGAGCCACCAGGAGTACGCCCCACCCGCGCCACACGCGAGCCGGCTTGCGGCCGGGAGCGGAGTTATTGTTTATACGATGAGGGCGCGCAGACGGTTCGACCGGCGGGAACTTCATGGCTGTATACCTCCTCCGAAAACCAGCTGTGTTGTTCTTGCTTTGCTGGGAATTGCGGGCGGCAATAGTTTCCGAACGCGCGGGTCAATTTGGTTTGTCGTTGTCTAGTTTGTCGTTAGCTTGGCGGCAACAAATCCAAAGCCAACATTAGAGACCGTCAGGATAAATTGCGCAAGGATGGGTTGGATGGTGTGGGGTTGCTTGTAAGCTTCAGCGAGTACTTATCGGGAGTTTTCCCTACAACAAAGTTTCAGCGCAACAACAACAGAAGCCAGGGCGGCTTCCGCAAATAGAGCCCGTGTTTTCAGTCTGCGAGAACATGGGTAAATCCGCCGTATGAATAGAAAATATCATACGGCTCGCCTCGGCGCCATACCCCGGCGCCGCAAGCTTGTCTGGCAACGACAGAATAGTGCGCGGAGATCCTGCGGCTAGATATATAGTTTCTTGCTATCGGGAGAAGTCGCTGCCATCACAGCTTCAGGTGGTCTTTCAATCGGGAACGGGAGCGGCTCCGGCAAGATAACGATCATGAACGGGGCAATTGGGGTTAGGATCACTGAAGATCTGGCTGTGAATTTAGATCAGAATGGCTGCGTCGCCGCCCTGCAAAAGGCAGCGCTCGATGCCGGCCTGCAGATCCAAGGACTACTCCGGGATAAGAATCTTCGGGACCAACAACTCATTCAACGCGAGCGGTGCTTCTGTTTCGGTCAGCCAGTTCTAGAGGAGAATGATGAGCAGCAAGATGACCCGCCGTGAGGCTCTCAAACTAGGAACAAGCACGGCGATCTCAGCAGCAACCTCTCCATTGCTATCTTCAGCAATCGCCAGAGCCGCGGAGCCGGTTTACAAAATGCCCAATTCTCCAGACGAAATCTGTTCCATGCGTGCGGTCGACATGGTTGACGCAATCCGCGCCAAGAAGCTCTCATCCCGCGAAGTCATGCAGGCGCACCTGAAACAGATCGGCCGGGTGAATGCCAGGGTCAATGCGATGGTGACGATGGTTCCCGAAGACCAGTTGATGGCGCAGGCCCTGGCAGCAGACGAGGCACTCGGCAACGGCAACTGGCTCGGCCCTCTGCATGGTTTGCCCGTTGCCGTCAAAGACCTGCACGAAACCCGTGGCATCCGCACTACGTATGGCTCTCCCTTGCACAAAGACAATGTGCCGGATTTCGATTGCCGCGTGGTGCAGAGGGAGAAAGAGGCTGGGGCGATCGTGCTGGGTAAAACGAACGTGCCTGAATTCGGCCTTGGTTCGCAGACCTTCAATCCAGTCTTCGGTCCTACGCACAATCCTTACGATACGACGAAGACCTGTGGTGGAAGTACGGGTGGGGGCGCGGTGGCTGTAGTGTGCGGCATGGCTCCCCTGGCAGATGGCAGCGATATGGGCGGGTCCCTCCGCAATCCTCCCAACTTCTGCAACGCGGTGGGGATTCGCACCTCACCGGGAAGAGTTTCGAACGTGCCTACTAACTTGGGCTGGTTCACCCTTGCGGTTCCGGGGCCGGTGGCTCGTAACGTCACGGACTGCGCCTACTTCCTGAGTGTGCTGGCCGGCTATGACCATCACTCGCCCATCTCCATTGAGCAACCGGGCGCTCCGTTTGCCCAGCCACTGGGAAATCGGAACTTCAAAGGAGTGCGGGTGGCGATGTTCAAAGACATGGGATTGCCATGGGATCCCGAAGTGAAGAGCGCGGTGCAGGCACAGCGCAAGGTGTTTGAATCGCTAGGGTGCATTGTCGAAGAGGCCGAACCGGATTTTTCCGATGCGAACGAATCTTTCCTGGCCTGGCGGCACTGGTCGACGGAGTTAGCCTTTGGCGATTTGCTGGCCACGCATGGCGACCAGCTTAACGAGTATATTCACTGGCATGTTGAGGAAGGCCGCAAACTGACCGGCCCTCAACTGTCCCGCATCGAGGCCAGGCGCACGGCGCTTTACCAGCGTTTGTGCAACTTCGAAGGAAGGTATGAGTATTTCGTTCTGCCGGTGAACCAGGTGCTTCCCTTTGACGTCAACACTCACTATCCGACGGAGATTGCCGGGGTGAAGATGGAAAACTATCTTGCCTGGATGAAGTCGGCTTATTACATCTCGGCGGCGGGAAATCCGGCGATGTCCGTTCCCTGCTCTTTCTCTTCCGGTGGACTGCCGATCGGGATGCAGATCGTTGGCCGCCATCACGATGATTGGGGCGTGCTGCAACTGGGATATGCGTTTGAACAGGCGACTCACGTTGGGCAACGGCGGCCGGTTGTTGTCTAGAACCCGCCGGATTCAGCGGGAAGAGCAAGGTTTCCACTCGGGATCGGTTGCGCGGATCCCAGGTCTCAGAAGCGAGATCCCACGGCACGCTCCACGGCTGACCGGGACAGGCGGGGCAGGCTGGGGCACCCTTCGATTTCACCCTTCGATTTGTTGCTGGGAGGTCAAGCTGGGTCGGTCTGATTGCAAGTCTCCCACGATAAACCAGTAGCAGAAAATGCCTGCGAACAGTACGGCTGCGGCTAGTGCGAAGCCGGGGGCATAGGAGCCGGTCCGGCTGATCAGCAAGCCGGTGAGTAGTGGTGCTGCGACGCCGGCCAGGTTGCCCGCGAAGTTCTCGAAACCGGTCCACAAACCTACATCGTCCGCGGGCGCGCAGCACTGCAGGATCACCAGCAGGTTGCCGGTGGCGAGGCCTACCAGTGAAGCTCCGGCGATGAGGGCCACAGCGGCATTGGCGTTTTGGACGCGGGATGCGGGAATGAGCAGCAAACCAGAGAGGAAGGCGATGGTTACGATTCCCTTGCGGGTTCGCGTTTCGTCCCAACCGAAGGCGGTCAACCGGTCGGCGATCCAGCCACCCAAGGGTTCGCTGGCTCCAAATACGAAATAGGGCAACGAGGAGAAAAAACCGGCGCGCAGGATGGTGAAGTGGCGCACGGTCACCAGGTAGTCCGGGAGCCAAGTGACAAACAAGTACCAGTAGTAGTCGAAGCAAAAGAAACCGAGACAGATACCAATCAGGTTTCGATTGGTCAGTAACCACCGCAGTTCCTGTTTTCGGCTGCGGGTGGACGCAGCCGGCCTTGATCGCCGCCCTAGCCGGCCTTTGGTAGCCCATAGCCAGGGGATCACCCACAACAGCCCGGCGAAGCCAATCAGCCGAAACGTCAGCCGCCATCCCATCCGGACCAGCAGCCAGGGAATGATCAGCCCGCCAAGCACCAGGCCCATGCGCGTACCAAAATCGAAGAGACCGCAAGGGAGCCCACGCTCGGTGGGTCCAAACAAGATACTCACGATTTTCGTGCCGCCCGGCAGGTAGATGGACTCGCCGATGCCGAGCAGCAGGCGGAACATGATCAGCACGCCCAGGCTGGTGGCGAAACCGGTCAAGCCCTGGCCCAGGGACCATAGCACGAACGCCGCAAAGTAGAGCCAGCGCAGGTTGACTCGGTCGGCGGCCCAGCCGACCGGGATTTGCATCAGGGCATAGGTCCAGAAGAAGGCGGAAAGCAATAGGCCCTTGCTCTCCGGGCCTAGTCCCAGGTCTCTGGACAGCAGGGGCAGGGCGAGCGAGATGCTGGAGCGGTCGAGGTAATTGATCAGAGAGGCGGCGAACAATAGCCATACGATCGTCCACCGACGGGAATTCGCGGGGATGGTATGGGCCAGGGCAGCGCCGTCTGCGTATTGTTGAGCGTCTCGCGGCATGACCTCAGATTCTACGTCGTCCTGTGTGATCGCCGGAGCGGCCCAATCACCCGCGGAGAGCGTCCCGAGCAGAATAGGGCCTCCGGCGGGGAAAAGAAAGCTGCGCTCATTGGGGCCGGTCTCTCTCGACAGCTCGATTGCATGGTAGATGGGGCCGAATGGCCGCGGGGTGGGTGTCCCCGCGAAACGGGGCAGTTTGGTGCTCGCGTGGAGAGATTGTCCGGTGCTCTAAAAAAAGATCGCGAAAAGAGCGATAAGCGCGAAAAAGCCCCCCGTCGCGTAACCGGTTCGGGTTCGATGGTTCGGGGAATATGGGCGTGAAATGCCTGGCGTGATCCCGTTTGCCGGCGGGGGTGGCGGATAAGTCCTTTGTTTCATGAAGACGCTCAAATTTTTCATTTAATTTCCGGCGGCCGGTTGCCGCTTGCGTGACGTGGTGACACGCTTCGTTGCCGGCGACCACCTCACTCGATGGGCTGGTAATGTCCTCCCTGGCGCGGGCAGGTTCGTGGGGTGTTGGGGGTTGATGATCATCGAGACACTCCACGCCTATAGGAGCCTGGGATAGGAAGACACGGTATAGATGCGGATTGGGGGAATTCCTGTCGCGCAAACTGTCTTTGATGATTACCAAAGAGGTTGGCGTGATGCCAGTCACTCTCTGTGGGCAGGTGCCCGTTGGCTGGCGGCTAAACAGGTTATCGATAACGGGAATTAAGTGTGTTGTCGCTGTATCCTTCCGTTTTACGGCGGCAAGGTGGGGGGAATGATGCGCGGTAAGCGCGGTATGCGCGGTAATGTGCTTACGGCGGCCGCAACTGCATGATTTGGATCCTGACAGGCTCTTTAGTTGCAGAGTGGCGCTATTCTTGTCGAAAAAAGACTGGTCCGTCACCGCTATTCCTCCTTGTCAGTGACCTGCTCCCGGGTCCGCGGATGCAGATGCACACAGCATAGATGCGAACCGACTGTATTTCTTGGCGAAAGAAATTGCTGCGCGGCAATCTTTGGTGTGTTACCCAGGCGCAAGCCAGATTGTTGTTGTTGTGGGGTGCACGCGGATGCTCAGGCTTATCGCGCGGAGAGTCCCCACCAGAGGAGAAGAGCGCGCCATGCATCGGTACCTTCCTGCTCTGGCGAGGTCTCGCGCGAGGCGGTGCTCCCGGCGTGACGAAACAACAGAAAAGACCATGAGTCCATCTTGCAGTGCGGCGTTAGCTGCAACTCGTCTCAACAGTTGGGGATCGTCCCGGTCACGGTAGGGACGGCCATCGCTGGTCGCCCAGCGTGCCTCTGGGTGGTCGATTATCGGGTGGCTTGTGCCTGAAGTTTCACCATCAGAAGCCAGTCCTCGGCGGTTGGCCTCTCTGGAATTACCCATCGGCTGCCCTTCGGCCGAAATGTGCCAATGTTTCTATACTGTCCCTCTCGCGGATTGAACCATTGGGCCAAGTACGTGGAGCCGTTTGCCATCTGATTCAAGGTGCCCGTCGATTTGCCGCTACCGAAGAAGAAAACAACGAATGCATCTTGCCCGTCGGAGGAGAGGAGCGACCGGGACATATCGACGAAGGAGCCCCATGCCTGATCATTGAACCGCGGAACCAGGTTCCACCACTCGAGACTCGTGTAGAAATGCTTAAAGTACGTGAGTTGATCTCCCGTCTGTAAATCAGCCCCGTCGCGCCACCAGAAGTAATGGCGGGGCATTTCATAGGCAGTTCCGAAATCGCCAGGCTCGTTTGGCTTTGAATAAATATCGTTCCAGATGCCATTCGCTCCGTAACCATAACCGTACATGCCGTATTGAAAAGACTTGTAAGCCGCCCCAAGGGCTGCCCTCGAATCGGTCCAGAAGTGGTCATACGCGCTCTCGTAAAGCACCGAGGGCTTGGTTGGAGAAGCGTTCCAGAACCCTTTGGCAGTGTCCGTATCGGTCAACTCGCCCTGCCACTGCACGGCCCAGCCGCTATGGTACGGCTTGCCAGACCACCAGGAATTCGCGGCCGTCGTATGATCCGTATTCTCCATGTGAGGCATGAAGGGATGATGGTAACCATCATTGTCCGCGATACTCTGCGCGGCTGCGAACCACCTTTTGATGGTTGTCGTGTCGTACGCCCCGTAGTAATTCTTGTCAATCTCTTGAGCAATTGTCCAGATCACTGGATAAGCCCCATAGCGGGCTACCCAGTATCTGGCAAGTCGCGCCATAAAAGCTTCAGTAAAAATTGCAAATTTGGCCGGGTCTCCGACCCAAGTAATCTCGGCGTTCGCGTGCACTAAACCGCGATCTGCGATGTACTTGAACTTCCGGTCGAGATTTGCGAAGCCTGCGAGATCACCGATGGTGAAGCCTTGCTGGAAGTCCGCGTCAGCTTCTTCATCGGATCTGTTCTCGTCCGTCACCCGGATTTGCGCGCTGCGCGCTTGCCAGCCCGCCTCCGATTGGAACACTGTGAATCCCTGCCTTACGCGCTTGTCGACGGTGTATTTGAATTGCGAGGCAACACCAGGCGCATTCGATGTATTAAATCTCTCGTGAGACAGTATCCAATGCGTATCTCCCAAATAGAAAAAAGGCGTGCCGTCGGCATAGACTAAATACCGCGAGTTGGGGCTTACCTTCAGAAATCCGTGCTTGTAAATTTCAAGATTGCCGGAGTATGGGTCGCATTGTACCGTCGTGGTTACTCCATCAAGCTCCTTGTTGGTGGCGTCAGTAGCGCTGGTAGTCATTTCCCATACTCCGGTGTGCGGCGGCGCAAACCGCACTTTCCAAGTACGCCCACCATCCCAGAAGGCCGGACGGCTTATCACTCTGTGATCGGGTCCGGTGAAGGTTGCGGTAACATCGACATCCTGGAACGGATTGTCGTACGTTACAGAGCTCGTCAGGACGATTTCGACAGCCCGCCACTGCTCCGTTCTATACTTCGCCGCAAATGCCGTCGCTGAGAAGAACAGCACAAGGCACGCGGCTAATACCTGCGATCTCGCAAAAATAAACTTTTGCCGCGTACCGGTGGATACCCATTTCATGAACGTTTGAACACCTCGCGCACAGCATCAAGGTACGCCATACCCGTCACCGTGTCCGGCTCCAGGTGACTACCTTCCGTCCATTCATTCCACGAATTCAAGGTGATGATTCGATCGTTGGGCGCAAGGTTTGTGAGGGCAAAGCTCCTGGCTGACTGCAACGCGGCCTTGAAAGCCTCAGGCGTATTGTTCACGATGACCGATGTGTATGGATATTCGCCTAATCTGTAGTTATCTGTCTGGCAGGTGCGTGGTGTCGAGTCCCATCCGACTGTGACATTGGGAAAATAAGGCCTTCCCAACGCCTTCGCGGCGGTTGTTCGATACGTCTCGTACTGATTCCGGATGTCGCGATATTCAGTTGTGAACGCTTTTGCGAATTGGGTGTGATGAATCCAGACGTAGGAGGTCGAACTGTCGATGTGCAAGCAATCGAGCAGCTCCGGCAGGTTGGCGATCTCACTCTCGCCGGGAAGGAGCTTTACCCCCCACGTAATTGCATTCACATGTAGGTTCGGAAACCCCAGCGCGCGTACCTTGCTCCTCATCTTTTTGAGGGCCTGCGCCGCATCTGCGATACCTCCAAAGCCCTGTATGAAACGGTATAGTTCATAGATAGAAAAATAGGGGCAGCCATTGACCAGTAGGTAGGAGGGATGTTGAAAAAGTTTCAGCAAGCGGTCAACCATCGCCTCAAACGCCTCCGCCCCGATTGCTCCCGCGTACTGCAAAGTTGGCGCTCCCGCCATCTTGGCCGGGTGGATGTCGAACCAATCATGGTTGGCCCACATCACGGCAAATTTAAGGTCTCTGTTGTTTGACGCGCGCAGATAGCCGTCGGTCAAAGCGGATTCGAGGAATGGCCCGTCCGTGTACCAATACCAGTCAAAGATGAAAGCGTCGATGGATCTGCGTGAAGCGACAGCGATCTTTTTTTCAAAGACTTTGGGATCTGATTCGTCTTCATATCCCCAAAGTGGTTTTCGCGGCTGCCTGTGTCCTGGGAACCGGGGAGTCGCTGCTTTGACCAGATTCCACTCAGTCCACCCTGGGCCGTGAGCCTTGAGGTTGCGTTTGTCCTGGTGATAGTTGCCAAAGTAATAGGCGGCAACGCGGCAACGGCCATCCCTTTCGCTTGCCGGCTCCCCTTCCAGTCGTCTGGTTAGTTGAGTGCTGACTGCGAGAGCCCCGGCACCGGCTAGAAAGTCTCGTCTGTTCACTGTTACCCCTTCAAGTTGTCTGTCGTCACCAATATTCGGGGAACTGTCTTGCGCCGGCGCGGGCTATCGGGTGTTCCTGGGTCTCGACGCTAGAATTGATATTTCAGCGACAGTTGCAGCGACCTGAGCCCGGAGGCCTGGGAGTTAAGCACTCCCAGGGATGGCGAACCGACTGTACCGCCCCCTCCGCCAAACTCGGGGTGGTTGAATACGCTGAACGCGTCCACCCTGAACTGGAGCAGCTGTTCGTGATACACAGGAAACGCCTTGAACAAGGAAAGATTGGTGGGATAGAGACCGGGATCTCGAAGCGCGCCGACATTGCGCGTTGTGCCATAGTGGCCGGGCGCGGGCTGGGCGAAGCATGCGGGGTTGAACAGTTGGAACCTGGTCCGGGTGAATCCGCCCAGCGGATTGCAGGTCTCGAGCGCGTAAACAGGATGTGCGTAGCTGGTGTCCGCGGTATTGTTCGCAGTGATGGCCACGGGTTGTCCGCTGGCCAGTTGCTGTAAGAAGGAGAGCCGCCATCCGCCGATGGCCTCATTGGCCAACCAGTTGGCGCTGTTCGCAAAGCGTTTCCCCTGCCCCAATGGCAAGTCATAGATACCGCTCACAATGAAATTATTGGTACGGTCGAAAGAAGCGGGTGAGTACTGCAGCCTGGGATTGTAGTAATCCTGTACGTCGCTGTTATCCCCATCGACGATATCCATGGCCTTCGACCAGGTATAGCTCGCCAGGAACTGAAGGCCGTTAGCATAGCGCCTCTGCACGGAGACGGCGAGGGCATTGTAGTTCCCGGTGAGGAAGTTGAGCTGGGTAGTGACCGGGCCGGCAAGTGGTTGTGGTGTCAGGTCGAGAATTCCGGAGGTATTACCGGGTGACAAGCCATAAGGCTGATTGCTGTCTGCGCGCGCCGACATGTGCCGCAGTACATTGCCGATGTAGGCGATGGTGAACAGTGTGTTCTGGTCGAGGGAGCGTTCGATGTTCAGATTCCACTCCTGGGCAGACTGATCTTTGAGGGTTTTGGTAATCGTGTAGCCGGAATTGCCCGATGCCGTCGGGCCCATCAGGTTTTCGATGAGGACCGGGTTACTAATCGAGATGGTATGCGACTGGAGTACGAAGTTGGGTGCGTAGAGCAGGGAGAATTGCAGGTTGTTGTAGAGAATCGGAGCGTAGTAGATTCCGTATCCTCCGCGAACGACGGTGTCTCTGAGCGGGCTCCAGGAGAAGCCGATGCGTGGGCCCCAGTCGTTGTAGTTGGTGTTCCAGGTGTTGGGTATGGGCTCGTTCAGCGCGAGATTGTAGAGGGCGGACTTGCCATTCTTGTCGTAGGGAGGATTGTCGAAGTCGTAACGAATGCCGAGGTTTAAGGTCAGGCGGGGCATGATTTTCCAATCATCCTGTACATAAGCGGCGACTTGGGACTCTCGGAAAGCGCCAAGGGAAGTGCCTACGGCTGCGGTTCCGCTCTGCGGATAGCCCAGCAGCAAGTCAGCGAATGCGTTGCCGATCGATGTGGAACTGCGTTGACCTGCGACGTACTGCGAGGTTGCGCTGCCATCGAAGGTATAGCCGCCGTTATTGAGGACGACCCAGTTGCCGTCGAACTGCGTCCGCACGAATTGTCCGCCGAAGGCGACGCTATGCTTGCCCAGCTGCCAATCCAACTCGTCGGCATATTGGTAGCGGTTTTGCAAACCTCCCTGGGGAGAGTACGGATCGCCCAGCCCGGTATACGCGTTGATGTTCACTTGTGGCGGAGTCCACTGTGCGGGCAGAGGGTTCACGTTGGCCAGGCCATAAAATGCTGCGTAGTCTTTGACGCCTGTTCCCTGCTGGGTTCTGGCGACGTCTCCGCGGTTAAAGCCTATCTTCACAATGTTGACAAGGTGCTGGCTGAGCACCCAGCTATCCTGTAGCGCCGCGTTGGTGCCGGTCACGTTGTAAAAGATTCCGAAAAGCCCGGGAGTGATGGTGTCGGTGCCGTTGCTGACGGACGCGTGGAGGAAGGTGGCAACCAATTGATTGTTGCCGGTGACGTTCCAGTCTCCACGGGCGATGTATTGGTCTCCGTTGTTCACGCTGGGAAGATTGGTGATGTAGTTGATGTTGTTGGCGCCCAGCGGGTGATTGGCGGCGGGATAATTTTTGAGCCACAGCTTGGCGAAATTGTCGACTCGGTCGGCGGGAATCTGGTTGTTGGGGAAAGGACTCGTTGTCCCCGTGATGGGATCGTAGGTCAATGGATCGTAGACGATGGTCGACACATTGTTGTTGGCAAAGTTGCCCTGCAGTTCGTCGGAGGTCGGCACCCGGCTCTGACTTACGGATTCCGAGTGGCTCCGTAAACCGGTGTAGTTGAAATATGCAAAGAGCTTGTTCCTGAGGATGGGACCGCCCAGGCTGGCGCCAAAGTTGTTGTAGCGAAGCGGCGGTTTGCTGGTGGCATACCAGTTGGTGGCGTTGAAGGCGTCGTTTTGCAGGTAGTCATACGCGGAACCGTGGAAGGAGTTGGTGCCGCCCCGGGTGATGACATTGACTACAGCAGGCTGGCCAAAGCGCGCCGGTGAGCCGTTCAGGGTGGTGGTGACGCCCTGCGCAGCCTCTGTGTTGGCGACGATATTAGCGGTGGCCGTGAGCAGGTTCACGTTCTCCACTCCATCCTGCAGGAACTGGGTGTGCGCAATTCCCAGGCCGGAGATATTCACGGCATTCGATTGCTGATTGTAGAAGCCTTCATCGCCGACTTCCGGCTCATCGGTGCCGGGTTGGGAGGCGGGTCCCAGGACAGCAATGCTGAGCACGCTTAACCCCGAAGTGTTGGGAAGCTGGAGTAGTTGCGCGGAGGAGAAAGATTGAGAAACATCGGCGCTTTCGGTTTGCAATGCTACGGTCCCCGAAGCGCCGGAGATGGTAACAGTTTCCGAGGCTTTGCCCACGGTGAGGGCTAGATCGGCGGTCACTCCGCTCAGCGTAAGTTCCACCGTTGTGGCAGAAGCCTCAAAACCGGGCGCCGAAGCGGTAATAGTGTAGGTGCCCAAAGGCAGAGCGGGCAGCGAATAAGCTCCGGTAGCGGACGAGGTTACGGAGCGGCTGGCGTTCGTTGCCGTGTTTTGGGCCACCACGTTGCTGTTGGCAATGGCGGCGCCGGTGGCGTCAGTAATGGTTCCGGTGATGCTGGCCAGATTGGTTTGCGCATGCAGCCAGGCGAGCGGGGTGAAGGCCAGCAGGATCGCCAGCGAGAGCAAGGCAGACCGTCGTAGTTGCGGCCGGCGTTTGGCCGGTTGGACTGGTTTGCTCGAGCCAGATCGACGAGGTCCGGCTGAGGACATATTTACTGTTGCAACCAACATGGCGAAAGCCTCCTGAAGATGAACCACAGTCTTGTTTCAAATGAAGAACTTAATCTCGGTTGGAACCCTAGAGGCAGAGTCGAACGAAGGTCAACACGGATCTGTCGCTCGCGACGCGATTTCCGCCAATGAAATTGCAGCCAACGCAGCGGGAATCGTAACTATCTACTTTCTTTGGTAGTTAGAGGTAGACGTGAAAAGATTTGGAATTCCTGGTACGCAGTCGTTGACATCGCATTTCACTCTATGAAATCGTCAACCGGTGACTCGAGACCGGACTGGACAACGCGAACCGGGAGAAACTGCTCCCTATCAAATTGAATCCGTGGCACGCGCTTGCCGGGTTATAGGGATTCTTCAGAGCCAGGGAAGCCTGCCTTTGTTCGAGCTTGCGGAGATGGCCGGCTTGAGCAGGCCGACGGTATTCCGCCTGCTGGCCACGCTGCAGGCAAACGGCCTTGTGGTGAAGGGTGAAGACCGCAGATATCGACTCGCGGGCGGTATTTTGCCTGGCCACAAGTACAAGATCGGCTATATCGCGGAGACTGGCGAAAGTTCGTTTTACCGGGCGGTCACGCGAGGATTGGTGGAGAGTGCGGCGCGAGCGGGTGTCGACCTTGTAGCCCTGGATAGCCATTACAGTCCGGAGGTTGCGTTGGCGAACGCTAAAAGGCTGCTGGCGGAGAACATTGATCTGGCGATTGAGTTTCAAATATACGGCCAGGTTGCGTCGGTGATATCCGCACAGGGTAGCAGCCGCAAGGTGCCACTCATCGCGATCGAGATCCCACATCCCAATGCAATCTATTTTGGCGTTGACAATTGTCAGGCGGGGCTCACGGCAGGCCGGTATCTGGCGCGGTGGGCGGAACAGAATTGGAAGGGACAAGCCGACGAAATTCTGTTGATCGGTTCCTCTCGGGCAGGATCGTTGCCCGAAGCGAGACTGACAGGCAGTCTTCTGGGGATCCATGAGGTCTTGCCCAATTCAACCGATGCGAAGGTGTCCGTACTGGATGGAAACTGGCGGCGTCATGTAAGCCGTGAAGCGGTTCGATGTCACCTCAAGACGTCGACTGCGAAGAAGATCCTGGTAAGCACCATCAACGACCCGAGCGCTATCGGGGCGCTGGAAGCGTTTAAGGATGCGGGACGCCTTCAGCATTGCGCGATTGTTGGCCAGAACTGTTCGATCGAGGCTCGTCTCGAGATGCAGCGCCCGCACTCACGACTGCTTGGCTCGGTAGCCTATTTTCCAGAGCGATATGGTGAACAGCTCATTGCGCTGGCGCTCGACATACTGACGCAGAGGATTTCCGTTCCTCGCGCGGTTTTTATCAAGCATCAGTTGCTGACGCCGAGCAATGTAAAGCAGCATTACGGGCGTGAACTGCGGGCCGGCAAACAATCTGAGAAGCACGGCAGTGTCTCTGAGTCTGTGATGGAGTAAGGACAAAATGGCTGAGGTGGAGGATGCGTAGAAGTTGAGGGGACCAGACGGAGCAATCACCGGGAGAAAGGCGGAGAAAGGCGGTGACAAAACCCGGTGACAGACGGAACGTAACCGTTACAGTTCGGTGCCAGGTTATTGCTCCTTCGGGGGACGTGAACGCTCCGTCTGTCACTGGCTTTACGATGCCACGGTGGAGCAGGC
>Ga0182024_10009896_pt1 | contig 19570 bp, 14 predicted proteins | sample P32metaG_FD_120480 | JGI IMG/M metagenome (GOLD analysis project Ga0182024, IMG submission 120480) | Permafrost microbial communities from Stordalen Mire, Sweden - P3-2 metaG (Illumina Assembly) | ecosystem: Environmental > Terrestrial > Soil > Wetlands > Permafrost | place: Sweden: Stordalen... | reverse complement strand
TCCCGACCAGTGGAAGCTAACGCACGCTGCAAGACGCGCAGCCTTGGGAATCCCGGTCCCTACCACTACTTAGCACCTGCCTGCACTTCACGTATCGCTCACCAATCATTCAACACTTCAGGCCATTTTCACACTGAAATGCTCGATAGCATATATTTGTTCCGTCAGGGTCGGCGTGCATCAGGCGCGAGCTACCAGCCGATTCTTTGGGCGGTGGTGGGGTCGAGAAAAAGTCGGCGGTCTTTGGGGTCGCAGTGATCGTCGCGATCGCGCCAGTGGGAGTTGAGCGCACCGAGGTAGACCAAATCGTCTCCTATCGACCTTGAGGGGAGTTTTTGTAGGCAACGATCTCTAGAGAAGTTCAGATCAAAATGCAGCACATCGTGATAGTTATACATCCGGGGAACTAGTGCTGGTCCCCATCGAGATGGACGCGGCGCTAATCCCAGTATTTTGATAGCCTTTTGGCGACGTTGCTCCAAACGTCACTATTTTGGCAAATTTGATTGTTCCCGAGGCCCGCTGGACATGAAAGAACCAACCTCCGGCACGCTAACCGCGCGCACCGGAGGCTGGTTGGCCTACCTGTGGTCTTATTTCGCTGCTGTGCCGAAATTGAACAGATCTGTTAGATCCCCAATCGCTGGACTATTCTTAGGAACGTATGGATCGCCCTTCTCGTGTTTCGGGTTAGGCAGGTTATCTCGGCTTCGCTTGCTTATGGTTGGCAAGTCCCAGTTGTATTCGACGAACTTCAGGATCGAAACATGGTCTGTATAGGTATGCGAAATGTGCCCCGGAGTCGTGTACGGTGAAACAACAATCAATGGTATCCGCGTGCCGTCTCCGAAAAAGTCCAGCGCCTGGACATACCCGGAGTCGTAGTAGCCGCCGCCTTCATCCGTCGTAATGAAGATGGCCGTGCTCTTCCACAACTCTGGATTGCTCTTCACTTCATCCACAATTTTCTTCACGAAGCCTTCGAACAAGTCCCACTTCGAAGAAGCCGGATGCCCATCTACCCATCCGCTCGGCTTCGCATAGGACACTGCGGGCAGCGTGCCATTCTGTATATCGTTGTAGAGGTCGATCGTGCCCTTCATGTGAGCCATTCGAACTGTAGAGTCAGCCATTACCTGTTCCTGATATTGGAACGGGTTGCATATGTTGCAGTACTGATCGCTCTTTGCGCCAACCGTGCCATAGTTGAGCTGGTACTTATCCCCAACGTACGCATTCCACTGATCGCCATAATACTTCCAAGAAATGCCCTTCTCCAAAAGCACATCCGCGATGCTCCGCTGATTTGTCGGCGGAATCGTGAATGGCGTGTTAGCGACGTTTGGATCGGAATATGCATTCGTTCCGTCACCAAAATAGCCTGGGTTGTAGTTGTTCAACAAATAGTAATGACCGACATCGCACTTCGGATCCACGTCATACGGCAGCGAGTTCAGATACTGCAGGACCGGGCCCACTCCGGGCTCATCCGAGTCCGAGCAGTTGCTGTACGAACCCCCGCCGTAAACAGCTTTACCAAAACCACCACCTCCGTAACCGTCCTCGGTGTACCAATTGTTGGTGCCTTTTTGCGGATTGGGGTTCTCAATCTGATCGACGGTTCCCGCGTTTGCGGTCCCTTGAAGTATTGCCACGTTGCTTGGCGGCACTGCTGGCGCGAAGTTGGCATCGCTGAACCAGATCGCATCGGCAAAACCCAAATAGATACTGTCTAGCCCTATCGCATTAAGCGTGCCAGTGATCAAACCGAAACTCCTTGACGCACTGGGGTCACCGCTTTGCGAAGCTTTCTTGGGACGTTCCGCCCACCTTTTTTTCATCATCTCGGACAATCACTTCCTGCCCTCCGCCGAGAGGTGTCCACGCTTCTTGCTGCCGGCGATTCTTTCACCAGAAACGCTTCTTCCTACAACGCCTTTTGCGGATATTCCTTCCAGGGCGCCTATCGCTTTGTCAATGCGGGCTCTTTCCGCCTTCAACTCTGAGATGATCGTAACGAGATTCAACTGTTCCTCCGAGTGTTTTGACTACCAGCGGCAATACTTCTGGCGCCCCATTACCTTACTTCATTTTGGGGCGGTTTCGATAAGCTCTCGCAGCGTGCGGGAACCGAGCGAGAACAATCTACGTCGCTCGCTACATTCTCTCGACTGCCTTTTGCTCCCCGCCAAGCCCTCGCCACTACGCGACTGGAACTGGAGTACACTTCCAAAGCGAACTGGCCCTGCACCGGCCAAAACAACGGGCAACTCCCATGACGTCTTTCGCCGTTCAGTTCCAGCGACTCAATAGTGTCCCCCTCGCTGTCATTCGACGCCAGGCGAGCCCATCCGAGCTCTCGCGCCTGGTACCGCAGTGCTGTGGCTTGGTCTGGAACGCGGTGCGCGCGCGGCAAGTGGACGCCGGCCGCCACGTCGCTATCTATTGGGATGGCAGCATTCGACTGGAGGTGGGAGTGGAGTTTTACGGACCGTTTGTCGAGCACGGTGAAGTCGTACGCTCAGCGACACCCGCTGGCGCGGTGGCATCGACAACGCATTGGGGCCCTTATAGCAGACTCGGCGCTGCGCACGATGCCGTTCGCCGGTGGTGCAGAGCAAACAATCACACCCTCGCAGGGCCGAATTGGGAGATTTACGGCCACTGGCAACCCGACTGGAATACCGATCCGTCGCAGATTCGCACGGATGTCTATTACCAACTGGCTTCTTGAAGCCAGTTGTGTCCCCTCCCAGCCACCGACGATTTTCCCCCACAAGAATGCGAGCAAGCGTTCCCAGTACAGAACTGCGCACGGGAATTGCGGCGGGCGGCTTTTCAACCGCCCGCCCGATGGATACGCAGTCAAGCACTCTGAGCATTACACTCTTGCGGCAACGCGGGGTGCGCTCTTCGTAAGTGCAAAAAACCAAGTTCCGAAAAATCACAAGTAATCAGCAAAGGGCCGAAGCGATGTTCACTTCGCTTCGGCCCTTTTCCCATCCATTTATAGTTAACCCGTACCTGCAGGGGCTGCTTTAAACATCCAGACGACGCTCTTAAAACAATGTAACTTGGTTTACTTTTTCCCGAAATCGAACAACTCGAACAAGTCGCTAATCGCAGGACCGTTGATGGGCACATAAGGATTTGTCTTTTTCACGACCGGGTTGGGAAAATTATCCCGGCTTCGGTATGTGACCGGACCCAACTCCCAGTTCCTCTCGATGAATTTTAGGATCGAGACATGATCCGAATAGTTGTGGGTGATGGTTCCGGGAACCGTATAAGGAGACACGACGAGCAGCGGAATGCGCGTGCCATCGCCGAAGAAGTCAAGCGGTTGAACATAACCGGAGTCATAGTAGCCGCCGCCCTCGTCAAAGGTGACGAAGATCGCCGTGTCCTGCCACAGACTCGGGTTGGCCTGTACTGCGTCGACAATCTTCTTTGTGAAGCCCTCGAACAAATCGAGTTTCGAGGACGCTGGATGGCCGTCCACGAGCCCGCTCGGCTTAACGAAGGAAACGGCGGGAAGCGTGCCGTTCTGGATGTCGGTGTAGAGGTTGGCCGTGTCCTGAATGTGGGCTGTGCGGATCGTCGGATCGGCCATGATGGAGGTGTCGTACTGGAACGGGTTGCAGATGTTGCAGTATTCATCAGTGGCCTTGCCAAAGTCCCCGTAGTTGAGCTGATAGGGGTCAGGCACATAGTTATTCCACTGGTCGCCGTAATACTTCCACGAAATATTGGCGGCGAGAAGGTCGTCGCCGATGCTCGGCGTTGAAGAGGGAGGAATCGTGAATACGGTATTAGCCGCGTTCGTATCGGTATACGCATTGTTGCCGTTTCCGAAGTAGCCGGGATTGTAATTGTTCAGCAAGTAGTAGTGCCCCGTTTCACAGTGAGGATCCACAGGATGCGGGAGTGACTGGAGGTAGTAAACAATCCCTGCGACACCAGGCTGCGTCGGGTCTGAGCAATCGCTGTAAGATCCTCCTCCATAGGAGGGGGAACCAAACGAACCACCGCCATATCCATCTTCCATATACCAGTTATTCGTACCGGAAGCCGGATTCGGGTTTTCGACTTCATCCACCACGCCGGCGTTTGCCGTTCCTGGCACCACTTCCATGTTATGGGGCGGCACCAAGGGATTTCCTTTCCCATCACTGAACCAGATCGCGTCGCCATGGCCGAGCATGATGTGGTTTGCGCCGGTCCCCCCGTCCACTGACTGATGGAAGTTATCGCTCATCGCATATTCATCCGCAAGTTTCTTGAAGTAAGGGACGTCACCCTGCTGGACATTAAAGAAAGCCATCGACGTTGAACCTTCACCTGTTGTCTTATCTGTGGCCGTATATTCGGTGTTGAAGTTTGACGGTTGCGCCAGACCATTCGTGCCGGCACCCACGGTAACTTCGACCCACGGGAACAACGAGGCGTCGCAACCCTGAGGATTCTCCTCGGTCGCGTGGTCAATGCTGCAATCCAGTTGTTGCCACATCTGGTAGAAGCGATGCACCGGGCTTGCTGCATAAGCGTCGTACGGCATCGTGTCAGGATTGGTCAACTGGAAGGGGCCCGCGCGCAGCGAATTGACGTCCTTAATGCGCATGTCCGGGGTTGCTGACGTCTGCCCGGTGCCGCCGGTGGTGAGATATTGATAATAAGCAGGAGCCAACCCGTTTTCGTCCAATTGTGCCTCGGCGAGGGTCGGAACGTAAGGGGTTTTAGGGCCGCCCACGAGCGGTGCGGGAAGCTGGTTGTCGGGAAACTCCAACTTGGCGGGGTTCAGCAAAAACGGATCCGTCGAACCCTGATCGACGCCGGCGAACTGTTGCGCCCGGGCAAAATTTGGGCCTGGTGTGCCGTCCTTGTTTATGATTCCTTCCGAAAGAAGGTTCATGACGGTTTGACCTTCCTTCGGTTTGTAGGTGGCAAAGACGTGGTCGAAGCTGCGGTTTTCACCAATGATTACGATGACGTGTTTGATAGGCGTTTTAGTCTTAGGGGTAGGAACCTGCGCGGGGGATGCATTCGCCAAGGCACCGCCCACTGAGAATTGAAAAAGTGCAAGCGATGTGACACCCACTTGCACATACCGCAATGCTTTTGACGCAGCACGCTTGTAGGACATTTGCCCTCTCGTTGTTTTCGGAATTGAATCGCCCTGCACCTGAGAGTAATAACGGCTTCCTGTTGCAATTTGATTTGCCCCGTGTGAATGGTGAATGAAAACGTGGAAATCAGAGTGCGGGCCGGCATTCGCCGGATTTATTTGCCAGTTTAACTGAAGAGCAATTTGATTTCTTAATAGAACTGCTGGAGGAAAACTCCGAGGCCGTTTGCGTTATTGCAACACTTGCTTACGCAGAGACTTCGGCTAATCTCGTCGGTAGGCTGAAGCCGATAGTACCCCGCAGAAAGTGCCGGTCTTATGAGCAGGCGCCTTCGCGGATGGACGCGTAGATCGGTGATTATTCGCTTGATCCGCTGGTTCCACACGGATCAATCCCATCATTCCTCCGTCTTCATGCTCCAGAAGATGACAATGATATACAAAGGTGCCGACCGTGTTTGGATCCCGAAAATCCATTCGCAGTTTCACACTGGGGTATACCAGTGCCCTGCCATTGTAGTAAGGCACGTTGACAGTATCTCGCAAAAACGGCTCATTCACAGGCTGTCCAAGATAATCGATCAGCATGAAGTGCACCTGATGAATGTGGAATGCGTGAAGTTCCGTCGAGCGGTTCTCGATAATCCAGTCTTCCACATCTCCCTGCTTCACAATGATGTTAGGAACACCCGAACTTGGATCGAACGCTGCAGGCGTTTGGCCATCTACTGTGATGTAAAAGGTTGTCGCGCTGTTGGGGTCGTTTGGATCGAGCAACTTCTCGGAGAAGTAGAGCCTCCGCGTACGGGCAGGCGTCACATCTCCCAGCCACTGCACACGTGGTGGAGGGAGCCGTTTCGGGGCAGCTTCGAGGGTTGAACGCGGCTCGGGAGCATCTCCCGAAGCTGTAATCGTAGCGATCGCGCGGTTGGGGTCGTTCTCGCCCCCGGCTCCAGTGTCTACGGTTCGCGTTACGAAGAGCCCCGGTAGGCCCACAGGTGGACCCTTCACGATGAACTCGACGCGAGCCCCCGGAGGTACTCCGATGTGGGTTTGCCAGTCAACAAAATCTCCAGAGGTTCCGTTCTGGTTCAGGGGCACACCGTCCAGAGCAACGAGGCCAAGTTGCTGGGGCTTACGGTCAAATAGAAGCTCTAAATTGAGATAGGTAATCGCCGAGGCATTCAAAACGCGCCAGAGTTGTCGTTCTTCCGGTTTCATCTTGATCACAGCAGGGGGATAGTCGGGATAAGGGACAGGCACAAAATTGATCGAGAGATCTTTCGCTGGTTTGCCGAAGCCCGTACCGTTATTTGCAGCGTCCCCGTCACGATCGATCAACATCTTGGGAACCACGGGTTCCGATTTAGAGGGCGGCGCATTCGGATTCAGCAAGTCCTGATCGCGAATAATCATCACTCGTTCCGGCAATCCCGCCACTAGTCTATTGGCGCGCTCGATTCCTTCCACGATGAGTGCGCCTGACGCTCCACCCAGAACCTGGGCTTTCGTAAATCCGTGGATGTGGGGATGATACCAATACAATCCGGGAGGCTCGTTTGCGGGAATGCGAAATCGATACTCGAATGGTGGATCGCTGGGGCCGATCGATGTCTTAAGAACATCGTCCTGGTGGCAAACTGGGGGAATGGTCAACCCATGGAAATGAAGATTCGTCGAGGTCGATGTCATCGAACCGCTCGCGCACGAGTCCTCTTTTTTTTCGGTATTCACGTGGGCGTGAACATGGTTTGCGGGCGCGACTGCGTGGTCAGAGTCCGTCAAATCGTTCTTCAGATGCAGGATGAGAAGATCTCCGGGCTTCACTCGCAGATTGGGTGATACGTTATCGTGACCATCAACGTAGCAGTATCGCGTTGAACCGTCCGGCTCTGTATAGTTTTGTATCGTCAGATCAACTTTCAGCACTCCATTACGGCTGCGCAGATCTTCCGGTTCTGGGACGGCGTTTCCTGCCGAGGGGCGGTAGCAAATGTTGCTGGGGACCCAATGGGCGTGCAGACCAGCGTTCCACTGCGCAACGACTAGACTCCCAAACGCGATTAAGATCAGTCGTTTCACTGTGAGTCCGTTTCCAAGAGGAGTGTCATCTGCCTTTTGCCCACAATAGCTCGACTACGCAGGCTCGACGGCATAGTTTCTCGTAGCCAAATCAATCCCTCGTTAATGTAATTTTAAATTGCTGGAAATGTGGCTTCCGTCTGATACGAAACGTTTGCAATCGGCGGCTAACTTTGCGCGAGAAAATCACAGCGCTTCGTTCACTTGCTTGGGCCGGATGAACCAGAGGAGTTTCTCTGCACCTTCCAGTCGTAGCGGAATTGTTTCTATTAGTAAAGCGCACTACTACTTACATACCGAGCCATTAGGCACGCAGACGCAAAAGAGCAAGCCTCTCCTGAAACGAGTCTCGCTCACATCTACTAATCCAGGTAGCAACGAAATAGTGGCAGCCTTTTACCGCTCGCCATTTCGTCCAACGGCTGTTTGGTTTCCCTTACAAAGTTTAGGGTTAGCCCGCCGCGGCTTGGCTCATCGCTTTGGTCATGCGTTTCTTCATTTCCTCGGGGGAAACGTCTTCGATGTGAGTGGCTACCGACCAGATCTGCCCGAAAGGGTCGCTGATAGTGCCGGTGCGGTCGCCATAGAACTCGTCTTTTACGGAGCGGACAAGCTTAGCGCCAGCAGTGACAGCTTTCTGGGTGACGGCGTCTACATTCTCGACATACACGTGAAGACTATTCGAAGCACCGCCGACAGTCTGCGGACTTGTTGCGCCCGCCTGCGGGTTCTCGTCGGCGAGCATGATGATCGAGTCACCAATCTGCAGCTCGGCATGCATGATCCGGTCGTTTGGGCCGGGCATGCGCATGCGCTCCTTCGCCCCGAAGACATTCTTGTAATAGTCGATGGCGCTGGCGGCGCCCTTGATGAACAGGTACGGCGTAACGCTGTGGTATCCGTCGGGCCGGTGCAAGAACGATTCTACACCCGGTTCGTGTATGGAATGTTACGGAGCGAGAGATATCTTTTCACTCGGCGGCAGTACTCTGCATATTCCTGGCCGTAGTGTTGGGTCAGATATTCTTCTTCGCGCAATACCTGACGGTGGATGAGCCAACTTGCAGCAAGCAAATAAACCAGGAGAATCCAATTGGGGAAGATGAAGAATTCGCCGAGTAACATCAGCCCAAATGCCACGTAGATGGGATTGCGGCTAAAAGCAAAGACGCCGGTCGTTACAAGTTGATCCGGGTGATCCGGATCAATGCCGACACGGAAACTCTTCCCGAAAGAAACATCTCAGAAAAACCAGTGATAATCCCGCTACGCAGAGGAGCACGCCGAACCAGGGAGCGATCCCGGAAACTCGAAGAATTCTTGCCTGCTTACGGCCGGAAGAGGGAATGCGGCGGAAAACACAATATAAAAATAAAAAAGGGCAAGCGGAGGAATCAGGAAATCCTTTTTGTCGGTTTCGCGGAGTTTCTTGAGAGAGTGAATGCGGACTCATTGCCCATCGAGAGTGTTGGTTGCGAGAAGGGGGTTTTCCCGAGCGACGTGGAGGGCCCGAAGATTAAGATCGGATCGTATGTGGACGTGATCTTTACCGAGCGTGCGCTGAATGATCGGCCAGAAAACGCTCTTCTGTTGGCAAGCTTGCTCGCGAATGCAGTTGAGGGTAGCGAGAAGCGGTGGGCGGACGTTTCCCTCGTACTACAACGAAACAAAGGTTTGCCGGGTTCGAGTACGCCCTGGGGATTGATGCTTCAGATCAAGAATTACGGCCAAAATGAGGAACAGGCGCGAAAGCTTTGGGCAGGAACATTGTCCAAGCTGGGCAGCGCCATCGCTCTATTGCCGCGCGATTTCCAGCTTGCGGAATAACGCACCTTGACGGCCTCTTCCTCTCTTGCGGCCGCGCTTCGTGCGGCATCTCCGCCCGACTTCGCCGTGCTTCTGCGATAGACACCTTTGGCGGCCTCTCTTCTGTTTCTCTTTTGCTGTGGTTCCCTGTCTATCCTTAGCCGAAACGCTACGGCGGCTGCGGGCCGCGCTCCGCGCGGCGCCTCACTCTGTGATCCTCCGCTTCTCCCCAATCCCACCCACAGAACAGCCCGCGCAATCCATTGATAGCACTCGTCCAAGCCCTCCCTCTCCGGCAAAACCCGTCGCTCCGATGGCTGGCCAGCCTCATCGCTTTTCCCGCCTCTGCCGAAGCCCCGCTTCCCACTTAACACTAGCCGCTGCCCCTGCGGCGACTTTCGTCGCCCGCACACTCTGGATAGCGAAGCCTGTCCCGCTTCTCGTCCCCCTGTCAGGAATCTTGATTCGGCCGAGGGACACGTCCGAGGATCGTGTAGGTCGAAACGGTCTGAGTCTAAGGGACCACCCCACGACCCGGCGGCTGTTGGAGTTGTGAATCCGTTGCCGGCTGCCTTCATCCACATTTCGTCCGAGATGGTTTTGATCTTGAATTCCGCTCACTTGCTTCACCGTTGTCATCCGCACGTCACAAAAGCAACAAACGCCGCGGGTGTCCTGCGGATAACCAGTAACGATTGCAGTCGTCAACCATTTTTCGGCGCACGCAAGTTTCTGCGGCGCTGTTCGAAACTAAACGGACAAGTCATCTGCGCGTAACTCGCCGTTGCTACGTATTCGTCTGTCCTCAACCTGAGGCGAAAAAGGACGGATATGACCAAAAAGATCGGCAACAAGTGGAAGGTGTGCGCCATTGTTGGCGCCCTATCGATAGCAGCAGCGGTTCCCTATCTCCACGCAGAGCCGCGCCACGGCGACCGGCAGGATGGCAACGATCATTCGATTCGTCACGTTCTGCTCATCAGCATTGATGGCATGCACGCTCTCGACTTCCTGAATTGTTCGAAGGGAATCAGCGGCGTGAACGGCGGCCAACCGTATTGCCCGAATCTCGCCGAACTAGGCGAGACGGCCGTGAACTACCTCGACACCGCCACTTCGAAGCCGTCGGACTCGTTTCCGGGGTTAATGGCGCTCGTGACCGGGGGTTCTCCGCGCACGGTAGGCGCATTTTACGATGTCGCGTATGACCGTTACCTCGCTCCCCCTGTGACCACCACAGGAGATGGCGTGGCCGGCGGCACCTGCACGCCCGGAGTCGCAAACGGCACAAGAACCGAGTTCGATGAAGGCATCGACATTGATCAGACCAAACTCAACGGCGGCGCACCAGCCGGTGTGGATGGCGGAATCCTTTCCATCGATCCCAGCAGACTGGTTCGCGATCCCAGTAACAATTGCGCACCCGTCTACCCGTGGAACTTCGTGAGAACCAACACGATCTTTGGCGTGGTGCATGCTTCGGGCGGTTACACCGCATGGTCCGACAAACACCCGTCGTACTCCGCAGTCTCTGGTCCAGGAAACGGCACCAACGTGGACGATTACTATTCGCCGGACATCAATTCCATCCCCGTGAATCTCCCCGGAGTTCCCGGTTGCAATCCGCTGCCGGATCAGACCGCGGTCGCTTCGTCGAATGCTTGGACCGACAGCTTCCAGAACATCCAGTGCTACGACACGCTCAAGGTCAACGCCATTCTCAACGAAATTAACGGCAAGACGCACAACGGCGCGTCTTCGGCTCCCACGCCGGAACTGTTCGGAATGAATTTCCAGGTGGTCAGCGTCGGCCAGAAGCTAATTGAGAAGTCCGTAAGCCTGACAGGTGGCTATCAAGACGCGCAAGGCACTCCAACCCCCTCCTTGTTGAGCGAAATCGAGTTCGCCGACGCCTCCATCGGCAAGATGGTGGCGGCCCTCAAGTCACGCGGCCTTCTCGACTCGACATTGATCGTGATTTCGGCCAAACACGGCCAGAGCCCCATCGATTCCGTCCGCTACACGGGCATAACAACATCGGGCCCGGTAACGACCTCGCCCGCCACGATTCTGGAGAATTGCCTACCCTTTTCTGAATCGCCGGCCAATTCCACCGGTATCGGGCCGACCGAAGATGACGTTTCCCTGATTTGGCTGAGCAGCAGTTGCACGACGGAAAGCGCAGTGAATACGCTCGAAACGCAATCGCCGGCGACAGCCAATATCGCCGGCATCGGTCAGATTTTCTGGGGGCCGGGAATCACGCAGCTTTACAACGCGCCCGGACTACCGCCGAGTGCTGATCCCCGTACGCCGGACATCCTCGTCACGCCGAATTTCGGCGTTACCTACTCCGGCAGCAGCAAGAAACTCGCCGAGCATGGCGGATTCGCGCATGACGACGTGAACGTCATGCTGCTGCTCTCAAATCCAAGCTTCGCTCCCGAGACCATAACCACTCCGGTTGAAACCCTGCAGATCGCTCCCACCATTCTGCAGGCCCTTGGCTTGGATCCGAACCAACTCCAAGCCGTTCAGAAGGAGCACACTCAGGTTCTGCCAAGTGGGCCGCTCAACTCGAGCGATTACCGGTACCACCATCGGTAGCAAAACGCCGCGCCTTTGGAACAGAGTTCAGCGGTGATCGCAAAAGAAGAAAGGCCCCGCCACAGGTTCACCGTGGGCGGGGCCTTTCCTTGTCGGGCGAGGCGCAGCACACGAAAGTAGCATTCGCCGGGGGTTTGAACGGAAGCTTCACTGAATTTTAACAGGCGCGTAAGCTAGCGGCCCATCTGGTGTGGGATTGTTTTCGCGGCTCCTGCGAATACCTTAGCGGCGGATGATCTTGTGGAGGCTTCACATGAAAGCGAATAGGCTGGTACTGGCTGGAGCGATGGCGGCGGTCGCGCTGGCATCGCTAGCGCACGGAATAGGTGCTGATACACGAGAGATGGGCTCGCGGCATATCAAGCATGTGCTGCTGCTGAGCATTGATGGCATGCACGCCGTGGATTTCTACAACTGCGCGCATGGGATTGCGGGCGTGAACGGCGGGAATCCATACTGCCCAAACCTGGCGGAGCTGAGCGAGACGGCGATCAATTATGTAGCCACTTCGTCGTCGAAGCCTTCGGATTCCTTTCCCGGACTAGCGGCGCTGGTTACCGGCGGCTCGCCGAAGACGACCGGCCTTTACTACGACGTGGCCTATGACCGATCGCTCGATGCCCCCGCCGCGACGACAGGAACTGGCTTGGCTGCGGGGCTGTGCACGCCTTATGGCGTACCGACAGGAACAACGACCGACTATGACCAAGGCATCGAGTATGACGACACCAAGCTGAACGGTGGCGCACCGGGTGCCGCAGTGACCGAGGGCGGCATCGCTTCGATTGACCCGAAGAAGCTGGTGCGAGATCCGGCGGCGGGTTGCGCGCCAGTGTATCCCTGGAACTTCGTCCGGACGAACACGATCTTCAGCGTAGTCCACGCGGCAGGAGGATACACGGCGTGGATCGACAAGCACGCCTCGTATTCGTTTACGGCTGGACCCGGTGGCACGGGCCTGAATGATTACTATGCGCCGGAAGTGGACTCGGCCGTGCTGCCGCTTCCCGGTGTGACGACCTCGGAGGGCGCCTCGTGCGCGACGGTCCGCGATACGACGAATGTTTCCTCGTGGACCAACAGCTTTGAAAACATCCAGTGCTATGACGCCCTCAAGGTGAAGGCGCTGCTGAACGAGATCGCGGGCAAGACACACGCGGGCGCGGCGGCGGAGATACCGGCTGTCTTCGGGATGAACTTCCAGGCGGCGTACATCGGTGAGAGCGTGTCCGAGCCGGGAGTGGGCACGGGCGGTTATCAGAACGCGGCGGGGTTGCCCAGCACGGAGTTGCTGAAGGAGGTCGAGTTTGTGGACGCCTCGATCGGCGACATCGTCAACGCGCTTAAGGATGCCGGCATCTATGACGACACGCTGCTCATCGTCACAGCCAAGCACGGTGAGTCGCCGATCGACCCGAGCCTCTACGTGGCAGACGGCAGCAATACGCCGGCAACGCTGCTGGGGAGCGCCATTCCCTACTCGGAGTCGCCGCTCAACACAACAGGCATTGGCGCAACCGAAGATGATGTGTCCGTGCTCTGGCTGAATAAGGGCGCAAGCGTGAACACCGCTGTCGAGTTGCTCGAAAAGAATGCGACAGCGATCGGGCTGGGGCAGATTTACTACGGGCCGACACTGGCGCTCAACTACAACGTGGGCGGTCTTGGGCCGGGTGAGGACCCGAGGACGCCCGATATTATCGTGGCGCCGAACGTGGGCGTGACGTACTCGGGCAGCACGACGATGATCGGAGATCACGGCGGATTCGCGCATGACGATACGAATGTCATCCTGCTGGTAGCTTATCCAAGCTTTACGGCACAGACAGTCTCGGCGCCAACGGCGACCGCGCAGGTTGCGCCCACGATCGTGAAGGCGCTGGGGCTCGATCCAAACGCGCTGGGCGCGGTAAAAGCGGAAGGCACGCCAGTGCTTCCGGAAGTTGAGGCGCAGCTCGAAAAGTAGCCGTTAGCAACGCGAGGGGCCAGATTCCTACTTTGCGCATTTGTAGCGCGGACCAATCCTTCACCGAGATGGCCCGCGACGTCTGTCGCTCCCAGTGTCCGAAAGAACATCTTTGTGAACGTTTCATCGGTTCGTCGACACAGCCCGACGAACCCCGGTGCAGTCAACCCGTCCCGACACTTGGCGAAACTCATCGCTTTTTGTACCGACCAGCCCCACTAACCACTCGCCACTTTTCACTGATATACTGCGATTATGGCATCGACCAGCGACGCGATCGCTAAAGATATCCCGAGATTCTTGGAGGGACTCCCGTGTTCCGGGGAGCCCGCGTGCCCTTCATTCGCCACTCGTCACTAACCACTCGTCACTAGACACTGCCTGTGAGCCACTGCCCTTTAGGCTCGATGCCGGAACCTATTTACAAGTCCGTCGATGAATACATCGCTTCGCAGCCCGAGGACGCGAAGGAGGTACTTGAGCGTGCGCGAAGCACGATCCGCAAAGCCGTGCCAAAAGTCGAGGAAGTGATTTCGTACAAGATGCCAACGTTTAAAGCGTCCGACGGAGTCGTGCTTTACTTGGCTGCATGGAAGAAGCACTACTCGCTCTACTCCGCAACCGGGCGCCTGCTCGCGGCATTGAAGAGTGACCTTGCACCGTACAAAGTGAACAAGAGTACGATTCGTTTCTCGCTCTCCGAGCCCGTCCCCGTCGACTTCATTCCACGAATCGCGCGCTTCCGCGCAGCCGAAGTCGCTGCGCGCACAAAGCCGAAATTGGCAAAACCCAAGCTAGCAAAACGCAGCAAGCATTATTTGCGGGCTTCAAGTCGCGATGGACGATGCCTTGTGCGTGCGCCTCTTCTCATCCTGCGCATAGCTGCTTTAATATATAACGGGTTCCGATGATGGGCTGGCGCAAATTCCGTTAGCGTGTCGACTGTGCCAAACCAACGAGGTATTCGAGGCAAGCCGAACCCTTCAACGGTTCTGAAAATCCTGCTCAACCACCACTTCTTGGAAGCGGATAATTGATTGTGGGGCTCACGGAATTCAATCGTAACCGGACGCCGTGCGGACCATTCGCCCGCTGCCGTCCTGCCAGATCCACGAGCCAGCCGGGATGAGGTAGGTTATTTTGGTTTGCTCGTTCGACAGTCGGTATGAAAACCTCCTTCAATGTATTCCACGCCATACTGGAACTGATTCCCGAGACTTACCACATGTACGATGCGGCCGGGCACAAAAATATTGCCGCTTCCGTTCGGCATGTAAGGAACAGCTATCTGAATTTCCAATTGTTTTCTGTAGGGCCTGGAGCTTATGAAAGAAACACCACCCCGGGAAATGTCCATACAAGCGACAACTTCATCGGGCAGTCCGCCGCGCCGAATGCATGCCGACATTTTCGTAGTGACGCGGAGGCAGTCACGTCTCTCAAGCTTCTTGGCCGCTCGGTTTTTGGGCAGAATTGAGTCAGGGAAATCTCTCTCAATGTTCGTTTTCCAAGCCGTCGTTGCTGAACACGATCTGCAGAATCTCTGAATACTCTTATTTGCTTCAAAAACTTGCAATTCGATATCACTGTTGCGAAGGTAGATGACTTCGTGTTTCTCGCACTCTCCACATCTCAGCGGCGTCGGGAGCACGACCTCATCTGACGAGAACGATTCCGTAAATTGCACATCCCACAAGTCGCTATTAGGATCAAGCAATGCCATGCCGTAAACCACTTCGCTCTCGTGCTGGCTAATCATCCCGACTAGGCGTGCTTCAGCATCTTTGTTCGTGTTCATATTTCTAATTATAAGTTCTTGATCCTGTGCTAGCTTCCTCGTCAAGCGGATTGCGGCGCCGCGCCGGGTGATGATCGTGGTGACTCCCTGCTCAAAAAAGTGTTGACCTGTGGCGTCGCTGCCGATCAGTTGAATTGGAATCTCAACCTTAACGCGTTCACTACTGCGTGGATTAGGGGTTTCCATTTGAATAAGCAGATCGCCTGAGTTGAGCGGAGTTGGTAGTGTCAACGAGTTAATCTATTTTTGCAGGTCGCGGCTTAAAACCATGCGACTCCAGAATTTGGCGTGCTAATTCGGCCGTCTCATCGTCGTGATAAGGACCCACTATCACATGGTAAGAATTCATCCAGAGTTTTCCCTTATGTAGCGAGGTCGTGCGAAACCCTAGCTTTCCCAGAGTTTCTGCTGCATTGTCGGCCCATTTCGGATCCTTAAAGCTTCCGACATCGAAGTATTGATCGGCTGCTGCACTGGTAGCGGACTTTGAGGAATCAATCGAAGCAGATGCCTCGCTGCCCGAGATCGGGCCTGGAGTTGGAGCTACAGGGGAAGATGCCAACGAAGGCGGCAATGCTGTAGTCGAGAGCGGCAATGCTATCGCCGCGCTCTCTTTAAGAGATGGCTGCGACTTGTTAGACATTGCAATGGAGTGAGTTACAGGTTTCTTATAACGTTTTTGTATCGGTTCAGGCAACGGTTGAATTTCGCCGGTGTCTTCTGCATCAGATTCAGCACCTACGGGCGACGAATCTAAGTCGCCAAGTGGGGGTGAGGACACCTGGACGGACGACACTGTGTATGGGATAGCCGCCGTGGATTTCGAACCTAAAGATTCCTGGTTGTTTCCTGGTCTGGAATTGGAGGACAAAAGACTTTCGGTATGAGGTGCGGGGGCCTTCGTTGAGTGGCTCAAAGCAGTCCACGCAATGAAGGGGGCTAATACAAACAGACTAGCCAAGATTAAGGCGTGGCGCGTTTCAACTCGTCGATTACCCATAGAGACATATTGTGGCAACCTCCCACTTGAAGGCTTGCACAGGAACAACCTGACCTGCTCAATCCTCTTTTCAATCTCAAGACTGACAAAGTATTCTTCGATTTCACGAAGCCATTTCAAATCTAGCGAGACTGTAACCGTGCTCTTAGCAGAGCTGGCGACCGGCAATTGTGCTGCCTGCTCGGTTCTTTCCAGCGCAGCTGCGAACTCATTAATGGACCGAAAGCGCTTAGACGGGTTTTTTTCCAGGCACTTCAGGATAAGAGCTTCGACGTGTTTAGGGATGCTTGGAACTAAATCTCGCGGTGAATTCGGAGCTTCAGTCACTTGTTTCATCGCGATCGCAGCCGCAGTATCTCCGCCAAAGGCTGGGCTGCCGGTGAGCATTTCGTAAAAAATCAGACCAATCGCGTAAATATCGGTGCGCGCATCGACAGATTTTCCTTCCGCTTGTTCAGGGGACATGTATGCCGGAGTTCCGACGATCGCAGCAGTTTGCCCGACTTCTGTTTTCATCAAGCGCGCGATTCCGAAATCCATGATTTTAACTACGCCACCCTGATCGACCATGATGTTGGCAGGCTTCAAGTCGCGATGTACCACTCCCTGTGCATGGGCTTCTCGCAGTCCTCCGCAAAGCTGCCCTAATATTTCCAGCGCTTTGCTAACTGAGATTTTTCCTTCGCGACTAAGAATCGTAAGTAGGTTTTCACCTTCGACGTATTCCATGGAGGCATAGGAAATTCCATCGCTGCGGTAGAGATCATAAATTCGACAGACATTTTTATGTGTTATTTTTCGTGCAAGACAAAGTTCCTTATTGAAGTTTGCCTGCGCCACCGCGTCGGAGGCGATTTCAGGTTTCAACACTTTCAGAGCCAGAATTTCATTGGTCTGAAGATCACGGGCCTTATAAACGATCCCCGCGCCTCCCTGGCCGACCTTGTCCAAAATCTTATAGCGTGCCGGGAGTTTTGGCTCAGATGCGGACTCCGCATGTGTATCAGAATGTGCGGTCTCCAGTTTGCGTCGCAGCTCCGTATAGGTCGCTGGATCGGTCCACACAACCTCGAAGATATCTTCTTTTTCCGACCGGCCGTCGATTGTGCATTTATCAAGCCAGCGACACGAAATGTTGTTCTCCCCTGCAATCGCCTCTTTTACGGTCCGTGAAATGAGAATCTGCGCTGGTCCGGTCCGCCTCGTTATTCGAGCGGCAAGATTTACTACGTCTCCGAAAACATCTGAGCCCTTTCGGAAACCCATCCCTGAATGAATTCCAATCCGCACCTCCATCCGCCTGTGATCTGGAAGGGTAGCGTTCACTTCCATTAGCCGGCGCTGCATGGCCGTTGCAGCTCGTACGGCGGACGTCGCGTCCGGAAAATCCGCCATAACCGAGTCACCGATCGTTTTGACCAGCGTTCCCCCAAATTCACGGACCGCAGTCGTCCCAAGTTCCGTACTGAGGTGCACCATCGCGAGTCCAGCCGTGTCGCCAAAACGATCAAAATAACCGGTCGATCCGACGATATCGGTGAACAAAACCGTTAGCTGGTTCTTGTGTCGTCTGAGCTGCTCGTCGATCTCGGCGCGAGCATTCAGCAGTTCTTCTACTTGGTTCTGTGCCATGGGTACCAAGATGAGACCTTGGAAGGATGTCGGGAATAGTACCGCCTGGGCAAAGAAACAGGTACTTTGGTTTGTGCGAGTTAGCTGTTAACGTCTTCGACATTCCGTAGCGTGCCCTATGGAGACAATTCATGCGGTTCTCACCAGAGCTTCGGAAGCCTCAACGCAAATGCGCAGAAAGGGACGCCATTCAATCTGTAGCTGTCAGCCCTCCGATGGAGTACCGGCCGCTTTCGCCTTTGTGCTCTCCTGCTTGTAGACCTCGCGGCCAGCGTCGACGGCCGCTGCAAGTTGTTCCTTCTTCTCTGTGGCCATATTCCTACCGTGCTCGACTGCCCTGGCAGCTCGGCTCTTTAGTTTGTTGGTTTTCTCCGACAGATATTCACGAGTCTGATCACCGGATTTCGGAGAGAACAGGATGCTAATCAACGATCCGAGACCCAATCCAATGACAAAATAGAGAAGTTTGGAGCCGGTTCTGGGATCTGTTTCTTCGGACATATGTAACCTCCGTGTTTCTTATTGGTGACGGTTCCACGGCGCTTACCACTGCGTATCAAATACTGGATGGGAGGGGTGAGAATTCTACGGGCCTCCCCCTCAATGGCGTTGCGCGTGGCTTCCCGACTGAGTTCCGAGTTTCGTTCCCGAGGAAGTGAACAATACCCCAGAGAATATGGGCCACATCACATACCAGCAATACCGCGTCTCGTGTGTATCACCACCAGCAACGCTGTAGTTGATCCCTATGCGCCTATTGCGCCGACCCCGCACCGAATTAGCGTACGCTTCCAAACGTGTATGCCGCCCAACCGGCCATTGCTTCTCTGTTCTTCCGATTCGCCGCCGGTGCATTCTCGAATGGATTGGTTCTATTGGTATAAATTTATGTGGAAGGGAAAGCTCATCCGCGAGCCAACCAAACAGGGCAACGATAAAGTCGCCCGCAACATGGAATCGGCCCACCGGACGTCGCTCGCGAGGGGTGAGGGCATACGGGACAAGAAGCTAGCGCCGACATTGACCCAATGTTCAGGCGGCGCTTGACACCACGTTTCCACCAGAACAAACCTGTGCAGTTCCTCCAAAGTTGCTCCAAGACCTCACTCGGAATGGGAGATGAGCTGTGTACTTTTTATAAAAGCGATTTGGGCAATTGAGCAAAGCGAACGATGGTTATGCTCGGCGTACACTTTATAGGCTAAGAAATACAGGCTCCGTCGTCGGCGGATTGATGAGGTTCCTGAATGCATCAACCGGGAAGGATTCGGCAGTCGTGTACAACCGATTGACAAGGACGGATGCAGAAAGCTAAGTGGTGGTTGGTGTCTCAAGTGTTCGGACAGACAAACCGAGCAGGTCGCCACGCCCGCGCAGAGCGCTCGTCGCTAGGCGGCGAGTTCACTTGCGGGGTCCAACCTCAAAAACCTCCGACCCGCAAAAAGCAGTCCCACAAGCCCAAACAGAAGCAATGTCCCGGACCCGGGTTCGGGAAAGGATAGAGGCGTCGCGCCGTTAGCCGCAAGGTCGAACGGAGTGTTCGGGGCTGAAGGC
>Ga0182024_10009895_pt1 | contig 19571 bp, 21 predicted proteins | sample P32metaG_FD_120480 | JGI IMG/M metagenome (GOLD analysis project Ga0182024, IMG submission 120480) | Permafrost microbial communities from Stordalen Mire, Sweden - P3-2 metaG (Illumina Assembly) | ecosystem: Environmental > Terrestrial > Soil > Wetlands > Permafrost | place: Sweden: Stordalen... | reverse complement strand
GGCGGCGTCTTCGCCGTCGACATCGACGGCAACCCCATCCGTGGCGAGTACCTGGAGGTCGATCCACCGCACGCGGTGGTCATCAGCTGGGGCGTTCTGGGCAGCGAGCTGCTGCCGGCCGGCTCGTCACGCGTCGAGTTCCGCCTGACCCCCATCGCCGCCGGCACCCGCCTCGACCTCACCCACACCGGTCTCCCCGACGTCGAGCAGCCCAAGCACGCCGAGGGCTGGACCTACTACCTCACCCGCCTCGCCGACGCCGCCACCTCCACGAGGTGAATCGGTCCGCCTCGGCCATCGCGCGGCTCTCAACGGCGACCCCTCACAACGAACCGCGAGCGCTGATACGACGCCCGCTCATTGGGGGCTCCAGCGTTCGCGGTGATCGATGAGTTTGCCGACGATGAGCACGGCCGTTGCCAGGCAGAGCGCGGCGTGGCGGTGGCGGCTGCGACAAGAACGAGGGGCTCGACAACCCAGGCCTCTCCGCTGCAGGAGTCTGAATATCCCGCCGCACTGGTAATGTCTGAAAAACAAGACATCGAGGGCCTGTCTTAATTTCCGGACATGATAGAATGTCTGGAAATGACGGCATCAAGCTCCCCTCATGGGGACAGCCCATTCCGTATCTACACGCCGGCATCCCTGGGCGCCGCCATCCGCCACTACCGGCGCCAAGCGGGCCTGTCCCAGGCCGAGTTGGCTGAGCGCACTGGCCTTCACCGCAGCTATCTCTCGGAGCTCGAGCAGGGACGGGAGACCGAGCAGGTGAAGCGCATCATCCGGATACTGAAGGAACTCGGAGTCCGCATGACGCTCGAGAAGGCCGACTGGTAGATGGCTGAGGAGCTCGCCGTCTGGTTGAACGGCACCCGAATCGCTGTAATCGACCGCCGCCTCCGCATGGCATATACCGACGACGCCCTTCGGCAGTATCAGCTCGGCGTCCCGTTGCTCTGCCTGTCCCTCCCGTTGAGAGACGAGCCATACCCGCAGGGTGTCGTTCGTGCCTTCCTGGACGGGCTGCTTCCAGAAGGCGCGGCGCGCAGAACGGTTGCGAGGGACTTCGGCGTCCGCGAGAACGACACATTTGGGCTCATCCAAGCCCTCGGACGAGACTCCGCGGGAGCGCTCGTCATCCAACCAGTCGACGATCGGGCGCCCGCGCAACCGACGACCCGCACAGCTGAGGCCCTGAGCGACGAAGACATCGCCGACCTTGTCGCCAATCTGCGGAGCGCCCCGCTAGGCGCAGGAGGGCGCGTCCGCATCTCCCTCGCGGGCGTCCAAGAGAAACTGCTCCTCACGCGGATGCCCGACGGCGCGTGGGGTCGGCCCGTAGACAACACACCCTCCACCCATATCCTCAAACCCGAGATCGCTGCGTTTCCGAACGCAGTCGAGAACGAGGCCTTTTGCATGCGCGTAGCGCAGCACCTTGGTCTCGACGTCGCGCCAGTGGAGACGACCGATGTCCTCCGGCGAAAGCTCATCGTCATCGAACGGTATGACCGTGTCGTGCACGAGGACGGATCGGTTGAGCGCCTCCATCAAGAGGACTTCTGCCAGGCGGCAGGTATGCCCCCCGACCGAAAGTATGAGGAGGAGGGTGGACCATCGCTGCGAAGGATCGCGGGTATCGTCCAGGCAGTCGCCAGTCGCGAGTCGGTCGAGACACTTCTACGCGCTGTGACGCTCAATGTCCTCATCGGAAACGGCGATGCACACGCCAAGAACTTCTCTCTCCTCCACGAGGGCTCGGGAAGGCTGCGGCTCGCGCCCCTGTACGACCTCATGTCGACGCTCTGGTATGGGGACGACAGACTCGCGATGTATATCGACGACGTCCGCCGAACCGATCGGGTAACGGGCGCCCGCCTCATCAACGAGGCAACGCGGTGGGGGCTAACGCGGCGGCGAGCAGCCGAGATCATTGAAGAAGTGCTCGACCGCACTCCAGGCGCCGTCGCGGCGGCATCCACTCAAACTGCAGGCCTGCCGGGCGAGCTCTTGAAGCTCGTCAAGTCCCAAGTCGCGCAAGTTCGCAGTCAGTTCATTGTCGCGACTGCGTGAGCGCGCTCTCAGGCGCGTAGACGCCTACGCCCGGGACGGGCTGAACTGCGCCATCCCGATCGCTGTAGCCAACCGGTCAACCCAGCGTGACGTTTCTTACGGAGCGGACGACGGGATTCGAACCCGCGACCCTCACCTTGACAAGGTGATGACCGTTCCCGCTCGAGACCGGTGGAACCGCTGAGGTCCAGGTCAGCGACTCGGTTGCACCGCTCGAGACGGCTGGAACCGCTGGAAATCGCTGCATTGGAGTACCAGGTGGAGTAGCAGGGGGTTGCCCGCGTCCAAGCCGTCCGGACATCTCGACACCCCACAACCCTCCGTGCTGTCCCGGCCACCGATGCTCTGACCCGGGCTGCAGGTTTCAGCATCCGTGACCGGGGCTGCGCAGAACGATCGTCATCCGGAAGCTCGAGAACGCCGTCTCGGACGGTCAAATCCGGATGCCGGGTCTTTCACGCGACCCGGTCTGGGAGCCGGACCAAATCACCTTCGTCGTCGACAGCGCTCGAAGGCTCGCTGCTAGCCCGGCGCTGGTCGGACACTCCGGCGCATCTGAGTGGTGACACAGTGTCACCTTTCGTGACACAGTGTCACCTATGCCTGCTGAGACCGCAAGCCCGACGACGGGTGAGCCTGACCTCTGCGGCCGCCGCCCCGTCGATTCCGGGCAACTTGACCGTCGGGCTGGAACCGATCGCCGCGACGCGCTCGTTGGTGCCTCCGCGGCCCTCGTAACGGAGTGTCAGCCGTGACTCATGTAGCGCCGCCAGGCGGCACGGTGAAGGTCAAGGTCAATCCCGACGCTGCCGGGTTCGACGGCGGCCGGCTCGCACGGATCGACGAGCACCTGCGCACGAGGTACCTCGAGCCGGGGAAGATCGCCGGCTGCCAGGTCGTGGTCGCCCGGTCCGATCAGATCGCGCACTGCAGCTCGCTCGGCTTGATGGATCGCGAACGGGCTCGCCCCGTTCTCGACGACACCATCTGGCGCCTCTACTCGATGACCAAGCCCATCACCGGTGCCGCGCTCCTCACGCTGTACGAGCGCGGCCTCTTCCAGCTCAACGACCCCGTGGACCGTTTCCTTCCGGAGTTCCGCGACATGCAGGTGATCGAGCGTCTCGACGATGGGACGAAGCGCTTGGTGGACCCAGAACGTCCGATCTCGGTGCGAGACGCCATGATGCACATGACCGGCATCGGCTACGGCCCGCCCGAGGCCCGTCTCGACATGGCCAACGTCGCCGGCGGCAAGCCGGCGCGCGGTCTCGGCAAGGGTGCCACGCTCGAGACCCTCGTCGCTGCGCTCGCCGGAGAGCCATTGCGATTCCATCCTGGCACCCATTGGCTGTACTCATGGTCGACCGACGTGTGTGCCCGTCTCGTCGAGGTGATCTCAGGCGAGCGCTTCGATCATTACCTCCAGGCCACGATCCTCGATCCGCTCGACATGGTTGACACCGCGTTCTTCGTGCCCGAGGAGAAGGCGGAGCGTCTCGCGGCGTTGTACACCCGCGACTCGAATAAGCAGCTCACGTTGCTCGACGACCCGGAGACGAGCCGGTCGTTGCGAATGCCGTCCCTCTTGTTGGGTGGAGGAGGGCTCCTCGGCACGACGGCTGACTACCTGCGGCTCTGCCAGATGCTCGTGAACGGCGGACAGCTCGGTGAGACCCGAGTGCTCGGGCGCAAAACCATCGAGCTGATGAGCGCGAACCACTTGCCCGGCGGCGGGACGCTGCGCGACTTCGCGTTCCGGGGTGGTTATGGCGAAGTCGGCTTCGACGGCATGGGCTTCGGGCTCACCGTGGCCGTCAGCGACGGACCGGTCGCGACCGCCGCCGAGGGCTCACGGGGTGAGTACATGTGGGGCGGGGCCGCCTCTACCCTGTTCTGGATCGACCCGGTCGAGGAGCTCGTCGTGATCTTCATGACCCAGCTCATCCCATCCGGTTCGTTCAACTTCCGGGGCCAGCTGAAGGCGCTCGTCTACTCGGCGATCGCGCACTGAACGGGGCGTTGATGGGGGACTTCGCCGGGGCGCGGCTGTGACCGAGCACGCGTTGCGCGCCGCCGCCGCCATCGTCGGCGTCGCCGACGCGGTGTCCCCGACCGGCGAGCTTGACCTCGAGGGCCGTGTCCTCGAAGCGACGGTGGTACGCGATGCGCTCGCCGACGCTGGCCTCATGATCGGCGACGTCGACGGCATCTGCTACGGCGGCTCGGCGCCGGCCATCGCGGAGTATCTCGGCATCCACCCGCGCTTCATGGACGGGACTATGACGGGAGGGTCGAGCTACGAGCTGCACGTCGAGCACGCGGCCGCGGCGATCGCCTCAGGATTGAGCGACGTCGTCGTTGGGCTGTACGCCGCGACACCGCGCTCGGATCGCGCGCGCCGAACCTCCGGCGGGCGACTCGGCCCTCCACCCGGGCCGAACCCCATGTTCGAATGGGAGATGCCGTACGGATTGCGGATGCCGCTGGGCGCGTACGCGCTCGCAGCGAGCCGCCACATGGCGGAGTACGGCACGACACCTGAGCAGTTGGCTCAGATCGCGGTCGACACCCGCCGGTGGGCATCGATGAATCCGCGGGCGCGGTACCAACAGCCGATCACGATCGATGACGTGCTCGCGTCACCTATGCAGGCGTCGCCGCTGCACCGGCTCGACTGTTGCCTCGTCACCGACGGTGCGGGCGCGTTCGTGATGACCTCGGCAGCACGCGCTCGCGACCTTCCGAAGTCTCCCGTATACGTGCTCGGCGCGGCCTCGTGCAGCGATCACTCGATAATCACTACGATGCCCGACCTCACGGTCACGGCCGGCGCCGTCTCCGGACCGGCGGCCTTCAAGCAGGCGGGCATTACGACCGCCGATGTCGATGTGCTCATGAGCTACGACTCGTTCACCATCACGGCGCTGCTCCACCTTGAAGATCTCGGATTTTGCGCGAAGGGCGAGGGTGGCGCGTTCGTCGAAGACGGCACGCTCGGTCCGGGCGGCGCACTACCCACGAACACGAACGGCGGCGGGCTGTCGTACACGCACCCGGGACAGTACGGCATGTTCTTGCTCGTCGAGGCGACGCGGCAGTTACGCGGCGAGTCCGGCGAGCGCCAACTGCGTGACCCGCAGATCGCGGTCGCGCACGGATCGGGTGGGGTGCTTTCGACGATGGGGACGGTCGTGCTCGGAGCTGAGGTCACGACATGAGCCCGCTGCTCGAGCCCCCGGCCTCGGGCGAGGTGGCGCCGTTCTGGGATGCGACACGACGCGGCGAGCTCGTGTTGCCGTGGTGCGTCGCGTGCGATCGGCCGTTCTGGTATCCGCGTGCAACCTGTCCACGGTGTCTCGGCGATACCGTGGAATGGCGCCGGGCGAGCGGGGACGGCACCGTGTACGCGGTAAGTGTGCAGCACCGGCCCGGACCCGGACGGGAGGCTGCCGACGGCCCGTACGCGGTCGCGCTCGTCGACCTCGACGAGGGTGTGCGCGTGATGGGCAACGTTCTAGCCTGCGCGCCCGAGGACGTTCGCGTCGACATGCCCGTCCGCGTCACTTGGCAGGCGCTGTCTGACGGAAGGCAACTCCTGCAATTCGCACCCCGTGAATAGAGAGGAAGCGATGCCGATACAGATCGACCTCGGCCCCACCGCGAACCACTTCCGCGAGGAGGTGCGGCAGTGGCTGCGGGTGAACCGTCCTTCTGACGTCGAGGCGGTGCGGTCGGGAATGATCGATGGAGGTCCCGATTACGACGACTGGGCGGAGCGTCTGCACGAGGCCGGGTTCATGTGCGTGGGTTGGCCGAGGGAGTACGGCGGACGCGGCTTCGGTGGGGTCGAGGTCGCGGTGATGAACGAGGAGTTCGGCCGCGCGGGCCTACCCCGCGCCACCCGCGGAATGGGCGAATGGCTCGTCGGCCCGTCGATCATCGTGCACGGCACCGAGGACCAGAAGGCGCACTTCTTGTCGCGGATCGTCGACGGCACGGACCGCTATTGCCAGGGATTCTCCGAACCCGACGCCGGGTCGGATCTGGCCGGGCTGAAGACGCGCGGCATCGTGGACGGCGACGAGATCGTGGTAACCGGCCAAAAGGTGTGGACGTCGGGCGCACACCGGGCGACGATGATGTTCTGTCTTTGTCGAACCGATCCCGACGCGCCGAAGCACCGGGGCATCTCGTACGTGCTCCTGCCCATGAAGAAGCCCGACGGCACCTCGAACGGCTTCGAGCTGCGACCGATCCGCCAGATCACCGGCAACAGCAACTTCAGCGAGACGTTCATCACTGAGGCGCGCGCGCCGCTGTCCAACGTGATCGGTGGTGTGAATAACGGCTGGCGGGTCACGATGACAACCCTCGGGAACGAGCGGGGCGGGAACGCCACGACGCAACATGTGCAGTATGAAGGCCAGTTCTGGCGCATCGTCGACGAGGCGCGACGTCTCGGCCGCGCCAACGAATCGATCGTCCGCCAGCAGCTGGCATGGGCGTACACAAACGTCGAGATCATGCGGTACGCGGGTTTGCGCACCCTGTCGGAGGTCGTCGAACACAAGGAACCTGGGCCCGCGTCGTCGATTAACAAGATCTTCTGGTCGGAGTACGGGCGCGACCTGAGTGAATGGGTGATGAACCTGCACGGCGCGCACGCGATGGTGAGGCCGGACGAGGAGGGATACGCGCTCAACCGCTGGCAAACCGACTTCCTCGGCAGCCGCTCGAGCACGATTTGGGGCGGAACGGCCCAAGTGCAGCGCAACATCGTCGGTGAACGGGTCCTCGGTCTCCCGAAGGAGCCGGGCGGCGACGAGGAACGGTCCCCGTGACCGACGAGGCCTTCGCGCAAGCCGCGCAGTGCGGCATGACGCTCGCCTACTGGGCTGACCGTCTACCCGATCAGGTTGCGATCGTCTCCGAGCAGGGGAACCGAACGTTTGGTGAGTTGAACGCGAACGCGAATCGCCTGGCCCGAGCGCTACAGGCACGGGGGATCGGCATCGGCGACGCGATCGCGCTCATGATCACGAACCGGGCGGAGTTCGCGGAAGTGGTTGCCGCCTCGCAGCGCAGCGGCCTGCGCTTCACGCCCCTCAACTGGCACCTGACCGCCGACGAAGCCAGCTACATCGTCGACGATTGTGGAGCACGTGTCCTCGTAGCCGACGGGCGCTTCGCCGGCGTCGCTCGCGCCGTCGCGGCCCGTGTCACAGGGCTGCGCGTCCTTCTCGCCGTGGGCCGCGACATCGAGCCCTTCGAGCGCTACGCCGATGTGATCGCAAACGAAGCCGCCGACGACATCGGCGACCCGGTGCTCGGCGGGTCCCTGCTGTACACGTCGGGCACGACCGGGCGACCGAAAGGCGTCCACCGTGCGCGGCCGACGGCCGACGCCGTCACCCCCTTCGGCTACGTGCCCGGCGAGACGCTGCATCTCTGCACCGGGCCGCTGTACCACGCGGCGCCGCTGGGCTTCTCGCTCGCAGTGCCTTTGAGCGCGGGCGCGGGTGTCGTGTTGATGGACGGCTGGTCAGCCACGGAGACCTTGCGCCTGCTCGACGCGCACCGGATCACACATACGCACATGGTGCCGACCATGTTCCACCGGCTGCTCTCGATGCCCGCCGAGGCTCGCGCCCGCGCCGATGTGTCGTCGCTGCGGCTCGTGCTGCACGGCGCTGCACCGTGTCCCACCTGGGTGAAGCACTCGATGATCGAGTGGTGGGGTCCGGTGTTCTTGGAGTACTACGCCGCGACTGAAGGACTTGGCACCTGGGCAACGAGCGCGGAATGGCTGCGCAAGCCGGGCACGGTCGGCAAGCCCAGACCGCCGGACACGATTCGTGTGCTCGACGAGCACGGTCAGGACTGCGGCCCTGGCGTCGTCGGCGACGTCTATCTGAAGGCACCCCCAGCGACCCGCTTCGAGTACTACAACGCTCCCGCGAAGACGGCTGCGAGCTATCGCGGCGATCATTTCACGCTCGGCGATATCGGATATCTCGACGACGACGGCTACCTGTTCCTCACCGACCGCTCCGCGAACCTCATCATCTCGGGCGGAGTCAACATCTATCCGGCGGAGATCGAGGCCGAGCTGCTCGCACATCCAGCCGTCGGCGACGTCGCCGTGATCGGTGTGCCGGACGCCGACTGGGGCGAGATCGTGCTCGCGGTCGTCGAGCTTCAAAAGGGCGCCCTACCGTCGGAGCGGCTCGCAAACGAGCTCATCGAACATTGCCGGGAGCGTCTCGCGCACTTCAAGTCTCCGCGCCGCGTCGACTTCACTGATCGGCTGCCCCGTCACGACAACGGCAAGCTCTACAAGGAACGGCTGCGCGACGAGTACCGAACAGCCGTGCAAGGGATGACTCAATGAGCTTCATCTGCGAGGGTCGCGTCGCGATCGTCACTGGCGCGGGCCGTGGCATCGGGCGGGGCCACGCGCTCGAGCTCGCAAGAGAGGGCGCGCACGTCATCGTGAACGACCTCGGCAGCGCGGTCGATGGCACGGGAACCGACCGCGGACCGGCACAAATCGTTGTCGAGGAGATCCGGACCACGGGCGGCACGGCGACCGGGAACAGCGACGACGTCTCGACCTGGGCCGGCGCGCAAGCCGTAGTTGCGAGCGCGGTCGAGACGTACGGTCGGCTCGACGTCGTCGTCAACAATGCGGGCATCCTTCGCGACCGCATGCTCGTGAACATGACCGAAGAGGAGTGGGACGACGTCATTCGAGTGCATCTGAAGGGCACGTTCGGTCCGACCCACTTCGCCGCCGCCTATTGGCGCGAGCGCTCGAAGTCCGGCGAAGCAGTCGACGCGCGCGTGATCAACACGTCGTCAACCTCGGGACTGTTCGCGAATCCCGGACAATCGAACTACGGCGCAGCCAAATCGGGAATCGCCACGTTCACAATCATCGCGGCGAAGGAGCTCGGCCGTTACGGGGTGACCGTGAACGCGATCGCACCGGGGGCGCTGACCCGGATGACCGAGCCCCTCTCTGGGTCGCGTGCTGCGGCTCATGTTGGCGAATGGGACGAGCGCGCGCCCGAGAACATCGCGCCCCTCGTGACCTGGCTCGCCAGTCCGGAGTCAGCCGGCGTGACCGGTCAGGTATTCCTCGTATCAGGAGGCCGAATCGCGATCGCGACGGGATGGGGACGCGGGCCGGGCGTCGACCGGGGTGCCCGATGGGAGCCCGCCGAGGTGGGCGCCGTCGTCCAGGATCTGATCACGGAGGCACCGAGCTGATGTGGGCGTTACGGTCCGCGTCATGACGCGTGAGCGCTTTCCGATCGAGGCCGGGCACGTGATGCTGTTCGCCCGGAGCATCGGCGACCCAAATCCCGTCTACTACGACGAGGAGTACGCGGGTGCGAGCGAGTTGGGTGCGATCATCGCACCACCGACCTTCGTGCAGGCGGACGCGCAGTTCAACGACAGCTACCCGTTGCGACCCAAGATCGGCGTCCCGTGGTTCGGCTCTGGCCGAGCGCCGACTGGAGCGTTGCGGCAGTCGCGCCCGGGCGGCGGCAGTGGTGGTGCCGGTGGCACTGGCTTGCACGCGGAGCAGCACTACACCTACCACCGGGCGCTCCGCGTCGGCGACGTGCTCACCACGATCACACGTCCGGGCGAGCGATGGGAGAAGGAGGGCCGACGCGCGGGACGGCTCCTGTTCTCCGAGACAATCACGGAGTTCCGCGACCAGGACGGCGAGCTCGTCGTGACAGCCCGCACCGTCGGGGTACGGACCGAACGAGTGGTCGAGGCCTGAATGGCGTTGTCCGCGAGGAAGCTCGAAGTCGGGGAGACATTCTCGGCGGTCGTCGTCGAGGATCTCAAGCGGACGCAGATCGTGCAGTACGCGGGCGCGTCGGGCGACTACAACCCGCTACACACCGACGAGATCTTCGCGACGAAGGTGGCGGGATACCCGAGTGTGTTTGCCCACGGAATGCTGACCATGGGCATCACAGGCCGAATGGTGACCGACCTCGTCGGCGACGGGCGACTCAGGAGCTTCGGCGGCCGTTTCCTCTCGCAGGTGTGGCCCGGCGACGATCTGAGGACGACAGCGACCGTCGACGCGATACATGACAAAACAGGGGAACTGATGGTTGAGTTGTCGTTGCGGACCGTGAACCAGGACGGGCTCCAGGTCTTCACCGGCTATGCGACGGCGCGGGTCGACCGGTGAAGCTCGACGCGCGAGTCGCGCTCGTCACCGGCGCCAGCCGCGGAATCGGTGAGGCGATCGCGCGCCGCTTCGCCGCCGAGGGCGCGGCCGTTGCAGTCTCGGCGCGAACCATCAACGAGGGAGACCATCTGCTGCCGGGAAGCATCACCGGCACCGTGAGGTCGATCGAGGACACCGGCGGCCGCGCGATTGGCGTGGCGGCCGACCTCGCCAGGCCCGAGGATCGGCGCGCTCTCGTCGATTCGGTCTCGCGAGAGCTGGGCGCGATTGACGTGCTCGTCAACAATGCGGCGGTCACGTACTTCGAGCCCACCGAGACGTTCTCGGCGCGTCACTACGCCTTGATGCTCGAAGTACAGGTTCGAGCGCCGTTCGAGCTCGCGCAACTCGTCCTCCCGGGCATGCGCGCCCGCAAGCAAGGTTGGATCCTGAACATCTCTTCGGGCGCGGCGCGCCATCCGGAGGGTCCGCCCTATAACCGGCGCATGGGCGCCGGCACGGTGTATGGCATGTGCAAGGCCGCGCTCGAGCGGTTCACGTCGGGTCTCGCGGCAGAGGTGTACGAGGACGGGATCGCGGTCAACGCGCTGTCACCTTCGGGTCTCGTGCCCACACCCGGCGTCGTGCACCACGGTCTCGATCGCGGCGTACCCGCGGACGCATTGGAACCGGCCGAGGTGATGGCCGAAGCGGCGCTCGCGCTGTGCAGCGGCGATCCGGCCGCGTTGACCGGTCGAATCACCTATGCCCGACCCCTGCTCGCGGAGTTCAATGCCAGTTGACCGCCGCGCGGCACGAGGTGCACCCCGCTGAGGCGGGACGGCCACGAAGCCCGGGGCCTCGAACTGGGATTCAGTGGAGCGGACGACGGGATTCGAACCCGCGACCCTCACCTTGGCAAGGTGATGACCGGCTCCGCTGGAGTCCGGTGGAACCGCTGGAGTTCAGGTGAGGGACTCGCGCTCTCCGCTGGAGACCGCTGGAACCGCTGGAGTCCGCTGTGTTGGAGTAGCCGATGGAGTAGCAAGTCTCCGGCGGTGTGCCTCGCATGCTCGAGCTTTCCGATATCGGGCGCTGCTCGTTTCAAAGCCGGCAGCCCTAGTGGCGCAAGTACCTTGACCGCGGCCCGCGGGGTATGTCAGGCTGATATACATGAGCGCCCCAGAGGCAGGCACCCGCGATGAGTTGGAACTCGTTCGGCGCCGACTGGTGGAAGCCGAGCAGGAATACCAGCGTGCCCGCGCCGCCGATTACGTGACCCGCCTTGTTCGCGACGCTGCGATTGTGGATGCCCACCGCGCGGGCCTGTCGTCTCGAGAGATCAGCAGCCTCGTAGGTGACATGGGCCAGCCCAACGTCGTTCGAGCCCGCCGCCGAGCGATCACCCGCCGGGAGGTTGTCCCGGGGGACATGCTGTCTCCCGCTGATGCGGTGCGCCTCTCAGGCCTGGGCCCCCGGGACTTCATGCTCGCCGTGCGTGAAGGTCGCGTCACCGCGGTTGAAGTGGGCGCAGGGGTTCGTGCGTTTCGGGTCGACGAGGTTCGCCGGCTCGCCGCCGCGAGCTAACGCGACTCGCACCTGCCACGATCCGTGCCACCCGAGCGTCAAGTTGCGTTCAGTCTCGAAGAGATCACGGTGGTGATCGAGGATCTCATGCGGATCGCCGACGACCTCACGGCCGGCGGTGACGAGGTCAATGCCTTCCTCGTCGATCAAGTCGTCAACCGGCTCCTCGATCGTGCCTTCGGCAGCGACGGCTGACGAGACCGCGGCACCCGACCCTCACCTTGGAAACGTGATGCCCGCCTCCGCTTGAGTCCGATGGAACCGCTGGAGTCGGTTTCGCGACACCGTTCACCGCTGGAGACCGCTCGAACCGCTCCAATCCGCTGGAATGGAGTAGCAGTTTGAGTAGCAGACGCCCCCAGGGACGACCGACGCTTCTGTCCAAGGTCTCCTCTCCACGAGTCGTGGCACTCGACCGAAGTGAGGCGAACCTGGCCCTCGATCTTCGCTCTAGTGAATGGCGACGCCTTCATGTACGTCCGTCAACGCAAGGGCGCCTAGCGCGCACCTGGGCAAGCCCTGCCGGCTCGCACAGAACGCCGGATTCTGTCCGGGGGGTCGCTGACCATCGAAATAGCTCCTGAGCATCCATCTATCAGCAGCCGGCCAGCTACGACGGCCGCTCTGCGCTCCATCGCTGTTCCCAGCAACAACGAGCAGCAGTTATCCCCGCGCTCGTTGGCGCGTTCGGTGATCCGGGTAGGGACGAGCCTCATATCGACCACAGCGCCTCGGTTGGTGACATGCGAGCGGCGCGCAGCGCGGGAAAGAGTCCGGCTGTGGCGCCGATGAGCAGCGCGGCGCCAATCCCGCCACCCCAGGCGAGGGTGGGAATGACAACTGACCAGCCCTTGGTGGAGGCGTAGACAGCGGTCGAGATCACTCCCGCCGCGACGCCGAGTGCTCCCCCCAGGATGGCGAGCAGGATCGCCTCGGAGAGGAATTGGATGCGAATGTTTCCCTTGGTGGCTCCGAGCGCTCGGCGTAGCCCGATCTCGGAGCGGCGTTCGAGGACGGAGATGACCATGATGTTGGCCACTCCCACGGCGCCGACCAGGAGGGCGACAGCACCAAGTCCGAGGAAGAGGCCATTGAGAGCGCTCTTGGCGTCGGCTCGAGCGACCAGCGCCGAGGAAGGTTGGCTGACGTTCACTTCGTTGGGTGCCTGCGGGTTGGCGGTCGCCGCGAGGACTGACTGGACGGCAGCGACCTGATCGGTGTGGGCGCGCACGTAGATGGTGGAGGGGTGCCCGTCAAAGCCGAGGTAGGTCTCGGCGGCTGGGAATCCGACGAGCACCGAGGAGTCAATGTCGGGTGCCAGAACGGCTGAGTTCAAGATGCCAGCGACATAGAACCACTGGCTTTTGAGCCAGATCCGCTCACCCGGGTAGATGCGGTCGAGTCCGAGCCGGCGGGCGGTCGCCGCCCCGAGGACCGCGACGGGTTCTTTGGCCGTGGCTGCGTTGAGGTAGCGGCCGTGGGCGACGGTGACGCCGACATCGCGGAGGAGACCGAGGCTGGCGGCCTTGACGGTGAGGGCGTTGGTATCGATCGTGGGGATGAGAGGAGTGCGGTAGACGTTGGCGTTGCCAATTGACCCGGTCTCTTGCACAGCGGTGACATCAGCGATGCGACCGGTCATGGATGGGGCTTGCTTGGGGAGCTCGGCTGGTTGGCCGAAGAGGCTCTGGCCGTTTTGGACCGTGAGCAGGTTGGTTCCGAGCTGGTCGATTTCAGCGAGGAGCCCGGCCTGGGATGAGGCCGAGAGTCCAAGCACGGCGACGATGGCGGCCACGCCGATGGCGATCCCGAGCGCGGAGAGCCCGGCGCGAAGTTTTCGGGTGTGCACGCCGACTGCGGCGACCCGTGCGAGATCGGCCGCTCGAAGCCGCTTTGGTGTGGGCAGCGACGTGGTGGTCAACGCGGCGCTCACTGCGAAGGGGGGGTGGTCACATCGAACCGGTCGGCGCGCGTCTTGTCGGTCGCCGTTCGTTCGATTTTCGACTGCGCGGGGTGGCGAACGTTGTCGGCCACGATGCGGCCGTCGAGCATGTCGACCCGACGGGGCATGCGACGGGCGATGTCACGGTCGTGGGTAATCACGACGATCGTGGCGCCCTCGGCGTGGAGTTGGTCGATGAGGGTGAGGATCGACTGCCCGGTCGTGCTGTCGAGGTTGCCGGTGGGTTCGTCGGCGAGGACGATGGCTGGTTGGCCGACGAGGGCGCGGGCGATCGCTACCCGTTGGCGTTCGCCGCCTGACAGCTGGGTCGGACGGGCGCTCACCCGATCCTCCAGACCCACTTTCCGGAGCGCTTCGGCCGCCCGCTCGCGCCGCTCGACCAGGCCAATCCCGGCGTAGAGGAGGCCGTCGGCCACGTTCTCTAGCGCAGCGGCGTGCTCGGCCAAGAAGAACTGCTGGAAAATGAATCCGATGCGAGTGGCTCGCAGCCCGGCGAGCTCGCGGTCGCTCAGTTGAGCGACGTCGAGGCCGGTGATCCGCACGGTGCCCGAGCTTGGACGATCGAGGGTGCCGATCAGGTGCAACAACGTCGACTTGCCCGATCCTGAGGGACCGACGATTGCGACGAGCTCGCCTTGGTTCACGGCGAAGCTCACGCCGTTGAGCGCGGTGATGGGTGGCTCGGTGGCGTAGCGCTTGGTCACCGCCACCAGCTCGAGAACCGGTGCCGCGCCGCCCCCGTCAGCCGCCAGGGCAGCGACATCCTCGGTGTCGCCGCGCGTCGCAGCAACCGTCGTTCGCTCGGGCATCATTGCGCAGGCACCACGACGTGCTGGCCGGCAACGAGGCTCGACCCGGTCACCTGGACCAGGCCGTCGGCGTCGTCGAAGAGTCCAAGGGATACCGACTCGAGATGATGCGCACCGTCCCGGCCGACCACTTCGACGGCGTATCTCTCGCTCGACTGCGCGACGAGCGAGTTGACGGGGACCACCAACGCGTTCGCGACGGTGGCCGTGGTGATCGATACCTGGACCGGGGCCTGGTCGAGGCTGCCGGTGGCAGTCGGATCCGTGGGGATGACGTCGACTTCGACGGTGGGTGTCCCCGATGAGCCCGACCCGCTACCGGATGATCCGGATGCGCTACCCGACGACCCCGAGCTCGATGACCCGGATCCGCTGCCTGACGACCCGGATCCGCCGCCTCCACCAGAGGAGCCCGACAACGAAGGGGATGCCACCGTTCCGACCGACCACACGACTCCTGGGGTGGTCTGCTTGTCGGGCAGGGTGATCGCGACGTGATCGCCGCCCTTGACGTAGGACTGCTGGGTGGCGTCGAGGGGGACGATGACCTCACGGGTGGTTGAGGTCGCCTGAAGGACCGTCGCTCCGGCCTGGGCGGAGGCGCCCAGCGTCGCCGACACTGCGGTGATCCTGGTCACGGTGCGGAGGAAGACCGCCTGGCCGAAGGCCAGCCTGCCGGTCTGGTCGACCCCGACCGTCGCTTGCAACCGTTCCAATGCGGACGCGGTCTCGCCGCTGAAGTAGTCCGAGAAGGGATCGAGCACGTCGCTGGTTGCGTAGCCGAGCTCGACGAGATTGGCGTTGAGCTCTTGCACGTCCGTACCACTCATCCCTTCGGACAGAGCGCGGTACGCCGGGGTCGAGCCGTAGAGCAGGACCACCGGGGACCCGTCGACCGAATAGAGGCTTTGACCCTGGCTCACCACCTGGCCCACGGTCGGCAGGGCGGTGAACGTGCCCGACGACTGAGTGCCCGACCCCTGGCTGCCCGAGGAGCGGCTGGCGCTGGAGGACTGACTGCTCCCCGAGGACTGGCTGCCACCCGCGGATTGGCTGACAACGGTGTAACTGCCGGCGTAGCCCAAGGTGGCGTCCACGTTGGTCTGCGAAGACAGTGACCGCTGCGTCACGGTGGCCAGCGATGTAGAGCCGACCCCACCCGCGTTCGCCTGTCCACCGGTCCCGAAGGGATCGGTGATGGCGACGACTACGCCCGCGGTTGCCAGGACCGTGACGACTCCGACGGCGACAATCCTCCGGCGAGGCCAGCGGGGGCGTTGCGCGTCACCTTCCCTGGTGGGGTTCGCGACCTCCGCGCTCGCCGGACGGGTCGCAGCGCTCACGACTGCTGACCTTGGCGGTTGCTCGGCAGGTTCGACTGGCAGGCCTGCCAGGCTGATTGGAACTGTGGCGAGTTCTTGCCCTGGCCGCTGGGGTCGGGGAACTTCGACACCCCGTGGGCCCGCATGCACTGGGCGTACTTGAAGGCGTTGGCCGCCGCTCTCTTGGCCAGGGTCAGGTTGCCGATCGCACTGTGGTTCCTGGCACAACCGGGTTCGGCGGGAACGCTGCTCACCGGTCGTCCTGAAGCTGGGTGCACGAGGCGGCTCACCCGCCCAGCCCGCCGCTGGACGGCATCTGCGACTTGCAGGCCTCCATGGTCGACTGCGACTGGCCGCCGGAGACCTGCACGTGGCTGCCCGAGAACTTCGGGTCCGGGAAGTCCGGCACCCCGTGGGAGCGGATGCACTTCGCCCAGTCGAGCCACGCCTGCTGCTGGGCCGGGGAGAGCTGCGGGCCGGTGAACTCCTCGGGGTACAGCGCATTGCACGCCTGCAGGCCGGACTGGAACGCAGCCGAGTTCGGGTCAACTCCGGTGGTCCTGAACCCGTAACCACCGCTGGGGGTCGGCACCGGATCCGGCCAGTTCGGGACGCCGTGGCTGCGCATGCACTGCGAGTAGGCCTCAGCTTTGGAGAGCGGCGTCTGCCCCGCCGAACCTGATCCTCCTGCCGGGCCGGCGGTCGAGGTCGGCTGCGAGCCGCTTGAGCAGGCCGCCACGGTGACTGCCAACACGACCGTCGCGGCCGCCCACAGCTGCGATGGACGCATCATTCCTCCTTGTCGACAAGCCCGGCCTTCGGACGTCGTTCCTCGGGGATAGATACGCCTTGACACGTATCAGCGACATACGCGGTTTTCGATATGCCGCCGATATGCCCCGGCTCGTACGATCGCGTGAGTGTGCGTGTGTTGATCGTTGAGGACGAGCCGTTCATGGCGGACGCCATCCGCGATGGCCTACGTCTGGAAGCAATCGCCGCCGACATCGCCGGTGACGGCAACACCGCTCTGGAGCTGCTGAGGGTCAACGTCTACGACATCGCTGTCCTCGACCGAGACATTCCCGGACCCTCCGGTGACGAGATCGCCAGACGCATCGTCGCCTCCGCGGGGGGGATACCAATCCTCATGCTCACCGCTGCCGACCGGCTCGACGACAAGGCCACCGGGTTCGGGCTCGGCGCTGACGACTACCTCACGAAGCCGTTCGAGCTGCGAGAGCTCGTGCTTCGTCTCAGAGCGCTCGACCGCAGGCGCACACACCATCATCCGCCTGTGCGAGAGATCGAAGGCCTGCGGCTGGATCCGTTCCGCCGCGAGGTCTACCGCGACGGCCGCTATGTCGCGCTGACCAGGAAGCAGTTCGCGGTGCTCGAAGTCCTCGTCGCGGCCGAAGGCGGTGTCGTCAGCGCCGAGGAACTCTTAGAGCGGGCGTGGGATGAGCACGCGGACCCGTTCACCAACGCCGTGCGCATCACGGTCTCGGCACTGCGCAAACGTCTCGGGGAACCTTGGATCATCGCCACCGTGGCCGGCGTCGGGTACCGCATCGACGCGCGACTAGGCACCGGGCGTGAGGGAGGAGACCGTGGATAGAGCTCCCGGTTTGAGCGTTCGCCTCAGACTCACCCTCAGTTACGCCGGGGTCCTCATGCTCGCCGGCGCCGTGCTGCTCGGTGCCGTGTGGGTGTTCCTCCTGCGTTACGTCCCCGTTCGTGCGCTCATCGTCCCCGGCTCCGCTGGCAGCTCCATTCATGGTGTTTTTCCCGTCAGGTCCAACCTCCTGCACGTTTTCGCTCCGAGGGCAGCCGTAGTGATGGCGTTCCTGCTCGTGTTCGGTCTCGTAGGAGGCTGGATTCTCGCCGGCCGCATGCTCGCTCCCCTGACTCGCATCACCGACGCCACACGCGTGGCCGCGAACGGATCGCTGTCCCACCGAATCCAATTGGAAGGCCGCAATGACGAGTTCCGCGAGCTCGCCGATGCCTTCGACACCATGCTCGCTCGGCTCGAAGCCCGCATCGTCGAACAGCGGAGGTTCGCAGCCAACGCCTCCCACGAACTGCGCACCCCGCTAGCGACCACACAGACACTGCTCGATGTGGCCCGCAACGATCCGAACCGCGATACCGGCGAACTCGTCGACCGCCTCCACGCCGTCAACACGCAAGCGATCGCCCTCACTGAAGCACTGCTCCTGCTCAGCCGCGCCGACCAACGGTCCTTCACCCGAGAACCCGTCGACCTGTCTCTCGTCGCGGAAGAAGCGACCGAAACGCTCGTCCCTTTCGCAGAAAGCTATGGGGTCACCATCGAAACCTCCGGCGACATGACTCCCGCCAGCGGCTCACACGCGCTTCTGTTGCAGTTGGCCACGAACCTCGTGCAAAACGCGATCGTCCACAACCTGCCTGAACGGGGCACCGTGTGGGTCACGACCAGCGTTCACCCCGAGAGCGTGGTGCTCACCGTCGAGAACACCGGCGCGAAGCTCATCCCACAGTTAGTTTCCACGCTTGTCGAGCCGTTTCAGCGCGGCACCGAGCGCATACACAGCGACCACGCAGGTGTCGGCCTTGGCCTGGCAATCGTCAAGAGCATCACCCAAGCACATGACGGAACCCTCACCGTCACCCCCCGGGCCACTGGCGGGCTCTGCGTCACGGTGCAACTACCCGCCGCGCCGCCGCAAGTGGCAGATGGCGATCAGGGGAATTGCCGCACAGCCCGAGAGAAATAGTCAAGGCGTGTGGATCAGCACCGCTCATTCTCCACCAGCGCCGATTCCGCTGGAGTCCGATGGAGCCGCTGGAGTCGAGATCCGCGAGACGGTTCACCGTTGGAGACCGCTGGCATGGCAGAGGTACTCCCCTACCGCATGGATGCTGCCGCGCGTCAGCCAATGGACGTCGTGCCTGTGGGGATGGCATACGTGCCGCCATCGGCGCGCAATCATCTTCCGCGTCCGTGATCTCATGCGCACGTTCTCGTGTATCCCCTACCGGCACCTCTGGGACGGCCTGCTTGACACCACAGGGACGTCTATGTGCACTTCTGACGTCCCTCGTATCACCGGAGTCGACGAGCGGCGGAAGCTGCTGAGGTTTCGGTCAGCGAATCGATGCAAGACGAGAGCGCGCTTGCAAGTCTCGATCTCGCCGGGTTGGAGAGCTTGCGGAGCATCTGCTCCTCGATAGCGTCGACTGCAGTAGCCGCAGACGTCAGAGTGCGCCGACCCGCCCCCGTTAGCGCAGCTTGGAGAACGCGTTGGTGCTGCGGATGAGGACTCCTCACCACGAGCTGGAGTCTCTCCAGTTCTTGCAGCACGGCGTGCATGCTCTGTGGCGTCACGAATGCCCGACGAGCGAGGTCAGCATTCGAGAGCCCGGGCTCCTCATCTAAACCGGTGAGGACGGCGAACTGGGTCACCGTGAGATCGTCAGACCCGAGGGCATCGGCCATCGCGTCGTGCAGGACCATCTGCGCCCTCTTGATCAAGTAGCCCACCCTGGCCGTCGTGACCTGGTCCACGCTCACCTCACTATCAGGTTACCTGATACAATCTCAGGATACCTGATACAGGCTACCTGAT
>Ga0182024_10009894_pt1 | contig 19572 bp, 13 predicted proteins | sample P32metaG_FD_120480 | JGI IMG/M metagenome (GOLD analysis project Ga0182024, IMG submission 120480) | Permafrost microbial communities from Stordalen Mire, Sweden - P3-2 metaG (Illumina Assembly) | ecosystem: Environmental > Terrestrial > Soil > Wetlands > Permafrost | place: Sweden: Stordalen... | reverse complement strand
TAAGAAACGCAACGCGGCGCCGGTCATCATGGTGCACGGGTCGAGCCATACGGCGGCATGCCTCGAGTCCACACCGGATGGACGGGAAGGCTGGTATCCCTATTTCGTACGCAAGGGCATTTCCACTTATCTGGTCGACCAAGCGGGGCGCGGACGTTCAGGATTCGACGAATCCGTTATCAATGAGGCGGCCGCCACTATAAAAAGCGGTGACACTGCAAAGGGCCTCTCGATGGTCCCAGCCGTGGCCAGGATTACCGACAATGGCGCGTGGACCAATTGGTTTGGTCACCTGGTACCACCGGGCTCCAACATACTCACCGGCAAACTCATCCAACATGGCGACCCCGGCGATCCCCCGTCGGACGCCGCGATACACGGCAACGACTACCACCCGGCGTACCCGATCGGAGCCATCGACGCGAAGGTCGTCTCGCGCCAGGGAGCCATCGGACCTGCGCCCGAGGGACCCAGCAATGACTTGGCGCTGGAATACTACAAGCAATTGGTCCCCAACTCCGAGGCCACACTGCCAGGTTCCATTTGCCCAACCTGCGAGCCGAAGGAGATTTCACCCGCCAATACCTGGACCCCGGAGGATCTCGCCACACTCGTCGAAAAGCTCGGCGGCGCCGTCGTGGCGACCCATTCTCAATCGGGAATTATGGGCCACCATATGGTCCGGATTCTGAAGGAACGGGGCCATCTGGATATGCTGAAGGGCCTCATCACGATCGAGGGTTCCTGCTCCCTTCCAAATAGCGGACTCACCGCGGAGGACTTCGACAATATCCCGTACCTGGCTCTCAAGGGAGACTACACCGTAACGAGCCCGGTGTGCCAAACCACGGTTGACGCGATCAACGCCAGGCGTGCCGCCGGCCACGGAACCGCGAAGGCCGAGTACATTAAACTCGATGAATTAGGTAAGCCCATTTTCAACGGTACAACCCACATGATGATGCTCGGCACAAATAATCTTGAGGTCGCGGACGTAATTCTCAACTGGACTGACGAGAACATACCGCCCAGGAACAAGACCGGCAGGAATAAGAAATAACGGGCCGGCAAGGGGGCTGGCTGGCGGCGTTTTCCGGGTGTATATTGTTGTGGTCCGTCAACACGCCTGTCGAAGGAGACAGATCACATGCCAAAGTATTCGCGCCGGGACTTGGGTCTCTTGCTTCCCATGCTGGGAGCTGCAGCAGCCTCCGCTCAGAAAGCATCAGCTCAAAACACAACGCAGGCCGCCGCGGCCGATAACTCTCTCGAGAAACTGCCGGTCCTCAAAACCCACGCCTATCTGTATAACGAACTTCCGGTAACCACGAATGGGCAAAACAAGCAGCGCCGAATGTTTACCGGCAAGACGCACACCGGCTTCAAGATGGAGAGTCATCAAAGCGATATCGCGCCCGGCGAAGTGAATCATCCGCCGCACCAGCATCTGCGCGAGGAGATGATGCTGGTTCGCATTGGAACCATGGAACTGACCATCTCCGGCAAGCCGTTGAGACTGGGTCCGGGGGACGTGGGTTTCATAGGGTCGAACGAAATACACAACGCGAAGAATGTGGGAACCGTCCGCGCGGAATATTTCATCGTCAATATCGGCCGCGACGACGTGTGAGTTGTATGAAGACAGTATTCTTCGTTTTGTTGGCCACACTGGCTTGCGCCGAGATCAGCACCCCGCCTCCGAACGACCTGCCCAACGGGTATCGCACCATCCGCGATTGGGCGCAGCCGCCCAACGGAGTCCCTTGGGCAGCGGTTACAGCGGTCGAGGTCGCTGCCAACGGCAACGTTTACGTAATCCACCGCTGCAACGAGAACTCGTGCGTTGGCCGCACCGAACCGCCCATCCTCAAGTTCGACAAATCAGGCAAGCTTTTGAAAGCCTGGGGCGAGGGGATGTTCAATTTTCCGCACGGCGCGACGATTGATCCGGACGGGAACCTTTGGGTCACGGATGAACAAGGCGGCAATGGCAAAGGCCAGCAGGTCTTCAAGTTCAGTCCGGATGGAAAAGTCCTGATGACACTGGGCAAGGCGGGAGTTGCGGGCGATGCGCCCGGGCTTTTCGATCAGCCTACCGATGTCGCGGTCGCTGCCAATGGCGATATCTTCGTCACGGAAGGGCACCTGCAGGGCAACAACCGCATCTCCAAGTTCTCGAAGGACGGGAAGTTCATTAAGATGTGGGGCAAGAAAGGCAATGGCCCCGGCGAGTTCTTCGCGCCTCACACGATCGCGATCGACTCGCGCGGGCGGCTCTTCGTAGGCGACCGTTCCAACAATCGAATCCAGATCTTCGATCAGGACGGGCGCTACCTCGATACGTGGCTGCAATGGGGGCGGCCCAGCGGAATCTATATCGGCAAGGACGACACCATGTATGTCGCCGACTCCGAGTCGTTTGGTCCCGATCAACCGGGCGTGAAGAAAGGCATCCGGATCGGCAGTGCGAAAGACGGGTCGATCAGGGCGTTCATTGAAGACATGGAATCCACCACCCTCGAACATAGCGGCGCCGAAGGCGTCGGCGTCGACGCCCAAGGCAACCTCTACGGTGCGGTAGTCCGCCGAAAGATGCTCGAAAAACACATCAAGGATTCCAAATGACTCCAGTGGCGCGCGCACTCATGCGAGCCGCGTCGGCACTTATGCCGACGCTTGTTTTCTCCGTGGTAGCCCAAACCCCGCCGGATTACCGCAAGCCCCCCTCCTCCGACTGGCCGCTGGTCGGTGGCGACTGGGGCAACACCCGCTACTCGCCGCTCGCAAAAATCAACACATCAAACGTAAAGACCCTCAAAGGCGCATGGATGGTCCGTTTGAATTCCGGCTTCGGCCCTCCCTACTCGCAGCAGGGGACGCCGGTCGTGAAAGACGGCGTGATGTACATAACCACCGGCGAGCAGGACATCTTCGCGCTGGACGTGAAAACAGGAAATTTCCTGTGGGAATATCGCACGCCCACCGATCCGAAAACGCCCGACAACAAAGCCAAGCGCGGCGTAGCGCTGGGCGATGGACCGGATAAAGGACTGCTCTTCGGCGTTGAAACCGACATCCGCAAACCACCTCCTGCGTCAGGACGCATGGAGCCTGTCACGCGCTTGTTCGCCCTCGACCGGAAGACGGGCAAGCTCCTCTGGAAGCACGAACTGGGCGAAGACATCCCGCAGAACCTGCGCCAATACGTCTCCGCGCCGCCGCTCTATTACAAAGGATTGGTCTACATCAGTGTTTCCGGCGGCGACGGCGGCATGCGCGGAAGGCTCACGGCGCATGACGCTAAGACAGGCAACCAGGTCTGGCGCTGGAATGCAATCCCCGCGCCCGGCGAGCCGGGCAGCGAAACTTGGGAAGGCGAATCGTGGAAGACTGGCGGCGGCGCCATGTGGGTGCAGCCCGCGCTCGACCCCGACCTTGGTCTGCTCTACGTCAACACCGGCAACCCCTGGCCTGATTACAACGGTTCCACGCGTGGCGGCGATAACCTGTTCACCTCTTCCATCGTGGCGCTCGATGCGATGACCGGCAAGTACCGTTGGCATTTCCAATCCGTCCATCACGACCTGTGGGACTTCGATATGCCCACGCCTGTGATCCTCTTCGATCAGACGTACAACGGACAAATGCGCAAAGCCCTCGCCGCGCATTCGAAACAGGGATGGGTTTACATTCTTGACCGCGTAACAGGCAAGCCGCTCATCCCGGCCGAAGAGAAACCGGTTCCACAAGACGCTCGCCAGAAAACCGCTGCGACTCAGCCGATTCCCGCGGGCGATCCCACTGCGCCGCAATGCGCGGAGCCTGTGCCTCAATACGATCGCGGCTGCATGTTCACGCCCGTCTGGACCGATACGAAGATCGCCCAACCGTCGGCATCCGGCGATTGGGCTCCCGGCGCCTACGATCCGCAATCCGGCTATCTGTTTTTCACCACCGGAGTCTCCACGCGCAAATTCAGCCCCACCGGAAGAGTGTCGGTTCCCGGCACGCGCGAATACGGTTTGATCACCGCACTGGATTCCCGGACCAACAAACGGGTGTGGCAGAAGGAAGTCCCGTATCTTGCGGGATTCGGCAGCGGCGTTCTCGCCACGGGCGGCGGCTTGGTGTTCCACGGTGGTTCGGATGGATATTTCCGCGCTTTCGATTCGAAAACCGGCGAAGAGCTTTGGCGTTTTCAAACCGGCTTCGGCGCGGACGCCCCCGCAGCGACTTGGGAATCGGGTGGCGAGCAGTATGTTGCAATCGCCGCGGGAGGAAGCCGCGACGGCTTGAAGGAAGCGAAGGGCGATCTGGTCTGGGCTTTCAAGATCGGCGGCAAGCTGAATCCCTTGAACGGACCTCCCGCTCCGCCGACCGTGGTAACCACTTCGACTGCGCCCGGCTTGGGTGTCGAGCGTCCGCGAGAATAAGTACATGATGAAAGTCTTCGTGCTTTGCCTGGCAGCGTCCGGGGCCTTCGGCCAGACGCCGGCCCGGCAGGTCGCGACGGTACTCGATGACTGGCATCAGGCAGCTGCCGCCGCAGACGAAGCCCGCTATTTTGGCCACTTCGCGCCCAATGGCGTTTTCATGGGCACGGACGCCACCGAGCACTGGACCGTCGCTGCATTCCGCGAATGGGCCAAACCCCAATTCAAACGTAAGTCGGCATGGAACTTTAAGCCGCGCGACCGGCACATCGATTTCTCCGCCGATCGCAAAACAGCCTGGTTCGACGAGATGCTTGATACGCCGAACCTCGGGCTGTGCCGCGGGTCCGGCGTCCTCGTATTGGTGGGTGGCCAGTGGAAGATCGCACAATATAACCTTTCGGTCCCGATCCCGAATTCCCTGGTAGATGGGATTGTGAAACAGATCGGCGCAAAATGAGAAGGTTGGTGTCACTCGCGGCATTTCTGGCCGGAAGTTTGCTTGCAGCCGATAGCGTCCGCCCTTCGCTGATAGACGCTGTTAAAAACGGTGACAAGGTTGCCGTGCGCGCGCTGATTCAGAAGAAGGTGGATGTCAACGCTACCGACGCCGATGGCTCCACGGCTCTCCTTTGGGCCAGCTATCGCGATGACTTGGAAAGCACCGACCTGCTGATTCGGGCGGGTGCAAAAGTAAACGCGGCGACCGATCTGGGCGTTACGCCGCTTTGGCCCGCCGGCGAGAACGGAAACCTGGCCCTGGTCCGGAGGCTGCTGGATGCCGGTGCCAATCCGAACGCAGCGCTGCTCGCCGGTGAAACGCCCCTGATGGTGGCCGCGCGGTCGGGCTACCCAGCCGTCGTCGATCTTTTACTTGCCAAAGGCGCGAACCCGAACGCGCATGGCACGCGCGGGCAGACGGCGCTGATGTGGGCCGTTTCCCAGAAGCACCCCGAAGTCGTGAAGGTATTGCTGGCGCGCCGCGCCGATATCCAACTTAAGTCGGATGTCTGGTCCGAAGTGATGGCGGTCCCGCCGCACGGATATCTCCCTTACAACAAGGCGATTCCGCACGGAGGCGAGACGGCGCTGATGTTCGCCGCGCGGGTGGGCGATCTCACATCCGCGAAACTCCTCGTGACCGCTGGCGCCAACGTGAACGATGCGGACGCGTGGGGCGTCAGCGCCACCACTCTCGCGGCTCACTCCGGCTTTCGCGATCTCGTCGAATTCCTGCTCGAACGCGGCGCCGACCCGAACGCGGCGCTGAACGGCTTCACCGCCCTTCATGAAGCGATCATGCGGCGCGACGAAAAGATGGTCGCGGCCCTGCTCGACCACCATGCGGATCCCAACGCTCCTTTGAAGACATGGACACCGACCCGCCGATCGTCCGAGGATTTCCATTTCGAGCCGTCAATGGTAGGGGCAACGCCATTCTGGATGGCGGCCCGTTTGCTCGAACCCAACGCGATGCGGATGTTGGTGGAGCACGGCGCGGATCCCAAGTTCGTGCTCCATGTGACTTGGGTAGCGTCCCAAGGCACCGGACGGCAGGAGCGGACTCAGACGGTCACCGCGCTGCAGGCCGCTGTGGGAGTTGTTGGCGACAACGGCAACAGAGATTCGGGGGGCGTGGCTCCCTGGGTTCCGCCTGCTTCTTCCGAACGCGAAGCGCTCACCTTTGAGGCCGTCAGGCTGGCAGTGGAATTGGGCGCCGATGTGAATGCCAAAAGCGATGACGGGCGCACCGCGCTCGACGGCGCAAAGAACCTGAAGTACGCGAGCGTCGTCGACTTTCTTCTCGAAAAGGGCGCCAAACCAGGCACGGGAGCGAACCCGCCCGGCCGCGGCCGATCGCCGGAAAGGTAGGTCGGGCTCCGCGGGCTACGGCTGGTACGGAAGAACGGTCTGGTTGCTCGACTGGCCGTTCTGCGAAACCATGATTGTGATGTTGCCTGCCGGCAGCCCCGTCGGCAGCTGGAAGTTCATCTGATATAAGCCCACCAGTCCCGGCGTCAGGCCCGCAAAGTAAATCGGGTACGTATTGCCGTTGATGGTCAGCACCGGAGAATCCGCCAGCACCGGTGACGCCAACGGGTCTGAGGGGGAAGCCGCTCCGCTAACCACGGGTACAATCGTGGGACCCATGCCCGCGAGGTATGCCACCAGGTATTCGCCGCCCTGGGCCGGTGACGCCGTGCTCACCAGCGATCCGTCGCTGTGCTGCGCAATCAGCGTGCCGTCGGGGAAAGCCGCGAGTCCGGGAGTCGCCGGTGAAAGCTGGATAGTATCGGGCGTTGTCAGCGCGCCACTGGTCGAAACAATTACCTGGTATTGCTGTCCGGGCTGCAGCTCAAAGGGAATCTGCGCATTAATCTGCGTCGCGCTCACATAGTAGAGCGGCGCGTGCATGCCCCCGATGACCACCGAACTACCTTCCAGGTTGGTTGGCAGCGGAACGGTGGTCGGCTGCGCCGTCGCAGCCGCGAGGTTCTCGCCGTAGATCGCCACGATCGTTCCAGGCGCCAGCGGCCCGCCCACCAGCGGATCGAAGCTGTGCACCGTTCCATGCGGCGTCAGTACCGGCACGGCGTTCGGAACCACGGCGCCCGCGATCTTGCTCGTTGCGGCCGGAAAGCCCGGCGCGTTGGCCTGCACCGTGATCGATACCTGCGACGAGGTCTTCGCCGGCGACCAGGTTCCCGAGTAAAGTCCCTGGCTCGGATTGGCCAGAGTCAGAGCTAGCGGCGGATCGCCGTTGGAAAACGTCGCCACAACCTGTCCGTTGCTCACCACGGTGCCGCAGTCGTTATACAGCAGAATTGCCAGTGGCGTCGGCCACCCGGCAGGCGCGGAAAAGCTGTTTACCAGACCCGTTTGCGCCGGCACAAGCACCGTCGGAGTACAACTCGCCTGTGCCCCTGCCGCTCGCGGAAGAGTGTGTGACACGGAGGAGGAAGACACGGCGGATGCCGAACTGGCGCCAGGCTCGGGAGTCACGATGAGAGTCACGCTCACCGTCACCACCGACGCGGCCGAGAGCGAGTAACTCACGCCTCCGTAATGGACGCCGGCGCTCAGTCCGGTGGTATCGACGCTGACCGTAGTAACGCCGGGTGCGCCCGCCGACGCGGGCCCTGTTCCGGGAGTTACCGACAGCCAGGACTTCCCGTCGGTTGTCGTCGCGTTGGCCTGAAATGTCGAAGATGCCGCGGAGCTCGAGTAGACGGTTACCGTCTGTGGCGGCAGTAGTCCGCCAACTGAGGTTATGAAAAGCAAACCGCCCGGCTGCGGATTCGGCGTCACCGGAGTGTTCGCGGGCGTGACATTCACGACCACTTCGTAATCCAGCGGCGAGTTGCTCACGTCCGTCGATGTAATTTCGATTTCGCCGTAGTAAGCTCCCGGTGAAAGCGCGGCCGCGCCTTTGGCGTCGATGGAGTACGACACCGTTCCCGGCGCCGCCGATGAGGAGGTTCCGCCGGGCGTCCCGAGGTTGAGCCAGTTGGCTCCGGAGATCACCGATGCGGTCCAGGTCACTTGGGCCGAGTTGTTGACGCCCACCAAAAACGAACCATTCGGATCCCCCGGCGCGCCGCCTTGCGGCATGCTGAACTGCGCGCCCGCCGGAGACAGCGTCATGGTCGAATTGGGCGCGATGAACAGTGTCACCGTTGTCGAGCCCGGGCCGGCGGACGTAACGATGTCGACCTGCGTGCGGTAGAAACCAGGCGCCAGCACGCTTGGGCTCACGGTCACGGGAATCGATGCGCTGGAACCGCCTCCCAGCCCCGCGGGAACGGACCCCGCCGAACACCACGCCGCCTCGCACGCCACCGAAGTGAATTGAATCGTCCCGCCGCCTGTGTTCTCGACGTTGATCGACTGGCTGATGGTTCCGGTATCTGCCGCGGTGGTCGCGAATGCGAGCAGGCTGGTATCAACTTGCAATTTCGGAGGCGTAGCAGTCACGGTGAGGTCCACAGCCACGGATTGCGTATGACCCGCGCAGGACGTCGACGTACAAGTTGCCGTGATCGTCGCCGGATAGTCGCCCGCGGTGAGCGAAAGCGCCGCCGCGGTTATGGACACCTGGATGGTGTCTGGTGTATTTGCCCCGTTTGAGAGCGTAAGCCAGGGAACCGCCGGGCTGACCGCGACAGTGTATGAGATCTTCTGTGCCGATACGGTTGATTTGACGCCAACCGTCTGAGCCGCCGGCGGACTCGTTGCCGGGTTGGACAGCGAATACCCGAGCGAGCTCGCCGTCAGGATCAAGTCCGCCGACGAAGGCCGAATCGTCAGTTGAAACGTGGCGCTGAAGGTATTCGCCTTGGGAGTCGCCGAATCGGTCACTGTGATCCCGATCGAAAACGTTCCCGTGGTGCCCGGAACGCCGCTGAGAACCCCTTCCGTTGACAGAGCCATGGTGGACGGCAGTGGCGAGCTCCCGGTGCCGAGCGCCCATGAATACTGGCCCACTCCGCCCGTCGCCGTCAGCGTCTGTGGCGGGTAGTCTACACCGTTCATGCCCGAGGGCAGGGATTGCGTCGTTATAGTTAGCGGCGCCGGCAGGATCACGATGGTCGCCGTTGCCGTTCCGGTGGCCCCGGCCGTGTCGGTTATCTGGACCCCGAAGGATGTCGTGCCGGCGGTTCCGGTAGGCGTCCCCGATACGATGCCCGAAGTGCTTAGCGACAGGCCCTGCGGTAATGAGCCCCCGCTCGTCGCCCACGTGTACGGCGGAATGCCGCCCGTCCCGCTCAGTTGTTGTGAATACGGTACGTTGAAGGTGGCATTGGGAAGAAACGTGCTGGAAATCAGGAGAGGCTGGGCGTTCGCCATCGTCAGGCTGACATTGCCGGTGAGACTTACCGCGCCACTGCTGACTGTAACGGCGAGCGTGTACGTGCCACCTTTTTTGGCTGTGCCGGTGATAGAGCCGGAACTGCCCATGGACAGCCCGGCCGGCATTCCCGTGGCCGAGAACGAATACGCGCCCGTTCCGCCCGTGGCGGCGACGGAAGCGCCGTAGAACTGGCCGGCAGTGCCGCCGGGCAGCGTGGTGGTGGTCAGGCCAAGCACGCTGATCGTGATCGGCGTCGAAGTCGATTCGTTTTGCCCATCGGTCACCGTTATGGTGGCAGAGAACGTGCCGGCCTGTGCCGAAGCGCCAATCAGCGACGCGGATGTCCCGCCGGAACTGAGGGAGATACCGCTGGGTTGCCCGCTGACGAAAAATGTATAGGGCGCCGTGCCGCCGCTCACATTGAAGCTTGCCGATACAGACCCGCTTGTCGTCGTTGCGACCGAACTCGTGGATGCCGTGATCGACACGGGCAACCCGACTTGCAGGCTCAATGGAACGGTTTGTGTCCCGAGGTCGGAGTCGGTCACCGTCACGCTGAAATTAAATGGTTGCGAAGTGGAAGTGCCGGCGGGGGGCACCCCACTGAGAATTCCCGAATTCAGCCCCAGGCTCAGCCATCCGGGCAAGGCGCTCGCGGTCCACTTGTTGCCGCCGGTTCCGCCGCTGGCAGTCAGTTGCGTGGCCCAGGACTCACCCACCGTCGCCTTCGGCAGCGAAGAGGTCGTGATGGAGACCGCGGGATCGACTGCGACGTTATACTGCTCGACCGTGAAGCTGTCGCCCGCCGCATCCTTCACCGTCACCGTGAATCCCGGCAAACTGCCCGATGTGGTCAGCGGTCGGGGGGAAGAAAGAACGGCGGTCGCCCCGGACGGGTTGAAGGAGAGCGGCGCCCCCTGCGAGATACTCCATGTGTAGCCGCCGTATCCGCCGGTTGCGGTAAGGGTCTGGCTGTACGCCACGCCCACTTCTCCGGCCGGCAGTGTCGTCGGATTAATATTGAGCGCAGGCGTTGGCGGGGCAATGTTCAGCGAGAATGTCGTCGTCGTAGACGAGAGACCAGACACCGGGTCCGCCGGGTCCGTCACTGTTATCTGGACCGACGGGTAACTACCCGTGTACGTGGGTATGCCGCTTAACACGCCGGGATTGCCGGTAGGGCTCAGGCTCAGGCCAGGCGGCAATCCGCCGGTCGCCGTCCAGGAATAGGTTCCCGACCCTCCGGTAGCGTTTAGATTCTGCGAATAAGGCACCCCCACCCGGCCGCTGGCAAGGGATGTCGTCGTAATGCTGGGCGTCGTTGTGACCAGCAGATTGAGCACCAGATGCCCGACGTTACCGTTCGTATCTGTGGCTTGCACGGTGAACGTGACTGTGCCGATATTAGGCGGCGTTCCGCTGATTACGGCGGCCGTCGTGCCCGCGCTCATCGAGAGCCAACCTAATCCTTCATTGCTGAGTTGCCACGTATAAGGACCCGTTCCGCCGGAAGCAGTTAGCGTCTGGCTGTAGAAAGTGCCCGCAGTGGCAACAGTTATCAAATTCGGGGTAGGGGTGATGGTTATCGCTCCGTGCGCCAAACCCGAAGCTGTCAGGAACATCCCTGCACGCAACGCAATCCACCACGAAACTGCGAGCGCAGGCCTCAATTTGAAGATGTTAACACCACGTAACCTATGTGTGAGCAACATGTCGGGCGTTTCAGATGTGGCACACTACAAAAGCAGTACCAAGTACTAACCCACATGACAATCGCTGAAAAGATCCTTTCAACAAAGTCCGGCAGAAGTTCAGTTACTCCCGGGAAAATTGTCGAAGCGTATCCCGACCTGGTAATGAGCCATACCGCGACTTGGCGCTCGGCCAGCGTAATGAAGCGCATCGGCGCCACGAAGCTTTATGATGTCGATCGTCTCGCCATTGTTCTCGATCACGTCTCTCCGGCGAAAACGGAAAAATACGCGGCCGACCAGCAGACCTCCCGCAACTTCGCCCGCAACAACGGCGTCACGAAATTCTACGACGTCGATTCCGGCATCGCTCATCTTGTTCTGATGGAAGCGGGACACGTGGTCCCCGGCGATCTGATCGTCGGCACCGATTCCCATTGCACAATCTATGGAAGTCTCGGCGCACTGGGAACCGGCATCGGCTACACCGAAGTGACCTCCGTCTGGATTACCGGCAAGCTCTGGCTGAAGGTCCCCGCGAGCATCCGGATCGTCCTGAATGGGAATTTCCCGGCCGGGGTCTACTCCAAGGACTTGATGCTTCATCTCATCGGCACGCTGGGCGCTGACGGGTGCGGCTACAAGTCGGTCGAATTCTACGGTGGATCGGTTTCCGGCCTGAGTGTTTCCGAGCGCATGACCATGACCAACCTGGCTATGGAAATGGGCGTGAAGTGCGCGTTTGTTCCGCCCGACGAGAAGACGGCCGAGTATCTCAAAGGCCGATTGCAGGACCCATCCCGCTATCGCCCGGTGCTCGCCGACCCGGATGCCGTGTACGAGCGGGATATCGACGTCGACATCTCGCGGCTGGAGCCAATGGTCGCCTGCCCCCACGAGGTTGAAAATACAAAGCCAATTGGTGAAGTGGTCGGCACTCACATCGACCAGGTGTTCCTCGGTTCCTGCGCCAACGCCAAGTATGAGGATCTAGTGGTCGCGGCGGGAATTCTCAAGGGCCGCAAGATCGATCCCGGTGTGCGCATGATCATTACTCCCGGCTCCAAACAGATCATGCTCCAAGCCATGAATTCCGGCGTCCTTCAGACCCTCATCGAAAGCGGAGGCCTGGTTACCAACCCCGGCTGCGGCGCGTGCGCGGGCGACGGCGGGACGCTCGCCGATGGCGAGGTTTGCCTTTCCACCGCCAATCGGAATTTCATCGGCCGCATGGGCAGCAGCAAGTCCGAAATCTACTTGTCGAGCCCCGCCACATTGGCCGCTTCGGCCATCAAAGGCGTAATCTCCGATCCCAGGGAGTTCCTCAAATAGCCATGCAATCAGTCATTGAAGGCCGCGTTTACAAGTTCGGCGACAACATCAATTCAGACATCATCATCCCGGGCCGCTATCTTATTTACATCGATCGCGAGCGCTTGGGCCAGCATGCCTTCGAAATGCTGGGAGAAGGCTTTCCGGACAAGCTGCGCAGCTTCGACATCCTCGTGGCCGGCCGGAACTTCGGTTGCGGCAGCGCCCGCGAGCAAGCGGCGACGGCGATCCAGGGGCTCGGCATCAAAGCTGTCGTAGCCAGCTCGTTTGCGCGCACCTTCTATCGCAACGCCATCAACGACGGGCTTCCCATCGTGGAGTGCCCGGACCTTTATGCGGCTGTGCAGGAAGGCGATCGAATCCGCATCGATCTCGAAGCCGGAAATATTCAACTCGCGGGCAAAGAGTACCAGTTCCCGAAAATGCCGGAGTCCGTGCGCAAAATTCTGGAACTCGGCGGCCTCGCCGAATACCTGAAGACCCAACTCCAGGCTTAGCGATCCGGCTTCTCTTGGCGCCCGCTTACCTCCCCTTGCGACCCGCGGTCGTTTTTCGCTGCACCTGCGTCTCGCCGCGCATTCTCTCGCCTACCGCTCTGCGTTTACCGAACCGTGACCGTCAGGGAGCGGCGCCAAACTCTACCATCAAAAACGACAGTTCCACTTTCAACGGGCATTCGGGCACGTTCTTGTAGAATCGATCTACACCCCGATGAGATTTGCAGCCCTGTTGTTCGGCCTCCTGCTTGCGATCCCGGCCTGGCCACAAAACCAGCCCGAGGTGACTTCTCACGAAGGCGCGGTAACCTTCAGCAGCAAAGTAAACCTTGTCTCCGTTCCTGTGGTGGTCCGCGATTCGGCAGGCCGCACCGTCGGAAATCTTAAGCAGGAAGACTTCCAGCTCTTCGACAAGGGCAAGCTCCAGGTCATCACGAAGTTTTCCATGGAGCAAAGCGAATTCACGGCAGTTCAGACCTCTGCCGCGGCCGGATCGAAGCAACAGCCGCAGCCGCAAGCCAACCCGATTCCGGCCAAGCCCGCGCTGCCCGAGCGCTACATCGCCTATCTGTTCGACGACGTCCATCTGCAGCGCGCCGATCTGCTGCAAACGCGCCGGGCGGTAAACCGCCACTTGGACGAAGCGCTCGATCCCGGCAGCCGCGCGGCCATTTTCACCACCAGCGGCCGCATGATGGCTGACTTCACTGACAACATCGAGAAGCTTCATCAGGCCGTGAACAGCGTTCAGCCGTGGACCAGCGGGCCGGACCCTCAACTGGACTGTCCGCCAATCAGTTTCTACATGGCCGACCTGCTGGCCAACAAGCTCTTGTATTTTTCAGGCTTTTTGTTCACGGACGAGAAGCTGGCAGGGATGGTAAATGGCGGCCAGGCGGATCAGGCGCTCAGCGCCGCTCTCAGCGAAGGCGCCACCTGTGGGTTCGGGGTGGATGCAGCGCACCTCCTGGACTCGATCCGCCAGCTCAGAATCGCCATTCATCGAGTGCTGGAGTACGGCAACCATGAGACCACCTTTTCGCTGGGAGCGGTGATGGACATCATACGCAGGATGTCCGCCATGCCCGGCAGCCGGACCATTGTTCTGGTCTCGCCGGGCTTCCTCCTGACCAGGGAGAATCGCTCCGCCGAGTATGACGTTCTCGATCGCGCACTGCGCGCCAACGTGGCCGTCAACACCATCGACATGCGGGGTCTCTACACCATGGCGGGAGCCGACGCCAGCCAGCGGGGAGCTCAATCCTCCGCGGGCGGCTATTTAACGCAAGCCGAAAACTCCGCGGCGTCCGACGCCGACGATGTGCTGGGAGAACTCGCGGACGGTACCGGCGGCACCTTCTTTCACAACGACAACGGTCTGAAGGAGGGCCTCAACCTTCTCGCCGCCCGCCCGGAATATCTCTACGTGCTGGGTTTCTCGCCGGAAAACCTGAAGTATGACGGCAGCTACCACGAGCTGAAGGTTAAGGCCGCGAATTTGCGCAATGTTACTCTTCAGGTTCGCCGCGGCTACTGGGCCCCCAATCACGCTGTTGACTCAGCCGAGGAGGCTAGGGATGAGATCCGGGATGCCGTGTTTTCCCGTGACGAGCTTCGGGGTATTCCGATAGACGTGCAAACTGAATTCTTCCGTCTCACGGATGAGAAAACGGAGGTGACGGTGACGGCGCACCTGGATGGCGGAGCCTTGCAATTCCGAAAGGCGGCAGACCGCAATAACGACACAGTGACCGTGATAGCGGGACTGTTCGACGCCAACGGCAACTACATATCGGGGATTCAGCGAGTAGTGGAGCTGAAGCTGCGCGACCAGACCCTGGCGGCGTTGCAGCGTTCGGGCATTACAATCAAGGAAACCTTTAACGTAGCGCCCGGGCGGTATGTCATAAGGATGGTAGTCCAGGACGGCGAAGGAAAAACGATGGGCGCCCGCAACACCGGCGTCGATATCCAATAACTCCCCCCGTGGCGCGCGCACTCTTGCGAGCCGCGTCGACACTTGTGTCGACGCTTGTCACAGTTCGAAAAAACATTTCACATGGCACCGGGTTCGTACATCGTACGCAAGGAGTTGAGATTCCATGAGACACCGGATAGTCTTTGCCGGAGCGATCCTGACACTCGCTCTTTCTTCCATCGGCCCGGCCCCAGGCGAACAGGCGCCCTCGGCTGGCACAAACGCGCCCGAGATCGCTTCTCACGAGTCGCCGGTGACTTTCAGCAGCAAGGTGAATCTGGTTCAGGTGCCGGTCGTGGTCCGCGACGCACAGGGCCGCGCTGTGGGAAACCTCAAGAAGGAAGACTTCCAACTCTTCGACAAAGGGAAACTCCAGCTCATCACGAAGTTTTCCGTTGAGAGAACAGACAAGACGGAACCGTCGGCGGTTAAAGATAACAAGGACGACAAAACCGCTCAGGCCGACGCCCCTGCCGCTGGGGCAAATGCAACTCCCGCGTTGCCGGATCGCTACATCGCCTATGTGGTCGACGACGTCCATCTGAAGAGCAGCGACCTGCTGCAGACGCGGCGGGCCATGAACCGCCACCTGGACGAGGCGCTCGATGCCAAAAGCCGGGCGGCCATATTTATCACCAGCGGCAGGGTAGTGGTCGACTTTACGGACGACCGCGAGAAGCTGCACAAGGCCGTGGACAGCATTTTGCCATGGACGAGCGGGCCGGACTATGAACACAACTGCCCGCATGTCACTTACTCCGAGGCCGATTATTTGACCAATCAGACCACATATTTCTCCGGCGGTTACACCGACGTGGAGATTGCAAATCTCGTTTTGAACAGTACGGCAGACTCGCTGGTGATCCGTATTGTCAGAGAAGTGCAGGCGTCCTGTGCCGGGCAGCCCCAGAGTTTGGTCCAAGTGCCTGCCAACGCACCGGCAAACATGCTTCCTCCAAACGAGCCCGCGGTAAGAATAGCGAAGACGGCCGTTCGCGAGACCCTCGACTTCGGCAACCGGGATATCACGATCTCGCTGGGAACGCTGAAGGATATCGTACGCAGGATATCCGTCATGCCGGGGAGCCGGACGATGGTACTGGTTTCACCAGGCTTCCTGCTGACCAAAGATTTTCGCCCCGCCGAATACGATGTGCTCGATCGCGCGATCCGCGCCAACGTGACTGTCAACACTATCGACATGCGGGGTCTGTACACCGTGGCTGGTTGGACCAGCGACGCCAGTCAGACGGGACCATTTGTAGCCGGCTCAACGCCCGCTGGCGCGATGTCGCAGTCGGCGATCTCCGACGCGTCCCAGGCCAGCGATGTGCTGGGAGAGTTGGCCGCCGGCACCGGAGGCACGTTCTTTCAGAACGACAACGGCCTCAAGGAAGGGCTCGCCCAATTGGCGGCGCGACCGGAAGTTATCTACGTGCTGGGTTTCTCGCCGGACAGCCTGAAGGACGACGGCAGCTTTCACGCTTTGAAAGTCAGGATCGGGAACTTGCAAAACATGATGCTTCAGGTGCGCAAGGGTTACTGGGAGCCGAATCATGCGATCGACCCCGCTGAGGCGGCACGCGATGAGATTCGGGAGGCCGTGTTTTCGAGCGACGAGATCCGGGACATCCCACTGGACTTGCAGACGAAGTTCTTCAAATCGGGCGACCAGAAGGCCGAGTTGACGGTCACCGGACACTTGGACGTCGGAACCCTGCGGTTTCAAAAGGCGCAGGACCGAAACAGCGACACGGTGACCGTGGTGGCGGGACTCTTCGACGCGAACGGGAACTTCATTTCGGGATTGGAGCGGGTCCTGAATCTGCGTCTTCGCGACCAGACGCTGGCGGGGGTGCAGCGTTCGGGAATCACAGTAAAAGAAGTCTTCCATGTAGCGCCGGGGCGCTACGTCATACGGATGGTAGTCCGGGACAGCGAAGGGAAAGCGATGGGGTCTCGCAACAAAGGCGTCGACATCCAATGACTGTAGGGCGGGCAATCTTGCCTGCAGCCGCCTTTCCAGGCGGCTTCATTGTTTCCCAATCGGAACCCGCAACGATCCCGCGATACCGGTAGCGCGGTCGCGGACCACCACGCGTATCTCGCCCATATCGGATTGAGCCCCTGTAATCGGAACCGCGAAGCCACTCTCCAGAGCTTTCGCGACCTCCTCATCCGTCAGATCTATCGCGACAGTGCCCGTGTTGACGATACCCCTCGCCAACGGATTCGGCACCGACACGTCGAATGCTCCGGTGGCGTGGCCGTCTTGATGGTTCAGGTGGATATCGTGGAGATCTACGGTCACGCGCACATCATAGAATCCCGGACGCCGCGCGGCGGGAACCGCTTGCGCGGCAAGGCCGATCCTGGCTGAGTCGACGGAACCCGCAACGAGAACATCCGCTGTTGGCGCTGGCGCGGGAACGGCGACCTTGGTAGCGAGATATCCGGACCGATAATGAAGTACCAGATCTTTGTTGCGGGCCTTCACCGTGATGGCGTGGTACTTTCCGTCGAGCACATCCTCCGTCGGGTAATATCCCAGAACGTAAGAACTGCCGGAATCCTCCTCCGCGGCCCGAAGGGCAAAAGTGAGATCCCGAGCGTCGTAGAATCCTCTGCCACCAGTAGCCGTGCCTAAATCCCGGCTTGCGTATTCGCTTTCCATCCTCGCAAAGCCACGGGGAGCCAATCCGGGAGGGGGGCAGCGCACCATCACCGGATACAGAACGATGTTTGCGCGCTGCATCATGCCCACTATCTTGGGAGGAAGCTCAGAAATCTCTGCCAGCCAAATCAGGCTCTTACGTCCGGGCATGCCGGAGAGGTGCTGAACGATGCGGCTCAGAGCTCTGGCAGCGATTCGGCCGTGGACTTGCGCGGCGACGTCCTCACCGCCTTCGAGCGCCAAAACGGCCCGGCGCGAAATATGCTGATCGGCTGTGGCTTGCCTTGATCCAACAGCGTGAAGTCGTCCTTTGTAGGGCCCTTGGCCAGAACACCGGGAGGCCCGAAGGGCGGGCCTGTATCAAAAATATATTTGAGCCCCGCGCCAAATCCGGGCGGTCGAACAGGCTTGTTGCGGACCACGACTTCCACCTCGACCAGACGCGTTCCTGCTCGAAAGACCGGCTCCGGCGGAGACTCCTGAGCTGCGGCCATCGTCGCGGCGAGAAACAGCAGACCACCCCATTTGCGCACCATTCCTGCCCTGGTCGCTTCCTTTTACTGACTATCGCCCTCGAACTGAACCGTGGAATCGGCGCTGAACCGGCGGTAGGCGGTAAACGCGGCTTCATTCGTCACCTCGCCCCGCACCATTTGAAAATGGGCCAAATAATGGGCCGGAACGACGATCTCCTGGCCAGCCACGTGCGCGGGTTTGTAGTCGAGCGTAAGATCGGCGCCAGTGTATTCGGAATCGCCGGGAATATCGATGCATTTCAGTTCGATGCGCACCACTGCCCTGGTATCGAAATCGGCGTAGACGAATCCTTTGAATGGGACCTGGATTGTGCGCCTCGATTCCACCAGACTGTAACCCCTCGATTGCGGAACGCGAAAGGCGAACACATACACGTTGCGCCCGTTCAGGATACCCAGGCGTTCCCATCGAATATCGGCGCCCGTCTTCGGGTCGAAGATGATGTCGAGAAGTCTTCCGAACTCGCTCCGCGCGGACGTCTCTCCGGCCACTGCCGGCAACGCACCCGGAATCGCCCCGTGGACTCCTTCGGCAAGCACGATGGCCGGCGTCCCGAACCACGTGTTCTGTTTGGAGCCGCAGTCGAATTCCTTCGACTCGGTCAGCGTCTCACCAGGCACCCTGATCGTCTGTCGGTTCGTCTGAGTACACGAATAGTTCGGCAGGCGCTCTGCATAGCTCAGCGCATATTGCCGAATCGCGTCCAGCGCCGCAGCTTGTTCGTCTTTCGAAGGGCCTTGCGCAAGGGCGAGAGCGGCGAAACATGCGATGACAATCGCGACCTTTGTCTTGTGCATGACTATTGCGTATCGCCCTCGAACGTGACCGTGGCATCGGCACTGAACTTGCGATACGCCGTATACTCAGCGTCGTTCATCTCGAAGCCTTTGACCATTTGAAAATGCAGCAAATAATGTTCCGGAAGGATGTACTCATGGCCCGCCACCATCGCGGGTTTGTAGTCGAGCGTCAGGCCCGCGTTTGTGTATTCGGAGCCGCGGGGAATGTCGGTGCATTTCATTTCGATGCGAACGACCGCTTTTGTTTCATAATCGGCGTACACCGATCCCTGAAAGGGCACCTGTATCCTGCGTTTGGATTCCGTGAGCATGTAGCCGCTCGATTGGGGAACGCGAAAGGCGAACACATAAACCCGCCGGCGATTCAGCGTGGACAGCCGGTCAAATCGAATATCCGCGCCCGTCGCCGGATCGAAGATGATGGCGAGAAGGTTTCTGAACTCGCCTCGCGAGGAAGCGCCCCTGAGCTGATCGGGCCCGTCGGGAGAGGCCGTGACGCCATTGATCTTCGTAACCTTGCGAATCTCTTTGTTATCGACGAAGCTGAGTTGTTCTTCGATAAGGTCCGCCCCGGGCTGGCCGCGGACGAGTGTCCCACGGACCACAAACCGGCGGGTGGTTTGCGTACACATATAGTTCGGCAGGTTCCTGGTATAGTTCAGCGCGTATTCCCGGATCGCGTTGAGCGCCGTCGCCCGGTCGGCGGCATTCGGCGGGGCGCCCTGCGCAGCCGCCAAGCCGGTCATGAAAAGTAACGCAAAGCAAATCGCGCTTCGTC
>Ga0182024_10009893_pt1 | contig 19572 bp, 14 predicted proteins | sample P32metaG_FD_120480 | JGI IMG/M metagenome (GOLD analysis project Ga0182024, IMG submission 120480) | Permafrost microbial communities from Stordalen Mire, Sweden - P3-2 metaG (Illumina Assembly) | ecosystem: Environmental > Terrestrial > Soil > Wetlands > Permafrost | place: Sweden: Stordalen... | reverse complement strand
TGCACCGTGATCGTCACGGGCGTGCCCGGCGGCACCTTGGTCGGCTCGTCCTTGGCCATCAGCGGCAGCGGCAGCAGCGCCGCGCCGAGCAGTCCGGAGATCAGTTTACGCAGTACCATCTGAAATACTCCTCTTCCTTGGCGATCTTGAGGGATCCTTCCGATCCGCTTTCCGTGCGGGAGAGTCCGGTTCGCGGCGTCGGCTCCCGTTTCGGGGGTTGAATCGGGAAGGCGCCACGCCCCCCCGATGGTTTCGTCGGCAGGTCGGTTCAGGCTACCACCGCACGATCACGTCCATGGCCGCGGTGTACAGGTTGTGCGAGGGGTTGTAAGGGGCGTTGAAGGCCCGCGATTCGCCGTTCTCGTCCCAGCGCAATTCGGGGCGAAGGATCAGGCCGGGACGGCACTTGAACGCCAGGCCGGTCGTCACTTCCGTGTACAGGCCGTCGAATCCGGTTCGCTGGCCCTGGAAGTCGTCGAAGAACTCCACCCGCGCCGTGGCCGTCAGCCGCGACGACAGGGTGTAGAACATGTACTGCGACAGCGACGCCCAGTTGGCCGTGCCGCTGCCGTTGAGGACCTGGCCCGGCGGGCAGTCGTACTGCCAGCCGTAGAGGCTTTCCGCGGCGTAGCTCAGCACCGGGTTGAAGGTGTGGGTGTAGAGCAGGTCGACCACGTTGATGTTGTTGCGGCCGGCCGCCCCGCCCTGGTCGAACGGCCCGTTCAGCGCCTCGCCGCTGATACCGCCGGTCGTGACGCCCAGGGGGTTCTCCGTGGCGAACGGGGCGCCGGTGTTGAACTTGCCGCGGCCGAGCGTCCAACCCAGGGTCACGGTGTCGCGGCCATACACGGGCGTCTCCGCGACGCCGGGCTGCGTGTACTTGATGTAGCCGATGAACTGGCCTTCCGTGCCTGCGTCGAAGAAGATGTCGTTGCCCATGGAGCAGCCGGCGGCCACGGTCCACACGGGGTTGATGGTCAGGGTGGCCAGGAGGCCGGTTTCCGTGAAGGGCGCCCCGCTGTTGAAGGTGTAGGAACGCGACACCAGCGGCGTGCTGACGGCCTCGATGCTTTCCTCGCCGAATGGGGCGTAGAAGCGGCCGACTTTGATGTCCAGGCCTGCCAGGACGTTGGGGATGTAATACTCCCCGTAGAACTCGACGGGATCGACGCCGTAGAGGTTCTGCACCGGGCCGTTGGTCCCGTCCTGCTTGCTGTTGAGCAGCTGGCCGTTCAAGATGCCGCGGGGCAGGGTGAAGCGGTAATCGGTGCCGATCAGGAAGTCGGTGCGGAAGCCCCAGGTCGGCATGGTGGTGCCGGTGGTGACGACGGTGCGCTCGACGCGGGCGAAGAACTGCTGGAGTTCGACGCGGTTGGCGCGGTCGTTCCAGGCCATCGGTTCATTGCTGATGGCGGCGCTGCTGGCGGTGCCGGATGCCTCGGCCCAGCCGTAGATGGCGATATTGTTGCCGTCGAGGAGGCCGCCGGGGTAGGTGCCTTGCAGGTCCTTCATAAGGAACCAGCGCGGCGGCGGCGTGACGGCCGGGGCGGCGGCGGCCGGGGCGGCCGCCGGGGCCGGCGGGGGCGTCGGCAGCAGGGGGGCGGTGATGTTAATGGGGGCCGGCGGCTGCGGAGGATTCGGCTCCGGCGGCGGTTCCGGGGCGGCCTGGATCGGCGCCAGGGGCGCGTCGTCTGGCGACAGCGCCGGCGGCTCGGCGGGGAGTGGACCCGGCGGCTCGGCGGGGCCATTCTGGTACAGCGGCGCCGCCGCCGCTTTCAGCGGCGGCGGGGCGACTGGGGCGATGTCCGGGAGGGCGTCTCCCGGCTGCCCCAACGCCAGGGCGGCGGTCAGGAAAACGGTGTTCCACATGGCGGCCTCGTATAGGGCAAGGTAATCCGGGCGTACGGTTCCAGTTCCGGGGTTTTCAAGGCTCGGCAGGAGAGAGGGCGGCCGCCTTGAGCCGCCTTGCCGGGTCGCGGGAGAGTTCTTACAGCACTATCATTCGACATCGCGTGAAGAGACTGTGCATGTCCGATCGGCATCATTGCCCGCATTCCCCACCCGACCGGGCAAACCCTTCCGGGCCGCTAAACTGGAGGAAATGGGAGGGCAGTCGAATGGGGAGAGGTGTTTCGGCGCCCGAGCGGCGTTCAGGCCGTGGGCGCCAGGACCCGCCGCCAGCGCCGAGGCATGGCCGCGAAGGCGGTTTGATAGGTCGCGTCCAGGGGCGCCTGCACGCAGCCGTTCGGCCCCAGGAACAGCGGCATTTCCGGCAGGGCGTCCCCGACCGCGACGGGCCGGAAAGCGGCTGCGGCGCCGACGGCTTCACCCATTCGGCTTATCGGTCATTTCGTCAGGAAGTCGTCAAGCCCCTGGACTTTCCAGTGAAGTGGCGCGAACGCCATGCCGAAACGCCTGACCCGTCTGGGAAATCCTGGTTAAACCATCGTATAAGGCTGGAACAGCCGCAGGTATTCGTCCTGCGCGTAGCGATCCGTCATGCCGGCGACGTAGTCGCAGACCACGCGCTCCGGCCGGCCGGCGCCGACGCGGTCGCCGTAGCGCGGCGGCAGCAGCCGCGGCGCCCGGCAGAACTCCGCGAACAGCATCCGCACCACCCGCGCCCCCTTCACCGCCATGCGCTGGACGCGGTAATGCTCGTAAACCCGGCGGCGCAAGAAGTCCTCCAGTTCCGCCTTCAGCCGCCGCACTTCCGGGCCGGGGCCGACCAGCGCTTCCGGGAACCGCCGCACGTCCTCGACGGTGCGGATGCGTTCCTGTCGCAGCCGTTGGCGCGTCTGCTCCAGCAGGTCGCCCACCTGCCAGGCGATCAGCGTGCGCACCACGGTCGGTTGAAACTGCTCCGGCCGCAACGTCCCGTGGCGCTGCCGCACCTGTTCGACGGCGCGCCGCCAAAATTCGACCTCTTGCATGTCGTCGGGCGCGACCAGGCCGACGCTCAGGGCGTCGTCCACGTCATGGGCGTCGTAGGCCAGGCTGTCGGCCGCGTCGGCGACCTGCGCCTCCAGCAACGGCCGTCCCGCCGACGCGAACTCGGCCGCCTCCGGCGCGCCGCGGCGCTTGCCGTGCAGGGCCATTGCCTCGCGCACTTCCCACGTCAGGTTCAGTCCGGGGAAATCCGGATAGCGATACTCCAGATGTTCGACGATGCGCAGGGCGTGGAGGTTGTGCTCGAAGCCGCCGTGGTCGGCCATGCACTCGTCCAGCGCCTGCTCGCCGGCGTGGCCGAACGGCGGATGGCCCAGGTCGTGCGACAGGGCCACGGCTTCCGTGAGGTCTTCGTTGAGGCCGAGCCGGCGGGCGATGGTCCGGCCGATCTGGGCGACTTCCAGGGTGTGCGTCAGGCGCGTGCGGTGGTGGTCGTTGGTTTGGGCGGCGAGCACTTGGGTCTTGTGCATCAGCCGCCGAAAAGCGGTGGAATGGACAATGCGATCGCGGTCGCGCTGGTAGAGAGTGCGATAGGGGTGCGGCGGCTCGGGGTGGCGGCGGCCGCGGCTGCGGCGGGTGCGCATGGCATACGGCGCCAGGGAGCGGTCTTCCCACTCCAGCCAGTCGGGCGGCTCATAGGGGACGTCGGCGTCGGGCATGGCGCTGCACCTCAAACGAATATCGCGGTTTAGCCGCGACCCGGAGGGGGAGCGCTTTTCTCCGCGCTCCCCTTCGGGTCGCGGCTAAACGACCGCCGATCGCTGCCGCAGTCGCGCCGTAAGGAGGTCAAACAGGGCGTCGAGCGACTGCACGATCACCTTGGCGTCGGCCAGGATCGGCATGAAATTGGTGTCGCCGTTCCACCGCGGCACGACGTGCCAATGCAGATGGCCGGGCAAGCCGGCCCCCGCGGCGCGACCGAGATTGAGTCCGATGTTGTAGCCGTCCGGCCGCATCAGCTCGTCCAGCACACGAACCATGTGCCGCAACGTTTCCATCGTCTCCAGCAGCTCCGCGGCGTCGAGTTCATCGAGGCGGCCCTTGTGGGCGCTCGGCGCGACGAGGAGATGACCGTTGTTGTACGGGAAGCGGTTGAGCAGCACGACGCTTAGCGGCGTGCGCCAGGCGATCAGGTGGGCGCGGTCGTCGTCGCCGGCCAAACCTTTGCAGATGAAACAGGGGTCGGCTTCCGCCGGCGGCCCCGTCGTCACGTATGCCAGCCGCCACGGCGCCCAGAGCTGGTCCATAAGCCCACCCGTCGGGAAGTGGTCCTCGGTCGCCGGCCCGCCGCGCCGGGCCGCCCAGGTTCCATGATCGTCGCCGCGGCGGCGTTCGTCCAGAAGGGTTTTCGGGAACGGTGGCGCCGGACGCACCGGCCCGACGGCGTTTCCGGCCCCGAACCGTGCCGGTTTCTCCTTGACGCCCGCCCCCGACCGCTATACAGATGGTTAAGTTGAACCACTTATCGCCCAAGCGGCCCTCGCCGGTCCTTCATACACCCGCGCCGCCCCGATCGCCCCCGCACCCCGTCCGCGCTTCCTTGTGGAGACTGCCGAGATGCCGAAAGGCGCTGAAACGGAATTGATGGACAAATGGAAAATCCAGGACGCCGTCGAGACCTACGGCGTCCGCCTCTGGGGCAAGGGGTACTTCGGCGTCAACAAGGCCGGCCACGTCACCGTCCAGCCGAACAAGCGCGCCGACCAGTCCATCGACCTCAAGGAAGTCGTCGATCAGTTGCAGGCCCGCGGCATCCAGCTGCCGCTGCTGCTGCGCTTCACCGACATCCTGCGCCACCGCGTCGGCGAGATCCACGACGCCTTCCAGAAGGCGATCACCGAATACGACTACCAGGGCGCCTACTGCTGCGTCTACCCGATCAAGGTCAACCAGCAGCGGCACGTCGTCGAGGAAATCCTCGACTTCGGCAAGGATTACCGTTTCGGCCTGGAGGCCGGTTCCAAGCCGGAATTGCTGGCGGTGCTGGCCCTGACCAACGGCATGGACACGCCCATCATCTGCAACGGCTTCAAGGACGACGAATTCATCCGCATGGCCATGTTCGCCCGCAAGATCGGCAAGCCGATCATCCCCGTGGTGGAGAAGTTCACCGAGCTGGAGCTGATCATCCGCCACGCCGAGGACTTGAAGGTGCGGCCGGCCATCGGCGTGCGCGTCAAGCTGGCGGCCCGCGGGGCCGGCCGCTGGCGCTCCAGCGCCGGCTATCGCTCCAAATTCGGCCTGACGCTGACCGAGGTGCTGGAGGTCGTCGAGTACCTCAAGCAGCGCGACATGGCCGACTGCCTGGAGCTGGTCCACTTCCACCTCGGCAGCCAGATCACCAACATTCGCAGCATCAAAAGCGCCTTGACGGAGGCGTCGAGGATCTACGTCGAGCTGCACCGCGTCGGCGCCGGCGTCAAGGTCCTGGACGTGGGCGGCGGCCTCGGCATCGACTACGACGGCTCGCAGACCGACTTCGAGTCGTCGATCAATTACACCCTCCAGGAATACGCCAACGACGTGGTGTTCCGCATCAAGGGCGTCTGCGACGAGGCCGGCGTGCCGCACCCGACGATCATTTCGGAATCGGGCCGGGCCGTGGTCGGCTACCACAGTCTGCTCGTCTTCGACGTGCTGGGCGTGTCCAACTTCGACCGCCTCGAACTCCCCCCGGAGGCGCCGGCCGACGCCCCGCAACAGGTCAACGAGTTGTTCGCCGTCCACCGCGACCTGAAGAAAAAGAACCTGATCGAGAGCTACCACGACGCCGTCCAGGCCGTGGACGAGGCGCTGGACATGTTCAACCTCGGCTCGCTGAGCGTGGAGCACCGCGCCCTGGTGGAACGGCTGTTCTGGGCCGTGTGCAATAAGATGCTGCGGCTGGTGCGCGAAATGGACGACATTCCGGAGGAATTACAGGGTTTGGAGTCGCTGCTTTCGGACACCTACTTTTGCAACTTCTCGGTGTTCCAGTCAATGCCGGACAGCTGGGCGATCGACCAGCTGTTTCCGATCATGCCGATCCATCGGCTGAACGAGGCGCCGACCCGGCGGGCGGTGCTGGGCGACATCACCTGCGACTCGGACGGCAAGGTCGATCGCTTCATCGACCTGCGCGACGTGCGCAACACGCTCCAGCTGCACCCGTTCACCGGCGAACCGTACTACCTCGGCGCCTTTTTGCTGGGGGCGTATCAGGAGATCCTGGGCGACCTGCACAACCTGTTCGGCGACACCAACGCGGTCCACGTCAGCATCGACGAGGACGGCGAGGTCAACTTCGACGACTTCATCAAGGGCAACACGGTGCGCGAGGTCTTGGCGTATGTGCAGTACAACGCCGACAACCTGAAGGAGAGCTTGCGGAAGGACGTGGAACGGGCGGTGCGGGCGGGCAAGATCTCGCTGACGGAATCGCGGCAGTTGTTGCGCTTCTACGAAGCGGGGCTGGACGGGTATACCTATTTGGAGGAACCGTGATGGGCCGCCGGTCGGCCGACCCCGACCCTTGGGGAAACGCGGAAGTCCCGCTGCGTGTGCCCGACATCCATGCGTACAGCTTGGAAACTTCAGCGGCCCTCTCCGAATACTTTGTGCCTGGGTACATCAAGCCCTTGGACCTGATCGCCGTTCTCATCGGGGTCGGCGTGCGTTCGGTCCTGGCCGGTTCTCATGGCATGGGCGGCTGGAAGCAAAAACCACGCGCGTCACGGGACACCGTCCTCCTTGTCGGCTCCAGAAATCACGGGAAAGCCGTCCGAACCTTGGTCGCCGCCTACCCACATCTGCTGGCGGAGGGGAACGAAATCGGGACGAGACTGCGCGACCCGAACCCGGCGGGCGTTGTGATTGACGTATGGAAGCCCGTTCAGCCCCTTCTCCACCAGGCGCTGGTCAAGACTCGCACGGTTCACGTCGACGGCTGCGCCTGCCTGATTCCTTCCTTGGAGGCCGCGCTAGCGCTGGTCTTCGACCCGCTGACCCGCCTCGATTGGAGTTCCCCGGAGAAGTACGAGAGCGCTCACGATTTCATTCGCATCGTCGAGTGCAACCCGGACCTCAACTTGAAAGAAGTGGCCGCGCTGTGCGAACTGATATATGAAGGAGCCGGGGCGGATGCCGCGGCCCAGGTCAAAAGACTCCGCGCCGGCGAAAAGCTCAACCTTTGAGGCAACGACGCACATGCTCCTCACCGGCCTGTCCGGCAACGAAATCTACTGCCTCGCCCAAAAGGGCTGGTCGCCCAGCGACATCGTGCTGGGCAACAGCGTCTATTCGCTCGGCGTCGTGCGCGGCCTGGCCAGCGGCTTCCAGACCATGGCCGGCGGCGAGCTGGACAGCATCACGGAACTCATTTCCGACGGCCGCCATTCCGCCATCAAACGGATGGAGGAGGAAGCGACGCGCCACCACGCCAGCGGCGTCACCGGCGTTGTCTCCGACCTGAAAAACGTCAGCGGCATGGTCGAGTTCCTGGCCATCGGCTCCGCCGTCCACTCCACGACGCACCCCGGCCCGTTCTTCACGACCGCCTGTTCCGGGCAGGACCTCTACTGCCAGATCGACGCCGGCTACGAACCGCGGCATTTCGTGATCGGCAATGTCGCCTACGCCCTCGGCGTCGGCCGCGGCCTGATGGGGGCGTTGCGCGGCTTCAGCGGCGGCGAGGTCAAAGAGTTCTCACAGATGTACAACCACACGCGCCATCTCGCCCTTCAGCGACTCGAAAAGGAGGCGAAGGAGCGCGGCGCCAACGCGGTGGTGGACATTCACACGCACATCCTGCCGTTCGGCGGGCCGGGCGTGAAGGAAATGCTGATGGTCGGCACCGCCTCGCACAACCCCGTGCTCGGCAACCCGGAGCGTCCGTTCACGTCGGAGCTGACCGGCGAGGAGTTGTGGAACCTGACGACGCTGGGCTACCAGCCGGAACGGCTGGTGCTGGGCACGTCGGTCTACGCGCTGGGCTTTTCCGGCGGCCTGAGCACGTTTTTCAAGTCGTTCTCGCGCGGCGAAGTGGACGCCATGACGCGGCTGGTGTACGAGGCCCGCGAAAACGCCCTGGACCACATCCGCCGCGAGGCGGAGGAAATCCGGGCGGACGGCGTGATCGGCATCAAGCTGTTCATCAACGAGATCGGCGGCAGCTTCGTGGAGGTGTTGGCCATCGGCACCGCGATTCGCCGCAACGCGGAGTGCAAAACGCTGACGCCGCAGCTGGTCCCGCAGGCGATCATCCGCGACCGCGACACCTTCTTCGACCGCGATTTGCAGCCGGCGGCGCAGTCTTTGGAACGAAAATGAACGAACCGCCAAGACGCCAAGAACGCCAAGAAAGAATTTGTCTTCTTGGCGTTCTTGGCGTCTTGGCGGTTCGATTGCGTTGGACGAGATTGTCATGGTTGATCTTACCGTCACCCTCGGCCGTCTGCACCTACGCAACCCCGTCCTCGTCGCCTCCGGCACGTTCGGCTACGCCCGCGAGCTGGCCGGCGTCGTCGATTTCGCCCGGCTTGGAGGGATTATCCCCAAGACGGTGACGCGCCAGCCGCGCGCCGGCAACCCGCCGCCGCGCACCGTCGAAACGCCGTCCGGGATGCTCAACGCCATCGGCCTCGACAACGACGGAATCGAACACTTCCTACACCACCACCTGCCCTACCTGCGCACGCTGCCGACGGCCGTGATCGCCAACATCGCCGGCAAGAACGAGCAAGAATTTGTGGACATGGCGGAGATGATCGGGCGCGAAACGGGACTTGCGGCGTTGGAACTGAATCTGTCGTGCCCGAACGTCTCCGGCGGCGTCGATTTCGCCGTCGATCCGGAGGTCGCGCGGCGCGTGGTGCAACGGGTGCGCGACGTGTGCCCCCTGCCGCTGATCGCCAAGCTCACGCCGAACGTGACGGATATCGTCCCCATCGCGCGGGCGGCGGCGGACGGCGGCGTGGACGCCGTGTCGCTGGTGAATACGTTCGTCGGCATGGCGGTGGACTGGCGGCGGCGGCGGCCGGTGCTCGGCAACGGGACGGGCGGCCTGAGCGGCCCGGCGATCAAGCCGTTGGCGCTGCGGCTGGTGTGGCGGACGTATCGGGCCGTAAAAATCCCTATTATCGGCGTCGGCGGCATCGCCACGCTGGACGACGCGATGGAATTCCTGGTCGCCGGGGCCAGCGCCGTGCAGATGGGCACCGTCAATTTCTACGATCCCACCGCTTCGGTTCGCGTGGCGGAGGGACTGCCGGCGGCGCTGTCTCAACTCGGGGCGGCGAGCGTCCGCGAGGTCGTCGGGACGCTCGGTTAGTCGTCTTCTCTATCTCCGCAAAAAATTTCTGGCAACAAATCGGCGGTTCGCGCGCAGAATAAGGGTCGGCGTCACGCTTCTATCAGGAGAGGGGCAATGACCGACCCGGCGACCGGCCCGAACCAGGGCTTGGAAAAATTCCGCGCGTACCTGACCCTGCTGTCGCGCGTCCAGATCGACCCGCGCCTGCAAGGCAAAATCGACCTCTCGGGCGTCGTCCAGCAGACGTTGCTGGAAGCGCACCTGGCGCGTCAGCGCGTCGCGGATTGGGACGAGGCCCGGCAGGCCGCGTGGCTGCGCCGGTTGCTCGCCAACAACCTGACGGATGAGGTCCGTAAACTCCGGACGGAGGCCCGCGACGTTCAGCGCGAAAAAGCGCTCGACGCCTCCTCGGCGCGGCTGGCGGCGTGGTTGACGGCCGAACAGTCGTCGCCGAGCGAACAGGCCCAGCGCAACGAGACGGCGTTGCAGTTGGCCGACGCCCTGGAACGGTTGCCGCCGGACGCGCGCGAAGCCTTGGTGTTGCAGCACTGGCACGGCTGGACGCTGGCCCAGATCGCCGAACGGCTGAACCGCACGCCCGGGGCCGTCGCCGGCTTGATCCATCGCGCCTTGCACCAGTTAAAGAAAAACCTCGCCGACCTGGATGAACCATGAACGAAACGCTGCCGAATCCGTCCGACCGGGAACAGCGCCTGCAAGAAGTGCTGGCCGGTTACATGCAAGCGGCCGAAGCGGGACAAGCGCCCGACCGTCAGGAGATGCTGGCCCGGCACCCGGACCTGGCCGACGAACTGGCCTCGTTCTTCGCCAACCGCGACGACTTCGCCGGCCGGGCGGGTCGAGACCTTCTCGCCGCCGCCGTCCCCGCGCCGCCCGTCTCCGAAACGCCCACCACCGGCGCGGACACCCCGACGGGCGGCGTCCCCACAGCCGGCGAGAACCTGCGCTACTTCGGCGACTATGAAATCCTCGAAGAGATCGCGCGCGGCGGCATGGGCGTGGTGTTCAAGGCGCGTCAGGTGAGCCTCAACCGGGTCGTGGCGTTGAAGATGATCCTGGCCGGCCAGTTGGCGACGGCGCTGGACGTGCAGCGTTTCAAGCAGGAGGCGGAGGCGGCGGCCAACCTCGACCATCCGAACATCGTCCCCATCTACGAGGTGAACGAGCACGGCGGCAGCAACTATTTCTCGATGAAGCTGATTGACGGCGGCAGCCTAGCTGGCCGCGCCGAGGAGCTGCGGAAGGACCGCAAGAAGGCGGCGCGACTTGTGGCGCTGGTCGCGCGGGCCGTTCACTACGCCCACCAGCGCGGCATCCTGCACCGCGACCTGAAACCAGCCAACGTCCTGCTGGACAAGGACGCCCAGCCGCACGTCACCGACTTCGGCCTGGCGAAGAAGGTGAGCGGCGACAGCGGCCTGACGCAATCCGGCGCCATCGTCGGCACGCCGAGCTACATGGCCCCGGAACAGGCCGCGGCGAAAAAGGACCTCACAACGGCGGCGGACGTGTACAGCCTCGGCGCGATCCTGTACGATCTGCTGACGGGCCGTCCGCCGTTCCGCGGCCTAACGCCGTTGGACACGCTGATGCAGGTGATGGAGAAGGAGCCGCCCCGGCCGCGCACCCTGGACCGCACGATCGACCGCGACCTGGAAACGATCTGTCTGCACTGCCTGGAGAAGGAACCGGCGCGGCGTTACGCCTCGGCGGAGGCGTTGGCCGACGACCTGGGCCGCTGGCTGACCGGCGAGCCGATCCGCGCCCGCCGCGTCGGCGCCGCCGAGCGGGCGGTGAAATGGGCGCGGCGGCGGCCCGCCGTGGCCGCCCTGCTGGCGGCGCTGGCGTTCACGCTGGTCGGCGCCCTCGCTGGCGGCGTGCTGTTCACGCTGAACCTGGACCGCGCCCGCCGCGACGCCGACGCCCGCGCCCACGGCGAGGCCCTGGCCCGCCAGGCGGCGGACGACGCCCGCCGGGCGGCGGACGACGCCGCGGCCGACGCCCGCCGCGCCAACCGCGAAACCGGAGCGCTCCTCTACGCCGCCCGGATGCCGATGGCGCTCGCCCAAATACGCGAGGACCGCTCCCCCCAAGCCGAGACGCTCCTCGACGAGTACCTCGGCTCCGACTTGCGCGGCTGGGAGTGGGGGTATCTGAAAAGTCTTTGCCACCCGGAACTCACCTCGGTGGAAGGCTCCTGCACCGTCGCCTGGTCGCCCGACGGCAAACGGCTCGCCACGGCGGCGCCCCAAGGGGATGAGGTGCGCTTGCTCGACGCGACCGACGCCGAGACGCTGTTGACGCTCCCGCTCGGCAAGGACCGTGTCGTCCACGGCATGGAGTTCAGCCCGACGGGCGACCGCCTCGTCACGGTCGATGATAAAGAAGTCGTCGTCTGGGACGTGGTCACGGGCAAGCGCCTCATGGCGGCGTCCGCGATCCATATCGGCGGCAGCTTCTTGAGAAAGATGCCCTGCGTCGCCTTCAGCCCGGACGGCAAGCAGGTCGCTGTCCTGACCGGCGACGGCATCCGCCTCCGCGACGCGGCGGACGGGTCCGAGGTGCGTCACATCCCCGTCGAGTACGACAAGCCGCGGACGTACGCCGACGTGGCCGGCCTGGCCTTCAGCCCGGACGGCAAACTCCTTGCCGCGGGCGTGCAGTCGTCGGTATGGGTCTGGGACGCGGCGAGCGGCCGAAAGGTCCGCACGCTGGACGCACCGCTGGTAGACGCACCGTACGTGGAGAACCTGGCTTTCAGCCCGGACGGCAAGACGCTGGCGGCCTGTTTGAACGGCCCCGTCACGCTCTGGGACTTCGAGTCGGGCAAGGTGAAACACACGCTGATTGGCCACACCGAATCTGCCGTGAGCGTCGCCTTCAGCCGCGATGGGACGCTGCTGGCGACGTGCGGGCGCATCATCGACGGCTCCGTCCGCCTGTGGGACACGTCCACGGGCAAGGAGCGCCTCGTCCTGCCGCCGCCCCCCTGGAATCGGACGACGGCGGCGACGGGCGTGGCGTTCAGCCCGGACGGCACCCGCTTCGCTTCGTTCAACGGCGACGGCCGGCTGCGGCTGTGGGACGTAAAGGCGCTGCTCGCCCCTGCCTGGCCCGGCGAGGTGGACCCCCATCGGATAAGCGACCTCGCCTTCAACCCGGCCGACGGCCGCCTGGCGGTCGCGCGGGTGGTCAGCCCGAAGAAGCAGGACGCTGACCGCGACAGTGCGGCGGAGGTGGAATGGTGGGAGACGGGGGCCGGCCGCGCGGGGCCGGCGTTCGACCACACGGACTTGAAGGTTGCTCCAGGCCGTTTACACCTCCGCAGGATCTATTGCAGCCCCGACGGCGAGCGGCTGGCGACGGTGGACGCCCTCCCCCTGGGGATCATCAAGCCGGAGGACCTGCCGCCGCCGGCCGACGTGCGCGTTTGGGACGCCGCGGGGAAACGGCTGTTTACTCTGCCGCGGGCCGGCGAGCAGGCGGCGTTCAGCCCCGACGGGAAGTGGATCGCCACGGTCGCCTGGGTGGAGCGGGCGGCGGACGCGGAGGGTCATGGCGAGGAGCGCGCCGGCGTGGTCCACTTCTGGGACGCCCACACCGGCCGGCGGGCGTTCGACCTCGGCCCGGAGGCGGGGCAGGTGAACGCCCTGGCGTTCCTGCGGGACGGCCGCTTCGTCCTGGCCCGGTCGGACGGGGGGCTGACCGTGTGGGAGGCGGGCGCGGACGGCGGACGGCTCATGGCCCGCCTGGCGGCGCCCTCCGCCCTCGGCCACGCGGCGGCGTGCCTGGCCGTCTCTCCCGACGGGACGTGGCTGGCGTCTTCCTCCGACGTGGGAAACGTGGACGTGTGGGACATGAGAACATGCCAACTGCACGCCACGCTACGCTATGGCCAGCATGGCTTCTTTTTCAGCACTGGATGGGAGTTGCGTGGCGACATGGGGGTGATCGCGGTCTCGCCGCACTGGCTGGCCTTCAGTCCCGACAGCCGCCGGCTCGCCTACGCCGCGCCGGGCAAGGTCCGCGTCTTCGACCCGGAGTCGAAGCAAGACGTCCTGTCGCTGGAGGTCGGCGACAAAACCCTGAGCCGCGTCCTGTTCAGCCCGGACGGCCGCCGGCTGATCGCCTTCGGTGAGAAGGAGCAGTGGCACGTCTGGGACGCCCGACCGCTGGCGCCCGAGCCGCTGTACGGCAAGGCGGCGGGCGAGCTGGTGGACGCGCTGTTCCAGAAGTATCACCTGCGGGCGGACGTGCTGGAACAACTTCGCGGCGACGCGACGCTCGACGACGGCGTTCGCGCCGTGGCGCTGCGGATGGCCGAGGCCCACGCCGAGGACGCGGCGGGCCTGAACTGGGACAGCTGGGGGGTGGCGCGGCGGCCGGGGGTGGACACCGCCGCGTATGCGCAGGCGTTGCGGAAGGCGGAGGAGGCCAACCGCCTGGAACCGGACAACCGCTTCCACTTGAACACCCTCGCGGCGGCTCGCGTTCGAGTCGGCGACAACGCGGGTGCGCTGACGGCGCTGCGGCGCATTGAGGAGCTTCTCGCGGCGAAAGGGGAACCGCCCGATGCCAGCGACCTCGCCCTGGCGGCGCTGGCACTGCACGGCCAGGACAAGGACGACGAGGCGCGGGACTATCTGCGGCGGCTGCGCGAGCGGATGAAAGACGGCCAGCAGGCGGCGAACGCGGACAACCAGGCGTGGCTGCGCGAGGTGGAGCGTGCGCTCGGCCCCTCCAAGGAGTGACGCCCGAACTCGCTGCTCCCCGTTTCCCGCGATTACGGGGCTGATTCCTCAATCATTTTACGCCGCGCTGCTGCAACACGGCGATGAGGTCCACCGGCTTCGCCGTGATCCGCTGCTGCAACGAACTCATCTGGTCTTGCAAGGCGCTCATTTGCTGGAGCAGGGCCGGCGGCGGCTTGGAAACGCCGTTCATCTGGTCCCGCAGGGCGTTGACCTCGTGCTGCAGGTCGTTGAGCTGCGCCGGTTGCGGGCCGCTGACCTGCTCCAGGGTGCTCAGCCTGTCCTGCAACGTCGTCATCCGCAGATGGATGGTCTTCAGCTGTTCGGTTTTCAGCAGGGCGTCCTGACGCTTCTGCTCGGCGATCCGCCGGGGCGGTTGCTGTTGCAAGGCGATTAGTTGTAGTTGCAGTTGCTGCTGTTGCAGGGCGATGGGTTGCATGGTCCGCAAGTCGGGCCACTGTGGCTGCATGACCTGCATCATGGGAAACTGCGGCTGCATGGACTGCGTCATCGGAAATTGCGGTTGCGGGTTCGGGAAAGGCCCGAAGCGCCCCAGCCGTGAACTCGTCATGGACGATTGCGACATGCACGTCCGCGACATCGACATCGACGGGTGGGCGTTGGTCGGCGGCGACATCGAAGTCCGCGACATCGTCCAGGAGCTTGACATTTGCGACATCGGCGACATTTGAAAGGACATCGACGACAGGGACGCCGTCGGCCCGTTCATCGACGATCCGCCCTGATGGTGGGCGCACTGCTGGGCTGACACCTGGCCTGGGAACGTCCAGAGCGTCAGGGCGGCGGCCAACGGCGCCAGGACGGTGAAGCAACCCTTCGGGGACAACATGACGACCTCCTGAACGCGGCCGGGCGGCTGGCAGGGTGTGCGGCGAGAGATGTTTAAGGGCGTTGGCAACCGCGCCGCCGTGCCTAACCCTCCACGCTAGGGGCGCGCGGGGCCGGCGTCAAGGAGTTTTGCCGATTTTGTCGCCGGCGCGGCGGGCCACATTTGCTGGACTCCTGACGAGGACGGGAAGTAGAATGCCGGTGGGGCGATCGGGATGACCCGGCCGCCAGGTTTTTCGCCGACGAGACCTAATCATGACGGGAAGCCTTCTTCTTCACTCCCGAAGGGCGCAGACTGAGGCGCTGAGCGAGGCGCTGGATTCTCTGGCGACGGCCGACGACGATCCGCGGGGTCTTTCCCTGGAAGTCCGGTGGCTGATGGAGGACTGCGTGCGCACCTCCGGCCGCCTCAAGACGGCGTTCGACGACGGCCAGAGGCGGTGGCCGGCCACGCCCGTCGAGGACATTCACGCATTTTACGCCGAGTTCCTGGCGGTCGTGGACCGCCAGCTTCAGCTCGCCGGCCGCGTCCGGGAACGGGCGGCGACGGCGTCCGAAGCCTTCGACCTCAAGCCGCTCGACGAGTCGATCCAGACGCTTAGCACGTTGCGGGAGGAGGTCGCCGGCCTGTGCGAGTGGTTGATCGCGCCGGAGCCGCGGTCAGATGAGCCGCTGCCGACGCCCGAGGAAACAAGGGCGGCGTATGAGAGGGGGGAGTACGAATACGCGGAGGACATCCTCAATCGATTGCTGCAGGGCGGCCCACTTGTCAAGGAATGACCCCCGTGAATTGGCATACGATCGTCTTACCGCACATGAGCTCCGCCCTCCGCGCCTGCGGGTTGTCGCGCGATCGATTGGTCATGGTTCTGACGGCCCTTCACCACACACTGCCGGAACAGGCCGAGCGATTGCGACAGACACGCGCTCCCGATCAGCCGGACAGGTGTTTCCTGTTCCGGCTGGCCTTCGCCGACGGGCCTACATGGCATCGGATGGCGTTCTGGGTGGACGACGCCACGGCGCCGGGGCTCTTATTCGTCAAAAAGCTAGTCCACCAGCCGCGGACGATCCCGTGACTAGTCTTTATAGCTGCAACAGCCCCTTGATCGCCCGGTACATCGCCATCGGCTCCGTCTCCGCCGGCCGCAGCCGGAAATAAGCGCTCTTCTCGTCCACCACGACCAGCCGGCCCCGACTCCGCTCCGCCAACTCCTTGACCCGCTTCGTGTTACGGTAGCCCAGCACCACGTCCGTCGGCGCCCCCGCCTCCTCCGCCTTCTCCAAATGCACCGTCGCCAGCCGCCAGTGCGTCGCCAGCAGCCGCAGTTCCGCCAGACGCAGCAGCCACTCGGCCGGCTCCGGCGGCGGCCCGTAACGGTCGCGCAACTCCTGGCGGAAGTCCTCCAGCCGGTCCAGGCCGCGCACTCGCGCCAGCCGCCGGTAGGCCTCGATCCGCTGCCGCTGCCCCGCCACGTAGTCGCGCGGGAAGTAGGCGGTCCACGGCAGATCGACCGTCACCTCCAGCGGCGCCCGCCGGGCCTGGCCCTTCAACTCGCGCACCGAGTTATCCAACAGTTGGCAGTACAACTCGTAGCCGACCGCCGCAATGTGGCCGCTCTGCTGGTTGCCGAGGATGTTGCCGGCCCCGCGAATCTCCAGGTCGCGCATGGCGATCTTGAAGCCCGATCCAAGCTCCGTGAACTCCTCGATGGCCTTCAGCCGCCGCGCCGCCGTCGGCGACACCTGCCGGTCGGCGTCCAACAACAGGTAGGCATACGCCCGGTGCTTGTAACGGCCGACGCGGCCGCGCAACTGGTGCAGGTCGGCCAGGCCGTAGTTGTCGGCCTGGTTGATGAAAATGGTGTTGGCGTTGGGGATGTCCAGGCCGCTCTCGATGATCGTCGTCGCCACCAGCACGTCCGCCTCGCGGCGAACGAACCGCAACATCGCCTCCTCCAGCTCGTCGCCCGCCATCTGGCCGTGGACCACCGCCGTCCGCGCCTCGGGCACCATCTTCTTCACGCGATCCGCGATCTCCTGAATGTTCTGCACGCGGTTGTGGACGAAGTAGACCTGGCCTTCGCGGTTCAGCTCGCGCAGGATCGCGTTGCGGATCAGCTGCCGGTCGAAGCGGACGATGCGCGTCTCGATGGCCAGCCGGTCGGGAGGCGGAGTTTCGAGGTTGCTGATGTCGCGGATGCCCAAAAGCGACAAATGCAGCGTGCGCGGGATCGGCGTGGCCGTCATCGTCAGCACGTCCACGTCCAGGCGCAGCCGCTTCAGCCGTTCCTTGTGCTCGACGCCGAAACGCTGCTCCTCGTCGATCACCACCAGTCCGAGGTCCTTGAAGCGAACGTCGGCGCTGACCAGCCGGTGCGTGCCGACGACCACGTCCACGCCGCCCGCCGCCAGCCGGGCGAGGATGCGCTTCTGTTCGCCGGCCGTGCGGAAGCGGCTCAGGCATTCGACGGCGAAGGGAAATTCGGCGAGCCGCTGGCCGAACGTGCGGTGGTGCTGCTCGGCCAGCACCGTGGTCGGCGCCAGCACCGCGACCTGTTTGCCGTTGTCCACGGCCTTGAAGGCGGCGCGGACGGCCAGCTCGGTCTTGCCGTAGCCGACGTCGCCGCAGAGGAGGCGGTCCATCGGCCGCGGCTTTCGCATGTCCGTCTTGATCTCGGCCAATGACGTAAGTTGATCCGGCGTCTCGCGGTACGGAAACGCCGCCTCGAACTCCGTCTGCCAGTCGGAGTCGGGTGGGAAGGCGAAGCCCGGCTGCGACTCGCGCACCGCCTGCAACTGCAGCATCTCGGCCGCCATGTCACGGACGGCTTCCTGCACCTTATCCTTACGATTCTGCCAGCCCGTGCCGCCCAGCTTCGACAGTTCCGGGTCCGACTTGCCGCCGCCGACGTATTTTTGGACTAAATCGATCTTCGACGCCGGGACGTAGACGCGGACGCCGTCGCGGAACTCCAGGATGAGGTGTTCTTCCTTCTGCCGGGCGGAGGCGGCGGCCCGGCCGTCGGCGGCGTTCTTCTCCAGCACCGCCATGCCGCGATAGCGGGCGATGCCGTGGCTGAGGTGGACGACGAGGTCGCCCTCGGCCAGGTCGAGGAAGCTGTCGATGGCCCGCGATTCCAGCCGGCGGCGCGGGGCCGCCGGCAGTCCGGCGTCGGGCCGCGAGTCGCGGTGGAACAGCTCCTGCCCGCCCAGCACCACGACGCCGACCGGATCGACCAGCCGGAAGCCGGCGCGGACGCGGCCGACGACCAGGCGCAACCGGTCGGACTGCGCCAGTTGTCCCGACGCCAGCACCTCGTCCAGGCGCTTGCATTCGCCGTCGTTGTGGCAGGCGATCAGCACGCGCTCGCGCGCGGCCACGGCGTCGAGTTCGTCGCGCACCCGGCCCACGTCGCCGCTGAAGCGCTCCACCGACTCGACGTGCAGCCGGAACGACGCCTCCACCGACGGACTCGGAAGGGCCGAGACCGTCACGCTCGGGAAGCGCAGCAGCCGCCGAAATACGTCGGCGACGGAAAACAGACTCGCCGGGTCGGAAACGCGGTCGAGGTACTGCCGGCCCTGTTCCTGCAATTCGGCCGCTTCCACCAGCACGACCCAGGCGTCTTCCGGCAGGTAATCGCCCAATTGTCCTCTCTCAACGTCCGAATGCGCGCGCCCGTCGCGGTCGCCGTTCGACGCGCCGCATTGGCCGTCCGACATTCCGACGGCCGCCCACTCCGCCCGTTCCAGTTCGCCGAGGCTTCGCTGCGTCTGCGGCGAAAACTGGCGGATGGAGTCGATGTCGTCGCCAAACAGCTCCAGCCGGTGCGGCGCCTCAGCGTCGGGCGAGTAAACGTCGAGGATGCCGCCGCGGCGGCTGAACTCGCCGGGCAGTTCGACGGCCTCGGTGTTCTGGTAGCCGTGGGCGACGAGCCAGGCGGACACTTCCTCGACATCCACGGTTTCGCCGCGGCGGAGGACGCGACGGCGGGCCGCGAACTCGGCGCGCGCCGGAACCGGCTGGAGCAACGCCTGGATGGTGGTGAGCACCAGGCGCGGCGGTTCGACGGAATCGAACTGTTTCAGGAGACGGAGGCGCTGGCCGGTGGATTCGTCCACCGCTTGCCCGGAGTTGGTTTGGTCGTCGCAAGCGGGGAAAAGCGCGGGGCGGAGGCCGGAGAAGCCGATCAGGTCGCCGGCCCACGGATCGACGTCGTTGGGGTGGGCGATGACGACGAGCAGGGTTCGCGGGGCGAGCAGGGCCAGGGTCGCGGCGGACAGGCCGGCGGACGACCCCCAGGCGCCGTCCACGACGCCGCTGCGCCCGTCACGCAGGGCGGAGAGCAACGGGTCGAAGCCCTCGGCGGTCTGTAAAAGGGCGGGCAGATCGGTCAAGTGGTTTAAGGCGACGACAACTGCGCGAGGCACGGAATGACCCTCCCCGTGCATTCTAGCGCGGCCGGGTGATTTTTTCCGCCTCGGTAGGCGAGCGGCGCGGCGTAAGCCCGCCGGTGTAGCATAGCGCGCCTCGGAACGGATCCTACACCGGCGGGCTTACGCCGCGCCGCTCGCCTTCAGGCGGTTTCCGTCTGCGACGCGGCCTCGGCCAGCGGCGCCACCATGTTGAGGATGTTGCCGAGTTGGGCCAGGCGCATCCCGTAGCGGTCGAGGAACTCCTGCAGCGCGAAGTCGTTGTCGATGGCCTCG
>Ga0182024_10009892_pt1 | contig 19573 bp, 15 predicted proteins | sample P32metaG_FD_120480 | JGI IMG/M metagenome (GOLD analysis project Ga0182024, IMG submission 120480) | Permafrost microbial communities from Stordalen Mire, Sweden - P3-2 metaG (Illumina Assembly) | ecosystem: Environmental > Terrestrial > Soil > Wetlands > Permafrost | place: Sweden: Stordalen... | reverse complement strand
TGGCGCCGGCGATCCTCGCCGCGTACTTTCCACGTGCAGAGACATAGATCTCAATCTTACTCACTGGCCGCGTGTAGAGATACACCTTGTCCACCGAGAAGTATCTGCCTTTCCAGTCGAAGTATTCTTCGGACTCCCAGAGTTTCCTCATCAGGGAAACACCCTCACGCAGCCTCTCGGCTCGCTGTTTCCATTCCGGCCACTCGCCGAGGAACCTCTGCTCGCTCATCGCCTGCCCGGTTCCTACCCCAAGAAGGAACCGGCCTGGAAACATGTTATCCAACGTAGCCGCTGCTTGACCCACGAGGAGAGGTTGATAGCGTCCACCTATCGGGACCGTGACCGCGGGGCCTATTTTGATAGTCGAAGAAGAAGCGAGGGCGACCCCCAACCACGGCCACACCGACGGTGCCTGCGCATTGTTATGAAACCAAGGCAGGAAGTGATCGCCCATCCAGACAGAATCGTATCCGAGTTTCTCGGCCGCCTTTACCGAAGCTATGTGCTCATTCGGGCTGAGCCACCCTCCATCCAAATCGAATCCGAATTTCAACCTGACAAACCCTTCCCAGACCGGCTTATCAAACTTCGCAAGTCAATCTCGTGGCTTTCCATTCTCGACGTCCTGCTCAGCCTCTGGCAGACCTTCCTCCCTTGATGCCAGACCTTCTTACAGCCGTGCCGCCGGCACTCGAATCAAGTGCACTATCCGGGGGCGATGGTCTCAAATTGAGGCCATTCACAGCATCCATCCTAGATCAGCCGCTATGTTAGGCTGTTGCGACGGTGGGTCGGGCCAATACCCTATGCAGCGCTATCCTAAGTGACTCCGCTACTACCCTGATGTCTTTGCTTTGGATCGTGCGAGCTTCAATCGCAATAGCGTTCTTGGCCTTTACGAGATCCCACAGCGGCCTCGTCCATATAGGCGGAGTCCCATTTGCCAGTTCATTTCGCACGAGCTCGGCCTTCTCTTCGCCATCCTTTCTTTCAATGTATATCATGAGTCTAGGAATTGGTTGTGGGAAATTAAGGCGCCAAGGGAAGAGCACCTCAGTCCTCACCCCGTGAATGCTTCCGAGCGAACTCCTAAGCTCTCTTATCTTCTTCTGCCACTCTTCGACCACCGTGTCACCGGCTTCTCGCGCCAACTCGATCGCTACCATCAAGCCTACTATCTGTTCCTTACTGACCTTCATCCCCCGGCCTGGTCCATAATTTGGAAAGGCGAGACTGCGAGCCTTTGCGATTGATATCGACTTTCCCAGTAAGAGCCCGGAACTGTTTGGCCCGTTGAACCCTTTCCCGCCGCTAACGGATACTAGGTCCGGGTCATACTTCAAGACCTCCTTAACCCCCCTTACAGCAGGGTCGACAATTGACGCATCTACAATTGTTGGGATTCCTAGCCGTCTGGAAGCCTCGACAGTCTCCTTCAAACTGAACTCGTAGTCTGAAGCGCTTATCACATATGCTATAGCGACCGTGGAACTGTCAACGTACTTTGAAAGTGAGTCCGATTCTGACTTGCGCCGAATTTCTTTCAGTGTTATACCACCCGTGACGTAGGCCTCGGCATACTTTGTAAGATGGGACGACTGTATGACGATGTTCGGCGATGAGAGATCTGCGGATCGCTCCTTCGCCATGGCCAAGCTGGTATGAGCCGCTATCGAACTCGCAGCGTATGCACCAGATGTCACAATCCCATCCTCGCATCCTAAGGTGCGCGAGAGGACTTTCCCCACGGTGCGTTCGAGCTCGTTCATGTCGACCCATTGATTTGCGGCCTCACCCATCGCCTTGACCACCCGGGGGGCTGGACAAGAGCCGCCGAAGACGGTGAGGTGACCAGCGGCGTTAATGGTTCTCTTGAAGCCCAGTTGACGGATGACTGGGTCTACCAAACAATAGTCAAGAATGGGTATGCTTCTGGTTTTATTAAGACTTTCAGAGGAAAACGTTAAAGAGACATACTACCGTTCTACGATTGATTCATGTTCGGAAAAAGGTCTTTTCATCTTCCATCCAGGCTCAAATCGTCATACCTTCGCGGAAGAATAATTACGACAATTATCATCTTCTTCGTCGTCTATGTGATAAATTTCATCATTCCTCATCTGGAGCCGGGTAGCGTCCTTGCCGCAGTCGGATCTTCGAACCTGTTACCTGCGCAGAGGACCCAATTACTTCAGATGCTCGGGCTAAATCAGTCACTCTCCCAACAGTTCCTTGAATATGTAAGGGACACGTTCCTCACTTTTCCTCCCAACTTCGGCATCTCCTTTGCCCACTATCCTATACCTGTCTGGACCCTGGTCTCGGTAGCCCTCCCCTGGACACTCTTACTGGTCGGGATTTCACAGGCCATATCGTGGTCGCTGGGGGTTCTTCTTGGCGCCTGGCTGGCATGGCACAGGGGCTCGAAGGCAGATTCTGCGATGTTGGGTGTTTCCAACTTCATGTGGGGCGTCCCAAGCTACTGGCTGGCCACTATCTTGATATTTGTCTTCGCCATTAAACTGAAAGTCTTCCCTCCGGCACTTTCAACCAGCGGAGTCCTCACGGGGTTCACCTTCGCTCAGGTGGAGAACATACTGTTTCATTCCTTCCTTCCAATCTTCACGCTTGTGATACTTAACCTGCCTGTCTATGCCCTCGTGATGAGGAATACAATGGTCGGCGTGCTCCAGGACGACTTTATGAGGGCCGCCGAGCTACGGGGCCTAAAATCGAGGACCCTTATGCTGGGGCACGCGGCAAGAAACGCGCTTCTTCCGAGCATTACCAACCTGGCACTGGGTTTCGGGGCGATTCTTTCAGGAGCATACCTAGTTGAGATAATCTACTCCTATCCTGGAATGGGTTACCTTATCGAACAATCAGCTCTTGCGCGTGATTACCCCGTCCTGGAGGCAATCTTCTTCTTCTCGGCCATGCTCGTCCTCATAGCAAACTTTCTCGCGGACATAGCCTATACGCTTCTTGACCCGCGGGTGGAGTACTGATTAGAATGCGAGTTCTCGGATGGTTCTCTGCACTTTGGCGATATACGAAAATCGTAGGCGAGACCACCTCCGGAAAGATAGGAATTGGGCTTACTGCGGGCTTTTTCTTCGTAGCCATATTCGCCCCATGGATATCCCCATACGCGCCGACGGCCACGAGTGGCCTTCCATATCTAAAGCCAAGTCTTGCGCATATTCTCGGTACGGACGATGTGGGAGAAGACCTGTTCAGTCAACTCATTTGGGGGACGCGCGGGTCTTTGCTTGTAGGAGTTACTGCCGCCGCGATATCTGTCTTTCTAGGGGTCAGCGTAGGATTGGTCGCCGGCTATCATGGAGGAAAGCCTGGCGAGGTACTCATGAGGGTGACAGACGTCGTCCTAGTGTTGCCATTGCTCCCATTACTGATCGTAATAGCATCGATTGTTCCGTCAAGCGTCTTCGTCGTCATAGCGGTGATAGGGATACTTTCCTGGGCCCCGACTGCAAGGGTAATCCGTTCGCAGACCTTGTCTCTCAGGGCAAGGCCATTCGTGGACGCGAGTAGGTTGAGCGGGATGAATGATCTCGAGATTATGGTGAAGGTCTTACTTCCAAATATGCTCCCCCTTGTCGTATTATACGGAGCTTTTGCTGCTGTCTCCGCAGTCGTGATAGAATCTGGCCTGGATTTCATCGGGCTAGGATCAATCAGCAACCTGAGCTGGGGAATCATGTTGTACTTCGCTCTTGGACGTGACGCGCTCTTGCGTGGGTCCTGGTGGTGGTTCCTCCCGCCAGGCCTTATGATCGCGCTGCTTGGAACAGGCTTTATACTATTGGGGAACGGGATGGAGAGAATAGTGAGGATAAGATCGTGAAGGGGGTGCGACTGGATGTCCAATGACGACATTGTCGATATCCGGGACCTCGTAGCCGAGTACCCAACCCCGCAAGGCAATGTCAAGGCGGTTGATCATGTTGACCTCAGGGTTAGAAGGGGAGAGGTGTTGGGCCTGGTCGGAGAATCGGGGTGCGGTAAGACTACCCTTGCTCTGACCCTTCTGGGGATGAGCAATCCAGCTAAAATCACGGGCGGTAGTATCAGGGTCGATTCAATAGACATACTTTCACTCCGAAAGGAAGAGTTGAGGAGATATCGGTGGGCGAAGACCGCCATGATCTTTCAGTCCGCCATGAACGCTCTGGACCCTGTGAAGACGATAGAGTCCCAGATTGTGGAGACGATACGCCAGCACACCGGATACAACAAGGATAGCGCGAGAAGAAGGGTAGCGGACCTCCTAAGTCTTGTAAACATAGACCCATCCAGGTCGTCTGCCTATCCGCACGAGCTCAGCGGAGGAATGAAGCAGCGCGTCGTCATTGCGATGGCACTCTGCCTTACCCCAGATCTGTTGATTGCAGACGAACCCACGACGGCCCTGGATGTGGTCGTCCAGGCGGGCATCCTTAGGACCATCAAGAGATTGCAACAGGAACTTGGCTTGACCGTAATTATCATCACACACGATATATCTATAATGTCTGAGATGAGCAATAGGATAGCTGTGATGTATGCTGGAAAGATAGTCGAGATTGGCCCGACTGACGATGTCCTTTCTCGGCCCGCGCATCCATATACAAAGGCGCTCCTCCAGGCCATCCCCGATATAGGATCGAGGCAGAAAATCCAAGGAATACCGGGATCCCCTCCGAGCCTGAGGTCTCCGCCAACAGGTTGCAGGTTCCATCCTCGATGCGCGTACGCCTTTGATAGGTGCACGGTCGAGTCGCCCGGTCTTCTTAACGCCGGTGCGACTGAGGCGGCTTGCTGGCTGGTAGAGAAGGTTGAAACCACTGAGCACGCCTGAAGATTTCGTCCTGAGCATCGAAGATCTGCACGTCCATTTCGGGGGGAAGAAGATAGTCACGGCGGTCGATGGGATAAACCTCAAGATCAAGCGGGGAGAAGTTCTGTCAGTCGTGGGTGAGAGCGGGAGTGGCAAGACCACGCTCGGGAGGACAATCGTAGGTCTTTCCAGACCTACTTCGGGGAGGATAATACTAGATGGAAACGAGATAGATTCCAAGAACAAGAAAGCACTGAAGAGGCTCTGGAAGAGGACGCAGATGATCTTCCAGGACCCGTACAGCACCTTCAATCCTTTGACATCGGTCTATGATAGCTTGACCATCCCAGTTCGAAAGTTCAAACTGGCCAAGACCCCTTCAGAGGTTCGGGCCCGTGTGGAAGACGTCCTAGTCAGGGTGGGATTAGATCCGGCTGAATTGGAGGGTAAATACCCGAACCAACTCAGCGGCGGACAGAGACAACGCGCCTCGATAGGAAGAGCGCTGGTAGTCGAGCCCGAGATAATTGTAGCCGACGAACCTGTCTCAATGCTCGATGTGAGCCTCAGGGCCGGCATTCTGGATTTGCTGAAGAACCTCAACGAAAAACTGGGGGTCACCTTGGTCTTCATAACGCACGATCTTGCAGTAGCCGACTACATTAGCAATAGAATAGCGGTGATGTATCGTGGCAAGGTCGTTGAGCTTGGTCCTTCTCATGACATCATAGACACCCCGCTCCACCCGTATACGGAACTCTTGCTTCGGTCTGCGCCGCGCCTTAGAGGAGAGATGCGATGGTCTGAGAAACAGGACCTGATCCTCAAGGACACTTCGAAGGATTTTCAAGGATGTGTCTTCTATCCTAGGTGTCCAATTTCCGTTGACAAATGCACGACCTCCGAACCCCCGCTCGTGGAGATCAAGAAAAATCATGAGGCGGCCTGCTATGTGCGCTACGAACAAGAGATGAGTAAACGATGAGCACAGGAAGAGAAGAATGGTCATCCGAAGTTCGACTCAACATTAGTTTCGACGGTATCACGCACAACTTCAGGGACATCAAAGACTTCATCGTGTTCACGGTCGAACCTCCTTGGAATGCGTGTGCAAGCTTGTTCCCGAACGCTCCGAAGCAGGTATTCTTCGCGAATGGGCTTGAGAAGAAGATACTCACAGAATTCTTGGACACTGCTCCGCAGACAGAGTTTGTCGTCGGGCTAGGAGGCGGGGTAGCAACGGATACGGCGAAATACATCGCGCAGCAGAGGCGCGCAAAGTTCGTTGCCATCCCCACGGCCGTATCGGTCAACGCGTATGCAACCGCGAGGGCCGCGGTAAGAACCGAAGGAGTAGTGAAATACATCGGCGACAAGTTCGCAGACCTCATTGTCATCGACTACGACATAATAAAAAGCGCACCCCAGAGATTGAACAGGGCCGGCGTAGGCGACATCTACGCCATTAGGACCGCGCTCCTCGATTGGAAACTGGCTGCTAAGACAAGGGGTGATGAGTTCAATCCGGAAGTAGCACGTGAGGCGGAGGAGGTAATTCGGCAACTACGTGTCTCGGCGGCCGACATTCGCTCGGTTACCAATGCCGGGATAGAGCGCATCGTCGCGTCGCACGCGAAGGAGTCGTCGCTTCAGCGGCCGTATACTCTTTGGCGGGAAAGCGAGGGCATGAAGAACGTGGTCATCCATGGTCTCTGGCCCGCGGAGGGGAGTGAACACTCCTTCTTCTACGCCCTAGAGAAGCTCACCGGGCGTCACTTTGTGCACGGAGAGGCCGTGGGTGCGGGATCGGTGATTTCATTCTACCTTCACGGCGACGATGTCGATACGGTAATTCGTGACTTGGACTCATTCGGATTGGAATTCCGGCCGGCGCAGTACGGGGTGTCCTTTGAGGAGTTCGAATCTGCCATAAACTCGATGATGGATGTCACCCTCGCCATGAGGATCGACTACCCCATCTTCAGACAGCGGAACCTTACGAAGGAAGAAATTAAGGAGATCTGGAAGATCCTTTCTTAAGGCAGCCAGCACTCGCCATCATCAAGACGACAGTGTTCTCCAGGCTCATTCCGACGAAGGCTCGCCTACGATACCTGATAGCAGTAGAAGCCCCGGTGCCATCAAGTCGCAAGGGGCGAGCATCTTATGACCATCGTGAATCAGGAAACGACTATCCCACCGTCCACATTTATTGCCTGCGCCGTCATGAAGTCGGCATCGCGAGAGCATAGAAAAGCGACAACCGATGCTACGTCGTCAGGTTTTTCCAAACGGCCAAGAGGAGTTTTCTGGACCTGCTCCGCCGTTATCGACTCGGGCGAGATACCGCGTAGCTTGCTCTCCCAGACCAGCTCTCGTTCTTGCATGCTGGTCTGGACGAAGGCAGGGCAGATGCAGTTTATTGTGATTCCATACGAGGCGAACTCGCGCGCTGCCGCGCGCGTCAATCCGATTACTGCGTGCTTGGATGCGGCATAATGAGCGAGAAGGGTTCCGGGGTCCTTTCCCGCCTTAGACGCTATGTTCACAATTCTGGGTTTGTACTCTCCGTACTCGTGCGAGATCATCCTCTTCAGGACGGCCTGCATGACGAGGAACACCCCCTTCGCGTTAACGTCCATGACAAAGTCCCACTCCTTCTCAGTAAGGCTCACGAAATGGTTCATCGTTGAAACGCCGGCATTGTTTACCAAGAAATCGATCGGTCCGTATCTTTCCCACGTAGTCTTCACCGCATTTTCAACCTGCTTCGCATCAACGACATCTATTGGTAATGCGATGGAGTCCCCTCCGGAAGACAGTATCTCGCGGGACGTCTTCTCGGCGGTTGCTCTGTCGACATCTGCGATCGCCACTCTGGCACCTTCCCTGGAGAACCTCAGCGCGACCGAGCGACCTATCCCCCTTCCAGCTCCCGTTATGAAGAGGGTCTTTCCCCTGAAGTCGTACGACATTATGAATCTCAAGAAACTCAATGAGGTCCTAATTAGTTTATTGCGCGCGGGACATCGCGTTAGTCAATCGAGTGGGAGGAGCACCCACACTTTGCGCCTCGTTGTTCTACTAGACGCGAACCCATCCGCGCTTTTCAATTCCATATCCGAGAAGAATCAGTCCCGTTCCGAGAAGTGCTATCATCAACCCTGGCGGGAGGAACCACCACCACATCCCTCGAAGCAGTGCGTCCCTGCTCAGAGAGAAGTAGAGCATTATCCCCCAGCTTAGGTTGCTTATCGAACCTAGCCCGATGAAGTCAAGACCGGATTCGATTACCACTGCTGAGACCGCCGCAAATACTGCGTATACGAAGACGAGTGAAAGTTCGTTGGGGAGAATCACCCTTAGCATGATCTCCAAGTCAGACATTCCGCTCATCCGGCTCGTATCAACGAATGGCCTAGTCTTCAGCGTAAGAGTCTGCGATCGTATGATCCTTGCTGTAGGCGCCCAGGAGAGAATTCCGATTACAGCAATCACAAGGAATACGCTCGGCGGGGCGAAGGCGGCGATGACTATGAGGACGGGGAGAGTGGGCAGAACCAGCACAACATCTGTAAGCCTCATCAGCCCCTCGCCTGGCCGACCGCCGTAATATCCTGCAGCCAATCCCACGATCACACCCAGCAACGTCGTTATCATCCCAGCTCCGAAAGCCACGAGCAAAGAGCCGCGGCTCGCCCACAACAGCTGGCTAAAGACGTCCTCGCCTATGTCGTCCGTCCCTAAGAGGTGTTTCAAGGAGGGCGAGCCGTACGAAGGACCGGTTATCGCAGTCGGAGGGTACGGCGCGATGATTGGCGCAAGGATTGCAATCGCAACGATAGAAGCCGTCACGGCGAATCCGAACTTCGTGGTAGAGCTTCTTGTCACCGCCTTCCAAACGGCCTTCAGACCGGTGGCGAGACCACCCAGCATTCTAGTACTCAACTCTCGGATCTAGGAACACGTAGGAGAGATCACCCAAGAGGTTCGCAACGATAACGATAATGGCCGAAAAGAATAGTACTCCCTCCAGAACCGGGTAGTCCCGATTGAGCGCTGATTGCTCGATGAGATATCCCATCCCCGGGTATGAGAAGATGATCTCCACGAGGTAGGCCCCGGAGAGAATGGCTCCAAAGTTAAGGGCGAGATTAGTTATGCTGGGCAAGAGCGCATTCCTCGCAGCGTGTCCGAACATGAGTGTCCTCAGCTTGATGCCCCTAGCCCTGGCTGCGAACATGAAGTCCTCTCTCATTACGTCAATCATCGTGTTCCTGACCACCATTGCGTTGATGGGTAGATTGAGCAGCACGAGCGTCAGGATGGGCAAGAAAGCATGACTGAGAATAGTCAGTGGAGGGCCTCCCGTTCCTGTGAGAGCGGCGGGGAAGAGATGCACTTTTATTGCGAAGAGATAGATTAGGATAGTTCCGAGCCAGTAGCTTGGTACTCCCCACATGAAGCTTGAAGCGCCGACAACGAACGAATCAAACTTAGACCCTTGCCACCACGCAAGCGCTGTTCCAAGAAGAACTCCAAAGACCCAAGCAAAAGATATCGAGACCACTATAAGCAGTAGAGTCCAAGGGAGCGCCAGGGAGACAACCGACCAAACCGTTTGAGGGTAATGGAGGAACGATACCCCAAAACTTGGGGGGAACGATCCAAAGGTCTGCTGTACGTATTTGAGGAATTGCACCCACAGGGATTGATTCAACCCGAAAAGTTCAATCAGCTTCTCTCTCTGCTCTGGTGTAAGATCAGGCCGGCTGGACAGAGTCGCGACGAAGTTTCCTGGTTCAAGACGTGGTATGATGAAATTGATCACCCAGACAGCCAAGAAGACGATGAGAGCGGCGACGAGCCTATTCCTCAAGTAGGATGAGCTGAGTCTCGAAGGAAGATGGGGTCTCCGAATCAGCACCAGTCCTCCTAGGTGATGCGCGGTCTCAGTGGGATTATCAAGAACCGGCGACCGGCTTCTTGCGTCGTGAGTACGATGCCACGCCGCTGACTACGACTATTACCCCGGCCGCTATGCCTACCATGTAGACTACGTAAGCGGACAATGCGGTCGTGCTCGAAGTGCTGCTCGAAGTCGTTGATGTGGCTGAAGTCGTCGAGGTGCCTGAAGCGGGTGAGGAAGTTGAGGAAGTAGTCGAACTACTCAGGGATATTGGAGTCACAGAGGTCAGCACGAGTTCATCCGTTGTTGGGTCATGGAACGAGTCGTGATTCGGAACCTGACTAATCGCCGGCTGCCACCCCGTGAACAACTGTGAGTTGTATGCAACTGGCACGGGAAGGACTACGACAGAGTTCCAAGCCGCCGCGTTGGCGAAATACAGCTCCGCCGTCTTCAATTCCTGCAGGGCTTGTGTTGCATTGGTATTGTGTATTGAGTCGAGAATCAGACTCCTGAAACTCGAATTGACGTAATTCGGGTAGTTTGCTGGGTTCTTGAGGGCCCTAAAGGGAATCGAGGACACCTCATTCGGGTACACAAGATACTGGAAGTTCACCGCTCCGAAGTCAGTCTCAGCCGTGGCGAAGTCGACCGCACTCACACTAGCGGTAATACCGGCGTTCTGAAGCGCCGTCGCGAACAGCTGCGAAGCTCTGACGTAGTTGGGGTCGCTGTTAGTCGTTTCGATAGTGATTGAGACCGCAGTCCCGTTCGGATACATCCACTTGCCACTAGAGTCTTGATGGAGCCCGGCCTTCTGCAGAAGCTGGTTCGCAGTGGAGACGCTGTAGTTGTATAGTGGAGTGGAGCTTCCAGGCCAATACTGATTCATACCCTGTGGAACAAGGGCAATCGCATTTCCATCCGTTGCCTCGTTGTTGTACACCACCGACTTGATCTCAGTTCTATTTTCTAAGTACAAGAGCGCCTGGCGGAATGCTGTGATATTCCAAGGATATCCTGTCGTTCTGAGATAAACCCACATCTGATTCTGGCTGGGGACGGTTGCCGTTGAGAGTGCAGAAGTGGAACTAAGCGTTGCGACATCGCTTGGCGTTATCGACGCTGAATCAATCTGACCTGCAGCAAGAGCGTTCACGAGGGCTGTCTCGGTGGCGAACATGTCTATCGTTATTGTCTGCATGGTCGGTGACTTACCATTCCAATAGATGGAATAAGGATTGGCCACCAAAGTCATTGTGCTACTACCGGCCGCGTACCCTTGCGGTACATAGGGGGAATCGCCGGGTCCTCCGACGATCGAGGCGTTACCAATTCCATTGAAACCGGTAGCGAACTGCTTGAAGTAGTGATACGGGTAGACGTCGTAAAGATAGGCGAGGAACGGCCAGAGCGGGGTTGGCGAGGAGAGATTCACCTGAATCGCGGTGCTATTTAGTATACTGATGCTATCAACGGTGCCCTGAATCTGGCCATACGGGTCAGCAAGCGATTCGTTCGCATACGGACCGGTAGGGAGGAAAAGGCCGAAAGAGAACGCAAGATCTGTCGAATTTAGGGCGACACCATCCGACCACTTCAGGTTCGGCGACACCAGGTTCATTATCCACTGAGTATCGTTACTACCTGCTATCGGAGTTGGTTCATTACCAATATTTGAGGAGAAAACTCCGTTGAGCCCCACGTCTCCGTATGAGAGATATGGTATGCTAATAGTAGGAGTCCCGATGAAGTAGTCCTGAATCTCATTCTGGAAGAATGTTGACGGAGCACTTGTCAGTACTCCAACGGTCAAAGGGGTCGGCGCAGCTTTAGTGGCCGGCAGAGCGGGAACTATGATAAAAGCAGAGCACATGCATATTATGAGCGCGGCAGCGACAATCGCTTTGCCTTGCAGCTTCAATGAAGCAATGATGACGGAACGATTATAAAAGTATTAAGAAAACACCCGGAAAAAGGTTCGCAATTCAGCTAATGAGTAGAAAATGATACGGACTATTCACACGGCCGTTCAAAGAGTAGGGATGGCGATCTGATTGGGAGAGCGCAAGGAGCTCGCGTTGCGCGAGCAGTGGCCGATGCAATCAGGAAGTTGGCGGGAAGCTCAGCATCTGATGGAACGGACAGAGTGCGGATTTCGTCCACGAAACGCGCGAGTGACCGCAGGAATTGTAACGCCGGAAATGTTCGCCGATGTGTTCCTATTCTTCTCGAAATCAGGCGAAAGCTTTACCAAAATTATCACTTTCTGTCAAAGGTGCCCTGGCCAACGACCGCGTGCTCAGGCCCATGGGATAGTGGCAAGAGCGATCCGATGGATACTACTTCTTGGCGACAAAAGCAATCTTGCCCGTCGTCAGAGTATCGAAGAGCTTGAATGCTTCAGGGGCTTTGGTCAGCGGAAAAGTTTCGGTCACAATGGGGCTAAAGGAGAGATTCTTGCGAGCCATCAATCTGATTAGGTCGAACCACAGGTTAACGTTGCTTACCAAGATGCCAGTTATCCAGACATCACGGAGCATGAACGACGACGGAGTTATGGACGCCTCGCCAATGCGAGGGCCGATGCCTACTAGGCCCACTTTCCCTAGGCTCCTGACCGACCGAATCGCATTGTTGATAGCTTCGGGACTGCCTGAAAAGTCGAGAGCTACATCAACTCCCCGGTTTCCTTCGCTCAACCCCAAAACGCGATCCACCACCCCTGGTTTGGATGCGTCGACACCCGACTCCAGTCCTAGCTTTTGAGCAAGCTTCAGTCTTTCTTCCTTGATGTCAATCCCGATTACACTCGCTCCAAGTGCCTTCATAATCAAGAGCGCGCAGAGGCCGACAGGGCCTAGGCCGTAAAGAGCAACTGAATCCCTCGCCGTGATTCCGAGCTTATCTATTATGGAGAACGCAGTTAGCGCACCGCATCCAAGTATGGCGCCGTCGAGATAGCTAACGCCCTTAGGCAACTTATGGCATATCTCGGCTGGAGCCAGGACATAGTCGGCCATACCGCCGCTAGAACGCCAAGGCTTCACGCTCTGACCTTTTGCGAGTGGAAGATAGCCCCCTGGAGTGAGGCAGTACTGAGCATACCCCTTCTTGCACATCTCGCAAGATTTACATCCGGATATATGAAAGACCGAAACCCTATCTCCGACATCTAGGGAATCAACACTTCTTCCGCGCGACACAACGTCTCCAGCGACCTCGTGTCCCGCTATCCATTTGGCGCGATCTCCAAGCTCTTCGGGTGTCGATCGGTAGAAGTGCATGTCGCTGCCGCAAATCGAAGCCGCCCTCATCCGAATGAGGACTTGGTTTGCTCCTGGTACAGGTCGATCGAAATCCTTTATCGCCAATCTCCTGTTGCCGAGGATGACTACGCCACGCATCGATTCTATTCGATTGAGAATTTTATTAAGCCTTTTTGACTCAGCTTTGCACATGCATGATAGATAGATAGCGCCTCTTCTGAAAGGAAGAGCTTCCGTTGCCCGATACGCGTCCTCATGCAAGACGAAACACATCAGGTTAGCAGAGAAATCAAGGGATCGGTTCCTAGTGAGCCTTTAGCATACAAATTTATCTGCAGCCGTCACCTTCAAAACTTCGAAACAGGGCCGCGTGCGATGCCGTAGTCGTAGGCAGAGACATAACGGGCTCGTAACAGCGTGCTACCTCGCTAAGGCAGGGATGAAGGTTGCAGTACTGGAAAGGAGGGACATGGTTGGAGAAGTGTGCGTGACCGAGGAACTATTTCCAGATTTCATCTATGTCGCGTGCTCAAATCCTTCACAACATGTGAGCATCGACCTCTCATCACAGCTTACTTAGGTAGAGGGCGTACCGTTTTACCCCACTTCAAGGCGTAGAACTCATTGAAGCCCTCGGGAAAATCGAATGTGCTCACCCGGAAGTCCAAAATCGCGGGGACGCCATGCGTTGTGTTCTCCTTTGCGCGGGTAAGTGCCGGCCTTATGTCTGATGCGTTGGTGATTGTTTCACCATAGCATTTATTCGCCTCTGCGAACTTAACGAAGTCGGGCTGGAAGGTGAACTCCGTATTGACATATCTCCCTGACTCGATCCAGTACTTTTGATAGTATTTCTCCCAACCCAGGCTGAAGTTGTTGAGCACGACCCATGTGACGGGGGCGCCGTATTGGACAGCCGTCGCCACTTCGCTCATGGCAAACTGGAATGCGCCGTCACCAGTGGGGCAGACGACGTTCATGTCTGGTCGGGTTAGCTTGGCACCTATGGAGCCGATAACCCCAACCCCGAAACATGTCTGTTCAGCCATTCCCATGCAACCACCCACGTCTAGGACCTTGTAGTAAGGACAGTAATAGGACCAGAGATCCTGAGACCCGTTCTCATTCGCGAGAATGGTGTTGGCTCCAAAGACCTCGTTGAGTTCACGGACTATGCGTTTCGTCTTCAAAGGGGTCTCCTCTGTTTTGCACTCTTCTGCTATGAGTGCTTCATATTCCCTCTTCGCTACCGCCACGCCTTGGGCCCTTTCAGACCGCAGCTTGTCTATCCTCATCATCTCGGTTATCCCGCTGATTAGGTCTCCTAGTGCCAACCTTGCATCACCGACGAGAGCGACATCAGGCAAGAAGTTCTTCCCAATCTCGGACGGGTCTATGTCAATCTGGATGAATTTGGCACCTGCAGGATAGTAGTCCCACCCCGCTGTCTGGAACTCCTCCATGCGCGACCCTATGGATATGAGGAGGTCGGATTCTTCGTATACCTTTTTCGCGACTCTCGTCCTATACAATCCCATCAGCCCGACAGACAGCGGATGATCCTCTGGAATCGAACCGCGGCCCGAAGGAGTGGTTAGGACAGGGATAGCGAGCGATTCGGCGAAGATAATCAATTCCTTGAATGCCTTTGCCGAGACCACTCCCCCTCCCGCCACAATTGAAGGTCGTTCGCTCTTTCCAATCAGCTCCAGGGCCCTCCGTACATCGTCAGCATCAGGTCTGGACTTTGGCACCAGCCCGACGGATCTATAGGTCGGGCTCTCGACGATGGCGTTGCCAACGTCCATAGGTATCTCTAGAAAGATCGGGCCCGGTTTGCCCGCGACAGCTAAAGAGAAGGCGCGGCGCATCGCCCAAGGGATCTTTTGAGGGACAGTCACCCTGTAGCTCCACTTTGAAACGGGCCTAAAGCTAGGCGTAAAATCGGTCTCTTGAAACTGGCCCATCCCCTCAACCTTCATCGCGCCGCAGGGAGACGGCGCTATCAGAGGTAGACAGCCAGCATAAGCTTCCAAGAATCCCGGAAACATGTTCGCGATTCCAGGACCAGGGCTGTTGAGGCATATTCCCGGTCTACCAGTGAGGCGAGCGTGCGCCATGGCCATGAACACGCTCGAAATCTCGTGCCTAACCAGTATCGGTTTGATATTGGTGTCAGCAAGATAGTCCCAGAACTCCCAGGGGTTCGCGGTCAGACCGAATACGAACTTACTATCTTCAGCAACCAGCGCATCGACGACAGACTTCCAAGCCCTAGTGGACAAAAGCCACGATCTCCTAGTTGCTGTCGGCAGCTTGTTCGGATTTAACTGTGGTGCATATAGAGCGTCAGCTCGGGCAAAATCGGAGAATCTCCGCGAGTCTTCATTCAAGGGCGCGGACGAAGGGGTGAACCACTATGCTAAGCGTGCTTTCTGAGTCTGCACCATGTGCTTTCCTCTTTTACGGTAGGCGGTGCTCGCCCGTATGAGCTCATCTAGCGACGTGTGTACGCTGTACCGCTGGCGAATCATGACATCTTTGACGTCCGAAGTCTCCGTCAGCTCGACCAGTAGGTCGAGCCCCGCCAGGCAGGTGCGCATCGTTAGTATGGCTCGGCTCAGGAGGTCTTTCTCCCCTACTGTCTTGTCCGCCGACTCCTCTGTCTCATCCGACTCGCCCGTCCACGCGCGGAGTCCGCCTCCCAAGTCCGCTATTGGCTGAATCGGCTCGACGGTGACCCGTACGGCCCTTTCGATGGCCTCGCGAGTCGGGACGCGCTCCTCCTTCAGGATGCCGACGGCGCGTCTGACTTGCCTGAAGGAAAGATGGTCGTCCATGGCGGCGTCAGCTATCTCTAGCTGTTTATCCGGGTCCTTCAGCCAAACGAGCTCGGTCGCCAAGCTCGCGTTCAGTAGGCGCCTACTGATTCGCTCTTTGACCTTGGCCGGAAGACCGAGCAGCAGCAATCTGTGGGAGACATACTCCTCGCTCTTACCCAGCTTCTTAGCCAGCCGCGAGACACTTCCCCTACCGTAGGACGATATGTAGAGCTTGAACCCCTCCGCTTCCTCGATTGGGTCCAGGTTCTTTCTCTGGATGTTCTCGGTCAGAGCAACTTCGAGCGCTTCCTGGTTGCTAAGAACGAGCTCGACGCACGATGCCGACCGGATGCCGAGGTTTTTGCACGCGCTGTATCGCCTGTGGCCGCAAACGATTTCGAAGGCAGGTTTCTCGGCCGCCTTCTGTTCGATGTGCGCAACCTTCCGAACGATCAACGGATGCAACAATCCGTACCTCCGAATCGACCGCATCAGCTCTGCGATGCTCTCTTCACCGCTCAGAGCCCTCAGGTTGAGGAATGACGAAGACTGCAAGTCGCGTAGCTCTAGAGTGACTGCCTTCGGACGCTTACCGAGAAACGGCAACGCGGGCGACTTGCCAACGCAGCCTATAAACCGACAAGTGTAACAGGCAGATACCTACACAATTAACCTCTTCCCAGCGTCCGGCTTCCTTTAGAAGACCTCGGACGGAAATCTCCAGCCGCCTTTTCGACCTCCACGGCAGCCGACCAGAGATGCTCGAAGAGGAAGCGACCTACCCCTGCAACGCCGGGGTCCTCGAAGACGAAGTAGCCGTCCACGTCGGTGTCCGCGCTCAATAACTCCTCGTCGAATCTCGTGCTAAGTATGACACGCGATCTATCGCCGACTATCAGGCGGAAGTTTACGCCATTAAGGTGCCGGACGCGGATGATTTTCGAAAGCATCCTCGCGAACTTGAGGTTCGACCTATTGATCTCGGTTATCAGCCGAATCGTTACGCCGCGCTCGACGGCGGATTTTATCTCTCTAAAGGAGCCCGAGATATAGACCCTCTTCAGGCCGTTCGGCGGAGCCACCCTCAGTACCTCTTCCTTCGCGCTCCTCGTGAGCTGCTTGACCTCGCGCAGATAGTTCTTCCTGCCCAATCCGTACCGGTACGAGGTGTCGGAATAGCTCACCAGCACCGAGAGCGGATTCTGCGCCTTCCGCCTGACGCGGAATGACGCGAGTCGGTTTTCGAGCCCGATCGATGATTTCCGGAGGCCGTCGATGTCCGAGGTTAGCTTAGTCACCAGCGTGCCGATGGCCACCCTTGGGTTCACCGCCACGAATCTCTTCGGAACGTCAAAGTGGACCTCCACCATACCCAGACTCTCCAGCTCTCGCAGTTTCCTGTAGACATCGACCCTGTGAAGACTAAGCGCCTTCGAAATCTCGCGTACAGGGGCAGAGCCACGACCCAAAAGGTACAGGTACAGTTTTGCTTGATTGGGAGATATCCCGTACGCCTTTAGCTCGATCATGAGATTCTGGACCTCTGCGTCGGAGCTGACCACCCCCCCTTCCCGATGCGGGAACGAGACCTCTTCGTCGCGGGAGGATACCTTGGACTCCAAGACGATCGATTATTGCCTCCCGCCTCTTAAAAATAGTCCGCAAATCAGGATGGATATGACATTCCTGCGTCATTGTTTAATCTTGGCATCCATCAGGCTTGAAGCATGTACGTCAAGCTGAAGAACTGCGTCGTACTCGAACCAGGGACGAAGGAGTGGCAGGTGATCGACATCGGTATTCGCGACGGGAGAGTGGAGGCGATGGGCGGAGTTGCGGACGCGAAGGCGGACAGGGTGATTGACCTTGGAAGAAGGTTCGTTAGTCCGGCATGGGTCGACCTTCATACGCACGTATACAGCCTAGGCACGAGCCTAGGAGTCGACGCCGACTCGATTGGACGGACGTCTGGCGTGGGGGTTTTCGTGGATGCAGGCAGTGCAGGGGCAGGGAACTTTACCGGGTTCAAGGAGCATGTGATAAAGCGGTCAAAGGTCAAGATCTATTCGTTCCTCAACATAGGCTTCGGTGGAATCCCGTTCTTCGGCATCCAGGGAGGCTCCCAGGCCGGCGAGATACCGAAGCTAGAGGTCGCAGACCCAGAGGCCTGCGCACATTGCGTCAGGAACAACCGGCGCCTCATCGTCGGGATAAAGGTTCGACTCAGCGCGAAGGCGAACGGAGAACTAGGGAGGGCGCCTCTAAGGACGGCGAGGAAGTGCGCCCGCTCTCTGGGCATACCGGTCATGCTGCACATCGGTAAGCCTCCTCCGGACATCGGGGACCTCATAGGTCTCCTCGGACCGGGGGATATTCTCACGCACGCGTTCAGGCCTGAACCGAATTCCATACTCGACGGCGAAGGCCGCGTCGCGAAGGCGCTGAAGGCCGCTAAGAGGCGCGGAGTGGTAATCGACATAGGCCACGGAAGTGGAAGTTTCTCATACAGGGTAGCGGAGGCCGCCCTCGAGGATGCTTTCCAACCTGACGTAATAAGCACGGACATACACGCGTTCTCCGTCGCATCACCCGTGCACGACCTCCCCACTACTATGACCAAACTGCTTAACTTAGGCATGCCGATCGAGGACATCGTCAACGCCGTTACCCGCAATCCCGCGATAGCCATCCACAGACCGAGGCACGGCAGAATCTCGGAGGGGGAACCTGCTGACATGGTGGTATTCGAGGTCGCCCGCATCAGGACTACCCTGAAGGATTCGGCCGGCGAGGAGCGCAGTTTCGCCAAGGCAATCCGCCCCCTCCTGCGCGTCGAGGGGACCACCGTCAGAAGAATCCCTTGGGTAGCTTCGGGCAGATAATACGGGTGCAGCCGGTGGAAGAGGAGCAGCCTAGCGCGTGTCCCCGTAATACTTGTAATCGTCGCTGTAGTAGTCCAAATGGAGCTTCCTGTAAGGATACTTTGAAAGGGCTTTCTCGTTCACCTCTATCCCGAGACCGGGAAGCTCAGTGGGGCGAAGATATCCCTTCTCTATCTCGAAGTAGTGCTCGATCAGGTCGTGCCGCACGCTCTCGACATCCAACCAGAACTCCAGAATCATCGAATTGGGCATGGTTATCAGCGCGTTCAGCGTAGCCGCGGTAGCGACGGGGCCGTTCGGGTTGTGAGGGGCGACCTGGATGTACTGGTTCTCGGCCATCGAGGCTATGTTGCAGAGCGCCTTTATTCCGCCGACGTGGCACACATCCGGCTGGATTATGTCGGCCGCACGCTTCTGCAGGAGTTCGGCGTATCTCTGCCTCGTCACTATCCGCTCTCCTGTCGCCACGGGCACTGGAGACCTAGACCTCACATAGGCCATTGCGTCCAGATCCTCTTCAGGGATGGGCTCCTCGATCCACAGTGGGTCGTACTTCTCGATGGCCCGGGCGGCCTTAATCGCGGTGGCGGGGTTGAACCTCCCCTCGGCCTCGACCAGTATGTCGACGTCGATGCCGACCGCGTCGCGCACTGCCCTTATCCTGGCGACCGCCATTTCGAGCTCACGGGGCGACATGGTGAGACCTGCGCCTCCGAACGGGTCGAACTTCAGGGCATTGAAACCGTCATCTACCTGCTTCGCGGCGGCAGAAGCATACTGCTTGGGGCTGGCGGAACCCGAGATGAAGCCGTTCGCATAGACCCTCACCTTCTCGACCGCCTTCCCACCGA
>Ga0182024_10009891_pt1 | contig 19574 bp, 13 predicted proteins | sample P32metaG_FD_120480 | JGI IMG/M metagenome (GOLD analysis project Ga0182024, IMG submission 120480) | Permafrost microbial communities from Stordalen Mire, Sweden - P3-2 metaG (Illumina Assembly) | ecosystem: Environmental > Terrestrial > Soil > Wetlands > Permafrost | place: Sweden: Stordalen... | reverse complement strand
TGGGACTCTTGCTCAGCGGAGTTCCTGCCATGGCGGCCGTTCACGCCGGCGACGAGCTGATCGTCACCGTCTACGATCATCCCGAGTTGTCGGGACCGCTCGCCGTCGACAGCACCGATCACGTCACGCTGCCGCTGGTCGGCTCGGTCGACGTGCATGGGCTCAGCACCAAGGAGGTCGCGTTGCGCGTGCAGCAGGCGCTGCGCACGTATCTGCGCCAACCGGCGGTCGACGTTCAGCTCAAGACGCAAGTGCCGCTCGTATTCATCGACGGCGGTCCGGGCGGCACGCTCAAGTACGATCCGGGCGAGACGCTCGTCGCCGCGCTCGGCAATCTCGCACCGCGCCTGCTCGATCTTCAAGTCAAAGACGTTGGAACGACGACCGACAACGCGTCGACGTTCTCAGACCTGCAGCGCTCGCGCGTCGATCTGCGCCACGTGTCGCTGATCCGCGACGAACAACCGGTCGGAACGTACGACGCGACGCAACTGTTCGCGCAAGGCAAGGGCGGCCCGGTGCTGCAAGCCGGTGATACGCTCGCGTTCGTCAACAAGCCCAACGCGATCACCGTCAGAGGTGAAGTCGCGCGCCCCGGCGTCGCCTACCTGTGGGACGACGAACCGCTGGGTGACGCGCTTGGGCAAGCCGGCGGTTTGCTGACCACCGCGTCGACGGGCCACATCGTGTTGCGTCACGACGGAACCTCGCAAGTGCTCACGCAGGGCGATAAGCGCTGGATCGACCCCGGCCAGAACGGCGACACGATCGTCGTCAACTCCGCGCCGCGCATCAACATCGTCGGCGCCGCCGAGCGTCCCGGCGCGGTCGTGCTCAAGAACAACGATACGCTGGTGAGCGCACTGTACGAAGCCGGCGGCCCGAACACGTGGGCCGATCTGCGCCACGTGCAAGTGATCAACGGCGGTCAAGCCACCACCTACGACATTACCCGGCTGATTCACGGCGACGTCTCGCAAAATCCAGAGCTCGCCGACGGCGCGGTCGTGATGGTTCCCGAGGGCCACAAGCTCGGAATCGCCACGCTGTTCAGCAACGTCCTGAGCGCGGCCGGCTTGGTCCTCACCCGCTTCCCCGTCCCCGTCTACACGGCAAAGTAGCGGGCTGATGAACCACTTTCACCTTCTCACGGAAACGAGCGCGAATCCATCATGACGAGTGTTCAACGAGTCGCAGCGGGCATCAAGGGCGCGATCGCGACGATTGTTCGCAACTTCCTGCTGGTCGTGGTGACGTTCGGCATCCTGGTCGTCGCGACGCTGTTCTTCGTCAACCACATTCAGAAGCAGTACGTCGCCGCGGCCAACCTGCTCGTCGTGAACGGCACGACCCGCGACGACCCGACGTTGTCGTCGCCCGACTTGCCGTCGATCGCGTCCGGCAGCGTCGTGCTGGGCCGCACGAAGGCGGCGCTCAAGCTCGATACGCCGCTGATCGATCTCAAGCGGCACCTGAGCGTCAAGACGCCGGCCTACAAGTCGAGCATCCTGCGCTTGGAGTTCACGGACGGGGATCCCGACCGTGCCGTGCGCATCACCAACGGCATCGCCGAGGAGCTGGCGAAGTACTATCGTCAGGTCTCGACCGCTCGTTATGACGCCGACCTCGCCGCGCTCGACGACGAGATGAGCAAGGAACGCGCCCGTGCAATGCAGACCGCGGCAGCGCTGCACGCGCAGGGCGGCGACACCGCCGCGATGGGCTCGGCGACCGACAATACCGCCGACGCGATCGGCGCACGGCTGACCGACCTCGAGACGCAGCGCGCGCTCGCGGCCGCGGCACTGACCGGCGATCAGTCGAGACTCGACTCGCTACGCGTGCAGAAGAACACCGTCAACTACGAGATCCTCCACAACGATCCGGTCTACCAGCAGCTCGCGACCAGCGAATCCGCCAGCGAGGCTGCGTTGGCCAGCGCGCGCGCACAGTTCACCGAGAACTATCCCGGCATGCCCGCGCTTCAGACGAAGGCCGAGAGCCTCAAGGGCGCGCTCCAATCCGAAGCGTCACGCGCCCTGTCGGCCCGCACCGCCTACAGCCCGACCTTGTCGGCGAACCACGATGCGGCGCAAGCGGCGAGCGCCCTGGTGCAAGCCGACCGCGCCAAGGTCTCCGCGTTCGACGCGCTGCTTTCGAATCAGCGCGCGCGCGCCAATACGATTCCCCGGCTGCAAGCGCTGCGGCTCGACCACGACGCCGCACAGGCTGCGTACCTGGCGATCGCGTCGCGCCGCGCGACCGCGGTGGCCAACCGCGCCGACGCGCTCTCACTCGGCTCGCTGACGATCGTCGACCACGCGATCGCGTCCGACGCCGCCGCCGGTATCCACCGCGGCTTGCTGGCCGCGCTGTTGCTGGCGTTCTCGCTGGCGCTGTCGATCGCCGCCGCGTTCATCGCCGAAGGCCTCAACCCGCGTCTGCGCCGCGCGACGCAGATCGAAGAACTCTACGGCCACCCGGTCGTCGCAACCCTCGGAAAGAAGTAGTCCCCGTGAACACCCCGGCGTTAGCCAAACGGCTCGACGAGAACATGAATACCGAGGTGCAGCTCTTGCGGGCGCACCTCGAAAGCAGCACCTCGGGCCCGTCCATCATCATGATCACCTCGGCCGAAGCCGGCGATGGCAAGAGCCTCATCGCGCACGCGCTGGCGCACTCGCTCGCGAAAGTCGGGCGCCGCTGCGCGCTGTTCGATGCGACGCTGCACGCAAAGGCCGATCTGTCGCGGCTCGCGCTCCCCGAGGCCGGGGCGCGCGCGAACATGCCGGTCGTGATGCCGCTGCCGGTCGACGATCCCAGCCTGGCACCCTCGCGTGAAGTGCTCGCCGAGTTCATGGACACCGTTCGCGCGTCGTACGACTATGCGATCGTCGACACGCCGGCCTTTCTGTCGAGCGACCTCGCCATGGCGCTCGGTGAGGCCGCCGACGGGATCCTGCTCTCGGTGCGCGTCGGACGCGCGCCGACCGAACGCGACGTCGCCACGATCCGGGTCCTCGAGGCGTCGAAGGGCAACATCATCGGCGTCGTCGCCGCGACCCCCGAGGCGATCAAGGATTTCAAGAAGATGCAGACGGCGGCGTACAAAGCGCTCCCGGTCGAGCAACGCAAGCCCGAGCGCAAGGCCGAGCCGCGCAGTGCGGCGGCCGGCGAGAAGCCCGCCGTTCTGGGCTCGTTCACCCGGCGGGCCGTCGCGGCGCTCATCGCGCTGGGCATCGCATCGGCCTCGCTGTTCGCCTTCTTCGAATACTCGCACAGCGGCCGCGCCCTGGCGCACAAGGTCGCCGCGGCGAAGGTCCCGACGACGGCGATCATGACCATGATGGCGGTGCTGGGTAAGTCCGAAGCGCATCACCCCACCGCCGCCGGCGCTACCCCGAGCGGACCTCGTCCCTAGCCTTCGTAGAGCGGCCGCAACCATGCGGGCCGGGTGGCGCCGTCGAAGATGACGCCGACTCGAGCTCGCCTCAAGGATGGATTTTCGTCGAACGTGGCAGTTTTCAAGCAGTGGCCAATCTACTTCATCGGGCGCATCCTGCCGGCCGGGATCGGCCTTTTCGGAATCGCGCTCTACACGCGCTTCCTGGATCCCGGCACGTTCGGCATCTACGCCCTGTTGCTGAGCACATCGTTCCTGGTCGGCACGACCTGCTTTGCCTGGCTGCGCGTGGCCACGCTGCGGATGAGCGGAACCATCGATCCGGCCGAAGAGCCCGACTATGCGGCGACGATCCTGGTGGCGTATGCGGGCATGTCGCTGCTGACGGCGGCGGTCATTGTCGGCGTCATTCGGATCAGCCAGCCGCAGGTCTCGTGGACCGCGGTCCTGCTGACGGCGGGAACGGCAATCGCCAGCGGCTGGTTCGAGCTCAACGTTACGGCCTGTCAGTCGCGCCTGCAACTGATCGCGTATAGCGCGTTGCAAGCCGCGCGCGCGGCCGGAACCCTGATCGGTTCGCTGCTGCTCATCTACGCCGGCTTGCGGGTCAACGCGCTGCTCGGCGGCTTCATCATCGGCAACCTGCTGGGCGTCGGCGCGATCTGGGTGTGGAAACCGGCGCTGCGCGGCAAGGTCCGGCGCGCGATGGTCGTGCGGCTGTGGCGCTTCGGCTGGCCCTCGAGCGTCGTTTCGTTGAGCTCGTTCTCGGCGACGTTCCAGAACTTTTTATTGCAGAATGCGGTGGGCAGCGCCGCGCTGGGCGTGTTCGCGGTCGCGACGAGCTTCGCGACCCAGTCGGTCGCGCTGCTGATCGGCACCGCGTCGCTGGCCGGACAGCCGCTTGCGTTCCGCGCGCGCGACAACGGCACGCACGCGCAGTTGATCGCGCAACTGCGCAGCAACGCGCGGCTCGTGTTCGCGATCGGACTCGGCTCGACCGCGGGGCTGATCGCACTGGCGGGGCCGCTGGTCAACGTCTACCTCGGCCCGCGCTTTCGCGCCGACGGCGTCATGCTGGTCACCATTTCGGCACTGGCGGTGTTCGTGGGCGGCATGCGCACGGCGTACTTCGAGCAAGCCTTCGAGATCGCGTTTCACACCCGGCCGATCGCCGTCGTGCAAACGGTTCGCGTCGTGGTCAACGTCGTGCTGGCGCTCGTTGCGATTCACTTCTACGGCGTGCTCGGCGCGGTCGCCGCGTTCCTGACCACCGAGCTGATCGTGTTGACGCTGACGATCGTCTGGTCGCGCCGTCACCTTCGCATGCCGATCCCGCTGGTCAGCTTTGCGAAGGTCGCCGCCGCGTCGGCGGTCATGATCGCCGTCGTGCGTCTCGTTCCCGGACGCGATCATCTCACCGGCCTCGTGTTAGCCGTGATCGTCGGCGTCGCGGTGTATGGTCTGAGCTTCGGCGTGCTCTATCTGCGCACGCTCACCGCGCTGGTGCGCGTTCGCTGGCCTTCGCTGCTCGGAGCGGCGCGACCGTGATGACCTCCGCGGAGCCGGCTCAAACGCAGCAGCGGCGTGAACCGCCGCTCGTTTCGGTCATCATTCCGGTCTATCAGGGCGCGGGCATCATTCTGGGTGCGGTACGTTCCGCGCTCGCGCAAACGCATCGTAATCTCGAAGTGTTCGTGGTCGACGACGGATCGACCGACGGCACCGCGACCGTGCTCGCGACGATCGCCGATCCGCGCGTGCGCACGCTGCATCAAGCCAATGCCGGAACCGCCGCGGCGCGCAACCTCGCGCTCGCGCAGGCGCGCGGCGAGTACATCGCGTTTCTCGACAGCGACGACCGCTGGTTCCCCGACAAGATCGAGACCGAGCTGGGCGTCCTGCAGAACGCCCCGGCGCCGGTCGCGGTCGCGTACAGCTCGTACTATCCGGTCGACGACCGGGGGCGGCTGCTCAACCTCGCGCCCGTGCACGCCGATGCTGGAAACGTGCTCGACGTGCTGCTCGACGGCGAAGACTACCTGATGCCCAGCGTCTGTCTGTTCGACCGCCGCATCTTCGACGCGCTCGGACCGTTCAATGCCTGCCGCTACCACGAAGACCATGAGTTCATCCTGCGCGTGAGCCGCGAGTTTCCGGTTTTCCCGACGCGCCGGCGGCTGACGGTCTACCGCCAGTCGACCAGCGGCAAGTGCCGCGCAATCCTGACCGACTACGCACGCGCGCGCTCCGAGGAGCTGGCGCTGCTCGACGATCTGGCCGACGTGCTGACGCCGGATCAGTCGGCGCGGTTGCGCCGCAATGTGCTGCGTTCGCTCTATTACCGATTCTTGATGTACGGCTTCAACGCGCACGCCAAGCGCGTGTTACCCGACGTCGACCAAGCCGATCTGCGCGGCAGCCGGAAAGGCTGGCTAGCGTTCCTCTTCGCCAAGACCGGGATCAATCTGATGGTCGTGATGCGGGCAACGATTCAGGCCGGATACCGGCTGGGGCGGCAGCGTTGGTGGGGCCGAATTCTGGCCGCGTCGAACGTCGAACTCTTCTATGGCTGATAGGGCCGATCACCGCGTCTGCATTGCGATCCCCACCTATCAGCGGCCGGCGGCGTTGGCGGCGTTGTTGCGCAACATTGCATTGCAGGTCGTGCCGCTCGGCGTCCGGGCCGACGTGCTGATCGTCGACAACGACCGTGCACCCTCAGCGCAAGCGGTCGTCACCGCCGCGCGCGCGGGTTTTCCGTTCGCACTGGACTACGTCCATCAGCCCGAACCCGGGCTCTGCGTCGTCCGGAACACCGCCCTGGCGCACGCCCGCAACGGCTACGACTTCTTGGCGATGATCGACGACGATGAGATCCCGCAGCCGCAGTGGTTCGGCGAGCTGTTGCGCGTGCAGCAACACACCGGCGCCGATGTCGTGATCGGGCCGGTCCCCCAAGAGATCCCCGCCGCAGCACCCGCCTGGATTCGCGCCGGACGCTTCTTCGATCTCCCCGCGTATGCCGACGGAGCCTCGATCGAGCAGGGCTATAGCGGAAACTGCCTGTTGGACGTGCGGTCGCTGGAACGCTTCGGCGTCGTGTTCGATCCGTCGCTGAACTTCGCGGGCGGCGAGGACACACTGTTCTTTCGCGAGCTCGTCGCGCGGGGTGCGAAGATGGTTTTCGCAGCGCACGCGGTTGCAGTGGAGACGGTCCCCGAGGGACGGCTGCGCGCATCGTACATCGTCAAGCTCAACTACCGGCGGGGGAACACCCGCTCGATCTGCGACCGGCGGCTCGATCCTCGCGCGCCGGTGCTCGTCCAGCGCGCGGTCAAAGCGTTCGGCCGGCTCGCGCTCGGAGCAACGTCGCTGCTGCCGCTGGCCGCGCTGCGCGGCCGCACCGGGGCAGTGATCGCTCTGTGCAACATGGCGCAGGGTCTCGGCGGTCTCGCCGGGCTCGGCGGATTCATCTATCATGCGTACAGCCGCCACAATACCGCGCCGCTCTAAAGCGGCGGCGGCCGCGGTATCGCGGCGCAAGGGGCCTTCGCTCGAGTTCTGGCTCGTCTTTGTCATGCTGCTGATGACCGCGATCTTTCCGCTCATCGGCAAGTACCGCTATGCCGACCAGCAGTCGCAGAGCACGCCGTCGGCGCAGTTGCTGTGGAGCACGATGTACTTGGTTGCCGGCGTGCGGCTGATCCAGATGCGCATCCCCTCGCTCGCGCTGTTGTCGAAGTCGTGGTCGATCTGGGTGTTGCTGATCTACTTCTTGTTGTCGACGGCGTGGTCGGTGATTCCGACGGGAACGCTGATCAACGCCATCGAGCTGATCGGTACCTCGGTGATCGCGTACTACGTCGTCGTGCGTTTCACGCTGCTCGAGTTCATGAAGATCCTCGCGTGGAGCTTCGTGGTGATCGGCGTGCTGAGTTTTTTTGTGATCTTCGGCTCGCCAGTTCACGGCCGGATGGACTGGGGCGGCGGCGCTTGGACCGGCCTGTACCAAGAGAAGAACAATCTCGCCGCCGCAATGGCGATCGCCGTCATCACGTTGGTCGTGCTCGTATTGACGGGTCGCGGGCGCGTGCGCTGGCTCGGCGCGGGCGCGCTGCTGGTGTGCACCGCTCTGCTGGTCGGCTCGCGCTCGGCGACGGCGACGATGAGCGTCTTCGTCGCGCTTTTCGTGGTCGTCGTCGGTCTGACGCTACGGTCGCCGAAGATCGGACCGGGGGTGCGCTTTCTGATCCTGGGCGGCGGCGCGTTCATCGTGCTGGTCGTGATCGGCATCGGCCTCTCGCCGGATGCCGTGCTGCAGCTCACCGGGCGCGACGCGAATTTGACCGGCCGCACCGACTTCTGGCCGTACCTGATCACCGCGATCAAGGACCGGCCACTGCAGGGCTTCGGCTACGACGCGTTCTTCCGCTCGCTGGAAGGCTATCAGTATCTGAGCTACTACATTCAAGAGGCCGGCGGATGGTATCCGTACCATTCGCACAACAGCTTCATCCAAGCCACCCTCGACGGCGGGTTCATCGGACTCGGTGCATTCGTCTGGATGCTGTTGATCGGATTGTGGCGCGCGGTCGGATACGTGATGCGCGGCACCAACGGCACGGCGGTGTGGCCGCTGGCGATCCTGGTCTACCTGACCGTCGGCAGCGCGACCGAGACGTACTTCAACCAGTTCAACACGGTCGAGATGCTGGTGACCGTCGCCGCGATCCTCTATCCGCTGCGCGACCGCCTGCCGGGGTTTGAACGGAGATGACGCTGTGGTCGCTGCAACGATGACCGGCTCGGCGACGATCGCCGGAGTTCGCATCGACGCGCGCAGCTTCGACGAGGTCGTCGACGAGATCGTCGCGCACGCACGCGCGGGCGGCGCGCCGGCCTATATCGTCACGCCCAACACGCACCACGTCACGCTGTTGCAGAGCGACGCGGAGTTTCGGCGCATCTACGACGAGGCGTTTCTCGTCGTGCCCGACGGCGTACCGCTGCTCTGGGCCGGGAAGCTGCTCGGCGAACCGCTGTCCGGCCGCGTCAACGGCACGGATCTGTTCGAGACGCTGTGTGCGAAAGCGGCGCAATACGATCTACGGGTTTTTCTGCTGGGAGGACGCGCGGGCGCGGCCGAAGCCGCACGCGCAGTGCTCGAAGCGCGCAATCCCGGCTTGAACGTCTGCGGCACCTACTGCCCGCCGGTCGGCTTCGAAACGAGGCCCGACGAGTGCGCAGGCATTCTGACGGCGATCAACGCCGTCCAGCCCCATCTGCTGTTCGTCGGGCTCGGTGCTCCCAAGCAAGAGAAGTGGATGCACGACAACCGCGCTCAGCTGAACGTCCCGATGTCGCTCGGCATCGGGGTGAGTTTCGAGTTCGTGGGCGGCGTCGTGCGGCGTGCCCCGGTGTGGATGCGGCGCTCGGGGCTCGAGTGGTTCTATCGGCTCATCAGCGAGCCGAAGCGAATGTGGAAGCGGTATTTGGTCTGCAACGTGGTGTTTTGCGTCCTGGTCGCGCGGCAGTTCGTGTCGTCGGCGGCGCGGCGCTGATTCGGTGCGCTCGATGATCTGGATCGCCGACATGCGCGATCCCCAATCGCTCGCTTCACGCATGCGCAAGCGCCGTTTTCAGTTCTTCACCGAACTGTTGGCCTCGGTCCCGCGACCGCTGACCATTTGCGACGTCGGCGGCACCTCGAGCTTTTGGGAGAGCATGGAACTTCCGCCCGAAGATGACATCACGATAACCGTGGTCAATCTCTTCCCGCAGACCTCGACCGACCCGCGCGTCCGCGCGAGCGTCGGCGACGCGCGCGCGCTCACATTTCCGGACCGTTCCTTCGACGTCGTCTACTCGAACTCTGTCATAGAACACGTCGGCACGTTTGACGATCAGCGCAGAATGGCCGGCGAAGTGCGCCGCATCGGCACGCGCCACTTCGTGCAAACGCCGAACTTCTTCTTTCCGGTCGAGCCGCACTTTCTGTTCCCCGGCTTTCAATGGTTGCCGGCCAACCTGCGCGCGTGGCTGCTCACCAAACGCAACATGGGCTGGATCGAACGCGAACCCAGCTTCGACGCTGCCAGTGAAGTCGTGCGATCGATTCGGCTGATGCGCCTGAGCGAGATCAGGCAGCTCTTCCCGACCTCGTCAATCTACCGAGAGCGCGTCGCCGGTCTCACGAAGAGCTTCGTGGCCTACGAGGGCTTCGATCCATGATCGGGCCAGACCAGATGCCGGACGCTGATCCTTTACGAAAGGAGTCCTTTTTTTCCAGGCTCGGCCCCCCAAGTGTCGCGAAGGAGCGTTTACGCGCACTGGAGAGCAGATTGGAGACTCATCGCGTCGGGATCGGTGGCGACACACCGCGCCGCGCCTCGCAAATGGAGCGCGACGAGTTCAACCGTAATGGACACGTCGTCATTCGGCGCGCCTTCTCGCCGCGCGCGGTGGCGCTGCTCGGTGACGCACTCAAACGTTTGAACCCGCCGCGTTCGCCCGACGGACAGCCGCCAAGCTTCATGTGGAAGCAGAGTCCGGAAGTCTGGGCGTTCATCTTCGACCCGCGGCTGGGCCTGCTTGCCGCCGATCTGCTCGGTGCGTCCCGCGTGCGGCTGATCCACGACGTGCTCTTCCAAAAACGGGGCCGCGAGAAGGGGACGACATGGCATCGTGACAGTGACTTCTGGCGTTTCAGCGGTCGCGGCGCGCTTACGATGTGGATCCCGCTGCAAGATACGCCGGCAGAGATGACGCTGCGCTACGTCACCGGCTCGCATCTCGCCCCGGATCGCCGTTTGTTGCGTCGTTTCGAGAAGGCTGCGCTCTCCACTCGGCATCATTACGTCCGAACACCGCTGACGCTGGGAGACGTCGCGATCCATCACTACGGCACGTTGCACGGCTCGACACGCTATGTGGGGCCCGCACTGCGGCGCGCGCTTGCAGTTCACGTGATCGACGCCGAGGCGCGGTTTGCGGCGCCGATCAACGTGTATCAACAGCGACACAATCGCGATTGTTCGTGGGATCGGCTCGCGCCGGGCGATTGCTTCACCGACGACGTCGCGCCGCCGATGTTCCGGCCGTAAAATGTTGTCGACCGCACATTTCGGCTTGCGTCCTCGCGGCGCCGCCACGTGTCGCTGACATCACGCACACATGATTGCAACAGGAAATAGTACGCCCGCTGCGACAGAAGCGGTGCCAGCTGTGACAGTGCATATCTTCGAGCCGTTTGCCGGCCGGCACCATACGAAGTACGTCGCGCTGCTGCTTCCCACGCTCGTTCGCCTCCGTTCCGCCGGAGCGATCTCGCGGATCGTCGTCTCGACCTCGCAGATGCATCTCGACTCAACCTATTTCGCCGATCGTCTGGCCCAGTTCCACGGTGAGGTGGAATTCGACGTGCTCGGTGGCGACTTTCACAACGTTTCGGGATCGCACGTCACGGCCGCTCTGCTCGACTCGGTGCGGCGCATTCGGCCAACCTTCGTCATCTCGACGTCGGCCAACAACGGCGCGTTCAGCTTGGCGCAGCGGTCGCTCTACGGGTCACCGTTTCGCGCGCACGGTATCGTTTCAGCCGGCGTGATCCACAATGGCTTCGCCAAGCCCGCCACGGGCCTCAAGGACCGCATGCGCGACGCGGTGCACCGGTTCTCGCGGCGCTTCGCGCCGTGGTCGGGGCTGTACGTCGTCAATCCGATCCTTTACGGATCGTTGCTGCGCCCGGGCAAAACGAGAGGCTTGCGACTTCTTCCCGACCCCGTCGAAGTTCTTCCCGCGCTCGACAAGAAGACTGCGCGCGAGCGGCTGGGAATTCCCGTTGACGGACGCTACGTCGGGCACGTCGGTCAAAGCGACGATCGTAAGGCGGTTCCCGAGCTCCTCGCTGCGTTTCGCGACGCGGGCTTACAGCAAACCGATCGGCTCTTGATCGCCGGCATACAGCATCCGCCGTACCGAGCGCTGATCGACCGCGAATACGGTGACTTGGTCGAGCAGCAACGGCTCGTCGTTCTGGATCGCTATCTCGATTCCGACGAGCTGCACGCGGCGAACTGCGCGTCCGACGTCATCGCGATAACCTACTATACCGACGAGCTGTCCGGGAACCTACTGGCCGCGACCGCCGCGCGCAGGCCCGTCATTGCGAGCCTTCGCGGGTATACGGGAATGATGATCGAGACGTTCGGCGTCGGTTGGGGATGCGATATCTTCGACCCACCGGATTTTGCCCGTGGCCTTCGCGAAGCTGTGGCGTCGGGTCCGGGGTACGAGCTTTCTCCGGCAGCGGAAGAGCTGCTGCGGTACCACGACCCGCAAAACTACGCCAACTCGCTGCTCGCGCTGCTCTATCCCGCGATCGGTCTGACACCCCCTGATGTGAAGCCGTGGCAATGGACGACACAGGCAACGGCGTAGCATCCGGAACGGAGCTTCGCTTGGAGCGCGATGTCCTCTTGTTCTTCGAGGATCGCGACCGCGACACGTTCGTGCGTGGCGATCGCCGCCTGCGGCGGACGCTGCGCAAGGCGCTCAGCTTGCTACGCACCGACCGTCCGCGGTTGTCCGGCTTCGAGCTATCGTTCTTGTTGCTCTGCCGCGCGGTGACGCGGGCGGGCCGGGTCGTGCACGTCAACGATTTCGCGCTGGCCACTCGCAACCCGGAGTTTCCGGTCGGACTCTGCGGGTTTCCGCACATTCTCGACGGGTGGCGTCTCCCGAATCCGGCGGTACTCGGGCCGGGGCTGTTCGACCATCCGCTCGAGGCCCCGGCGCTCATGAACGATCCGCGCTTCCGCGTGTACTTGGCATTCTCGGAGTGGATGCGCCGGCTATTCGCGCAGGTGTACGGCGACGAGAACATGGCGCTCTGGTTCGGCGGAATGGACCTGACCGAATGGCCCGATGCCACGAATCATCCCAAAGACATCGACTTTCTCGTCTACGACAAGATCCGGTGGAACCGCGACACGATCGTGCCGGCGATCCGCGATCCGTTGCTCGCCGAGCTGACGCGACGCGGTCTGTCGTTCGAAATCCTGCGGTACGGTCAGCATACGAATGACACCTATCGCAAGGTCGTCCAACGCTCGCGCGGACTGCTCTTCTTGTGCGAGCACGAGACACAAGGGATGGCCTATCAGGAAGCAATGGCGAGCAACGTCCCGGTGTTGGCATGGGATCAAGGCTACTGGCTCGATCCGAACCGCCCCCGATGGGAGCCGAATCCGGTTCCGGCATCCTCAGTTCCGTATTTCGGCGACCCGTGCGGGGAGCGCTTCGGTTATCACGGCGCGGACGACTTCGCCGCGGTGCTCGACCGCTTTCTCGCCAAGCGCGACCGGTACGCGCCGCGCGCGTGGGTCGCCGAAAACCTGTCGTTCGAACAGTCGGCCCGGCTGTATCTGGACGCATACGATCGCGCGGGCGCGGATCTGCGCCGTGCCGTCCTGACGGCTCCGCGCGACGCCGTCTGAACGACGAAGGACCGGCTTAGCCGGCCCTTCGCATTCCTATCCCTGACCCGCCGCTAGCACGAGGTACTGGTCGGTTGGTAGATGCGAATCCACTGCGACCACATATACTGCGGCCAGGTGTTGCTCGCGGCTTGATTCTTCGCGTCCAGCCACGAACCGGGGGAACCGATCTGGAACATCAGCATGACTTCCTTGTCGGTTGAACCCTGGGTTCCATCGGGCAGACCGGTGTCACCGGAGATCGGGTTGCCGTCGAGGTAGAATGACGTTCCGCTCGGCGTGATGAGCACGCCGTAGTCGTGGTAGTCGGACTGCGGTGTACCGGTCGGGAAGGGATACACGCCCTTGCCTTCCGGCGAGGTGTTCTGCTGCCAGAGGATCTGGTTCGCGTTCAGCGAGTTGCCGACGGTCGCGCCGAACATCTCCTCGATATCGAGCTCGTCTCGATTCAGCTTGCCGTTGATCGTCGGCACACCGCCGGTCGCGAGCGTCCAGAACGCGGGCGAGAGCGCGGGCAGATAGTTGGGCAGTCTGATTCGTGAGACGAAGAAGCCGTACTGCTGGTTCACGTTGGTGTCGAGCGCTCCCGCGTAGTACTGCGGGAAGTTGTAGGAGCGCAGGCCGCCTTCATCGTTGGAGCCCGGCGTCACGACGGTGCCCGGCGTGCCGGAGTAGATGTGGATGTTGCTGATCGTCCACGGATTGCTGCCGCCGGTGCCGTTGCCCGACGGCGTCGCGCCGCCACTCGTGAGCGTGCCGATGAAGGTAATGGCGCCGCCCTTATAGCCCATCCCGACGGTCCAGCCGGTCTGCGCGCTGTTCGGATTTGCCACGTTGACCACCAGGCTGCCGCCTTCGGCCGGAACGTTGAACGGTGCGCTGGCGCTGGTGACGATGTACTGGTCATTAGCCATCAGGTCGAGCGATTTGGCGATGTTGGCCGGGGTCGGCATCGCCTCGATGCGCAGCGCGGTCGGCGAACCTGGCGCGGCGTTATCGGTGGTGACGGTGAACGGGTCGTACCCCAGGCCGTCGCTCTGATCGCCGAAGTAGGTGTCGTACTGGTGGCGGCCCCACGAAGTCTGAAAACCGGGCCAGGTCCCGGTCGGGCTCAGCGTGCGGGTATGCGGTCCGCCCCAGTAGGTGCGATCGAGGCCGTTGGTCGCGAACTCGCCTTCGCCCGGCGGCAACACGTTGTTGGTGTACTGGACGTGCGCGATGCACGCGGTCGATGCGTTGTACGACATGGAGCCGGTCGTCGTCGTGCTCGAGCCGAAGCTGAAGCCGCCGGCGCCGGTCGCGATCGGACCCGCCGAGCTGGCCGCGCTCGCCGCAATGCTGCCGGTCGTCGCGCTCGGGTTGGCGCCGTTATAGGTGAGGGTGATCGCAGCGGTGCCGACGGTCGTCGCCGACAGATGCGTCGCGGACGTCTCGGAGTCACTCAGCGTGATCGTCACCGGATTGTCGTTTGCGTCGACGAGATTGTTCGAGCCGATGACGATCGTCTTGCCGGACGCGTCGAGCGCGTTGACCGTAACGTTCGACGTCGTCGCTTGGCCGGTGGTGAAGTTCGAGGTCGACAGCGCAATCGTGAGCGAGCTCACGATCGCGTTGAGCGTGAGCGCGATCGCATTGACTTGATTGGAAACGATCGCCTCGGTGAAGTGTGCCGTCGACAGTGTCGGCCCGGTTCCATCGACGCTCGCATAGGTCGATACGATAAAGGAAACACTCGGTCCGACCGGCGCGGAAACGCTGATCGCGCACGAACGTCCGCCGCCGGGGGCTGTCGTGCAACCCGGTGACGTTGAGGTGAGCGGCACGACCTGCGTGCTGCCGCCCACGACGTCGAACGTCAACGAGTTCGTCGCACTCGAAACGTAGCGCACATGTCGCACGTGCGCGGACGTTGTCGGCGGTGCCGGGATCGCAATCGTTACCTGGGCCTGCGCGCTCTGCGTCGACGACGGGATCGGACCCGCGGGCGCCGATCCACTTCCGGACGGCATGAGCGCGGCGCTCCCGCCTCCGCCGCAGCCCGCTAAGAGCAACGTCAAAGCGGCCCCGGTGACCGAGTACTTCACAGACCTCTCCCCTGGAGAACCGCAAACACAACCGCGGCAACAGCGGGCGGCGCAGCCCCATCGGCGCCGAGCGGCACCGACGTAGCGGCAGTCTGCTGCGGGGCAACCGCGATGTCCTGGACCCAAACGTCGCGTGTGACGCCGAACGGATTTCCGCCGAACCCAGACGCATTGGAGCATCGGGTGGCGTAAAAATGCGCAGCGGCATTTGACGCGAGCGCAGCTTGAGTATCCTCAAACACGGCGCGCGACGCGACGACTTTTCCACTCGATACCGCGACAGTATTCCTGTCGCCGGCGAATCGTCGGTGATCCCAGTTTCGCGTCATGCTTCCGTCCTTGCTTCCTGAATGGCAACCGCGCGAGCACGGCCCGCGCCGCGTCACCCTCCTTTCAGTATCGGCGAGGCCGGCGTCACGACTTGAGCGCTCGCTCGTCCTCCATGACCCGGATCACACCGGGGCCCCGGCGAGGTTAGCCGGCTTGGGCGCTCAGGATGCGCTGAAGGTGCGTGGCGACTTCGGCCACCAGCGGCTCGCGCATGATCTGCGAATGATCGCCGGCCACCTCGATCCGTTCGAGCGGGCCTTTCACCAAGCGCGACCAGCCGTTCTCGCCGTCGGTGTTGACGAAACGCTCCTCGTCGCCGCGCACGACGCCTTGGAACAGCACCGTCGTTCCGGTGAAGGGGCGGAAGTGATGACGCGCCCGCGCTTTCAGCAGCGCCAGCGCGAGATCGCGGCTGTTGTTCGGCACCCAGAACGGAAGGTTGCGCACGTTGCGCAGCGTGAGCTCGGTGGCCCATAACCGCCGGCTCAGGTTGATTTGGCGCAAAGCGAGCATGAGCTTCGCCGGACGAAAGGACACCAGCGCGCGCAAGAAGTTTGTTGCTGCGGCGCGCGAGAGCGCGACCTGATCGGGCATGTACGTGTCGAACAGCACGACCATCACCTCATCACCCCCTTTCATCAGCTCGCACCCCACCTCGAACGCGAGCATGCCGCCCAGCGAATAGCCGCAGACCCGATACGGGCCCTGCGATTGCGTGCGCTTGATCTCGGCGGTATAGGCGCGCACCAGCACATCGAACGAGGGCTTTGCAATGATCGCGGGTTCGAGCTGCGCGGTCGCGATGCCGTAGACCGGTTGACGCGGTTCGAGGTGCCGCACCAAGCTCAGGTAGTGGACCGGCCGGCTGAAGACGTCGTGGAAGCAGAACAACGGTGGATCGTCACCGAGCGGCTGAAGCACCGAAATGTGGCGATCGGCGGCGCGCAGGTCGTGATCGAGAAGCGCGGCCAGTTCTTTGGCCGTCGGCGCTTGGAAGACGGACAGCGCCGAAACCGGCTGGCCGAGGACGCGGGCGAGACGGTTCGCCGCCTGCACGGCCAACAGCGAATGTCCGCCGGCTTCGAAGAAGTTGTCGGTCGGCGAAAGCTGCTCGACCCCGAGCACATCGCAGAACGTCCCCACGACGGCGAGTTCGAGCGGGTTGTGAATCGCGTCGAACGGCGTCCCGGGCGGCTTCTCGGGTCGGGGCAGCGCGGCGCGGTCGACTTTCCCCGAGGGATTGCGCGGCAGCGCCGCCAGCGCGACGAACTCTTGCGGCACCATGTAGCCGGGCAGCCACGCTTTGGTGCTCGCGCGCAGGTCCGCGACGTCGACGGTTCCCGTATCGGCGGCGACATACGCGATGAGCCGCGCATCCTCGCCGTGGTCGCGGCGAGCGATCACGACCGCCTCGCGCACTCCCGGATAGCGCATCAGCGCGCTCTCGATCTCGCCGAGCTCGATGCGGAAGCCGCGCAACTTGATCTGATGATCGATGCGCCCGACGAACTCGAGCTCGCCGTCGGCACGCCAGCGGACGTGGTCACCGGTCTTGTACATTCGTGAACCCGGCGGCCCGAACGGGTTCGGAATGAATCGTTCGGCGGTCAGATCCGGCCGGTTCCAGTATCCTCGGGCCAGACCGTCGCCGGCGATGTAGAGCTCACCCACCGCGCCGAGCGGCAACAGCTGCAGATTCGGGTCGAGCACGTAGAGCTGCGTGTTGCGCAACGGCCGCCCGATCGACGGTTCGTGCGGCGAGCCGCGCTCGACGACCGAAGTCGTGGTCAGCGTCGTGTACTCGGTCGGCCCGTAGACGTTGATCACGCGTTGCACGTTGGTCGTGCGGTACAGCTCTTGCGCGAGCGCATTGGTCAGCAGCTCGCCGCCGCTGTTGATCGTGCGCACGGTCGCCGGGATGCGGCCGCCGCGTGCAAGTTCCGCCAGCGCCGACGGAACGGTGCTGATCATGGACGGTGCGAGCGAGACATCGGGCAGATGCAACGCATCCTCGGCGACGATGACCGCGCCGCCGGTGCACAGCGGGACGAAGATCTCGAACACGGAGAAATCGAAGCACACCGACGAAGCCGCGATGCTGCGCGCGAGCTCGCTCGGTTCGTAGGTGTGTTGCGCCCAATCGACCAGCGATACCGCGCTGTGCCGCATCATCGTCCCCTTCGGGCGTCCGGTCGAGCCGGAGGTATAGATGATGTAGGCCAGATTCTCGGCGCTCGCGCCGCTCTGCGGCGCGCTCGACGGCCGCTGTGCGATCGCGTCGGCATCGGCGTCGAGGTCGATGATCGTTCCGTCGTACGGCAGCGCGTCGCGCCGCGTCTGTTTGACCAGTACCGGCGCGCGTGTGTCCTCGAGCATGAAACGCAGACGCTCGTCGGGATACGCCGGGTCGAGCGGCACGTAAGCGCCGCCCGCCTTGAGGATACCGAGCATCGCGACGATCATCTCGACGGAACGGTCGGCGCACATTCCGACCAGCACCTCGGGGCCGACGCCGAGCGTGCGCAAGTGATTCGCCAACCGGTTCGCGCGTTCGTCGAGCTCGCGATAGCTCAATTGCTCGCGTTCGTCGAACACGGCCGGTGCATCCGGCGTGCGCGCCGCTTGTTCTGCGACCAGCTCATGGATGGTCGCGTCGGCTCGGTATCGCGCCGTCGTATCGTTGAAGGTGACGAGCAGTTGCTGCCGTTCCGCGTCGCTGAGCAGCGGAACGTGCGCAACCTGCACCTGCGGATCGGCGACGATCGCCTCGAGCACGGTCCGATACTGATCCATCAGGCGCACGATTGCCGGCAGATCGAACAGGTCGCTCGCGTATTCGAAGTTGCACGCCAGACCGTGCAGGGTCGGCCAGATCTCGAGCGACACTTCGAAGCGCGAACCGACCAATTCGATCGAGCGCCGCTCGACGTGCGCGTCACCGAGCCGCAGCTCGGGTACTGCCATGTTCTGATACGCAAAGGAGAGCTGGACGATCGGCGTTTGCGTGCCGCGCCGCTCCGGATGCACCGCTTCGACGACGCGGTCGAACGACACCGGATGCGCAAACGACTCGAGGCTCGCGGTACGAACGCGTGCGAGCAATGCGGCGGCGGTCATGTCGTCGTCGACCGTCGTGCGCAGCACGATCGGGTTGACGAACATCCCGACGAGGTTCGAGAACTCGCGGCGCTCGCGATTCGACGTCGGTGTGCTGATCAAGACGTCGCGCTCGCCGGACAGCCGATGCACGAGCAAGGTGAAACCGGTCAGCAGCAGCATGAACGGCGTCGCGTCGTGAGCGCGTGCCGTCGCTTCGATTCCGGCGCGCAAGTCGGCGGACAGCTCGAATGAGACGCGCCGCCCGCGACCGTCGGCCGACGCCGGTTCGCGCGACAGACGTACGGCAGGCAGCTCGCCGGCGAGCCGGTCGCGCCACCATGCGACGTCGGTGTCCGCGGTCGCGGCCTGCGCCGTCTCGTAGGTGACGAAGTCCGTATAGTCGTGCGTGAGCGACGCGAGCGTCGAACTTTCGCCGGCGACGTAGCCGGCGTACAGATCGCTCAACTCCTGCGCGATCACGCCCAGGGACCATCCGTCCGCGGCGATATGGTGGAGCACGATCGCGAGCAGATGCGACGCTTCCCCGGTGCGCAACACGACGACCCGCAGCAGGGGGCCGCGCGTCAGGTCGAACGGCCGCTGCGCCTCGTGGACTGCGGCCGCATCGGCAGCGATACGCGGTTCGGGCTCGCTGCGCACGTCCCGGTAGTCGATCTTCCAGTCGTCGTGAGCCGGCGTCTCGACCGTCGGAACGCCGTCGCTTTCGACGAAGCGGCTGCGCAGCGTTGCGTGACGGGCCAGGATCGTTTGAAAGCTGCGCTCGAGGGCGTCGCGGTCGAGCAGACCGTCGACGGCAAACGCCGAGGCGATGTTCCAAGCCGCCGTGCCGGGGTTGAGCTGTTCGAGCAACCAGATCGAACGCTGGGCACGACTGGTGACGCCGACGCTGCCGCCGCGCTCGATCTCCGGCAATGCACGGTCGCCTTGACTACCGAGCAAGCGTATGATGTCGCTCTTGTTGGCGGCGAGCGCTTCCCGGTGCTGGGGCGTGAGAACGCCGGGCGGAGCTTCGAGGAGCAGCCGGTCGCCTTCAACGGAAATCGTTATCCCGAGCTCTCTGAGCTCGAGCAAGAAGTCGACCACGCTGGTCATATGCTGATGCGTTCCACCTCCGCTCCGGCTCGGCCGTTCGTGCCCGTT
>Ga0182024_10009890_pt1 | contig 19576 bp, 22 predicted proteins | sample P32metaG_FD_120480 | JGI IMG/M metagenome (GOLD analysis project Ga0182024, IMG submission 120480) | Permafrost microbial communities from Stordalen Mire, Sweden - P3-2 metaG (Illumina Assembly) | ecosystem: Environmental > Terrestrial > Soil > Wetlands > Permafrost | place: Sweden: Stordalen... | reverse complement strand
TAAATCGATTTCGCATCGGGATCATCGGGGTCAGGTTTTTTCGCCATGGCGACAGCATCAGACTTTGCCATGCGAAAGTGCCGGCCGAACTGGTCTACAAGAGAGACCTGGCCGTCGTAAAGATACTTCTGGAAGGCATCGGACATCTCGGGGCCAGGAATGCCGGTTGTGGCGGCTAACTTCTGTTCGATGTCGATGATCTTCTGTTGGTCTGCATCGTCGTTCTTTTTGCGCCAGCGCAAAGAAAGAAACGAACAGGAAGAGGGGAACCAAGGTTTTCCTTAACTTAGATTGCATGCCTCCTTCGAGTGCCGATCATTTTGCGCGGCGGAGACGAACCTGTCAATGAAGTGTTCGACCAACCATCCGGTCGGCACTATCGACTTGCTTCGCGCGCTCTTCTATCATCGGAGGGAACGGCGCACGAGCCCATGGTTGACAAAAAAACGTCCTCGAATCTTCCCCTCACCGAAGCTCCTATTGCCGACGTGTTTGAAGGACGCCACCCTTCATCTTCCGAAAAAGCGTGGGTGGAAAAGACTCTAGCCCCCACGCTGGAGAAGGCTCCCGAGAAGCCGATCGGTGCGCCCACCGGCGTGAATCTTGATGAACACGGCCACGCTCGTTTCACAACGATTTCGGGGGTTCCCGTCAAGCGCCTTTATACCCAGGCCGATCTTCCCGAAGACTGGAACTACGGCCAGTATCTCGGCTATCCCGGCCAGCCTCCGTTCACACGCGGCATCCACGCTTCTGGATATCGCGGCAAGCTCTTCACCATGCGCCAATTCTCCGGGTTCGCTTCACCCGAAGAAACCAACCAGCGTTACAAGTATTTGCTCCAGAGCGGCAGCAGCGGGCTTTCCGTTGCTTTCGATCTGCCCACGCTCATGGGATATGACTCTGACCACGCAGCCAGCGAAGGCGAAGTCGGCAAGTGCGGTGTAGCCATCGATTCGCTCGAGGACATGGAAATCCTCTTCAACGGCATCGATCTGGAAAAGACCACGGTCTCGATGACCATCAATTCCCCCGCTTCGATACTGTGGGCCATGTATCTAGTGGTCGCCGAAAAACAGGGCGCTGACTGGAAGAAGATTTCCGGCACTCTTCAAAACGACATCCTCAAGGAGTACATCGCGCAGAAGGAATACATCTATCCGCCCGCGCCGTCGATGCGGCTGGTAGTCGACACCTTTGAATTCGGGTCAATGTTCACCCCGAAGTTCAATACGGTTTCGATCAGCGGATATCACATCCGCGAAGCCGGCTCTACCGCTTTGCAGGAGCTGGCGTTCACTCTGTATGACGGTGTGGAGTATGTGGAATGGGCACAACGACGCGGCCTTGAGGTAGACGAGTTTGGGCCACGTCTCAGTTTCTTTTTCAACGCCCACAACGACTTCTTCGAGGAGATCGCCAAATATCGCGCCGCCCGCAAGATCTGGTATCAAGTAATGAAAGACCGCTTCAAAGCGAAGAACCAGCGCACCTGGCTCATGCGCTTCCATACGCAGACTGCCGGCGTTTCTTTGCCGGCGCAGCAACCGATGAACAATATCGCACGTGTCGCGCTGCAGGCTCTGGCAGCCGTGTTGGGCGGAACGCAGTCTCTTCACACCGATTCCTACGACGAGGCATTCGCTCTGCCCACCGAAGCAGCCGCGCGAATCGCATTGCGCACGCAACAGATCATTGCCTATGAATCCGGGGTCACCCAAACCGTGGATCCGCTCGGGGGATCCTATTTTCTTGAAAGCTTAACGCTACAAATGGAGAAAGGCGCGTTCGACTGCTTCGGCAAGCTGGACGCGATGGGCGGCATGGTGAAGGCAATCGAGCGGGGATATCCCCAAAAAGAAATCGCCGAAGCCTCTTATCAATATCAACGCGGCGCCGAAGCCAAGGAGAAAGTCATCGTGGGCGTAAACGAATTTGTGATCGACGAAGAGCCACCGCACACTCTCTACATTGACGAGAGCGTGGCGAAACAGCAATCCGCCAAACTCAAAGCACTCCGCACACGTCGGTCAAACCACGAAGTTCGCCGCACTTTGGATGCCCTAAAGAAGGCCGCGGCTCAGGAACCGAAAGCTGGGACGAACGGAAACATCTCCCCCGCGAATACCATGCCCTACATCGTGGACGCCGTCCGCGCCTACGCCACCGTGGGCGAAATCTGCGAAGCGCTCCGCGAAGTTTACGGGACGTACACGGAAGTGAGCGTCACGTAAAATTATGTGGATTCCCTGGCATTTACTCTATGACGGATCGAGTCGGCCAGATGCTGTCATACTCACCCCATGACCACTACAGACGCCGGCTTAACGGCTGCGCAGAAGATCCAGGGACCCGAAATCTTCGCTCCAATTGGATATACCGTCAGCTGTGAGCCGACGTCTGCGTCTTCTAGGTCTACTCATTGTGCTGGCGGTCGCGGTTTTGCCGCTTATGGTTTCGTCTGTTCTAGTTTTGTCTGGCCTGAATTTTCCGTCTTCTGGCCCAGCACTGCACTTCCGCTACCTCAACAGCTTGCTGATGGAAACCTGGTCTCTGGCTTTGCTCTGGTACGTACTCCATCAGAATCACCGAGAAATTCTCGGACATAGGTCTTTCATTCCGATTTGCTGATATCGGACACGCCTTGCTCCTAATTTTCGGGAGCAGCATCTGTTATCAGCTGTTGTATTTCGCTATCGTGCGTATCCACAATTTGCTTATGGGACGAGAGCCAGCTCCGCCATTCATTTCCGCATCTGGCCTCGGAATCACCTTGTTCACGCTCATTTTTGTCGTGGTGAATCCGGTTTTCGAGGAACTGATTGTACGGGCATTTGTTACTTCCGAAATCGTAGCTCTGACCGATAGTTCATTTCTTAGCATTGCGGCAAGCGCACCATACAGACCGCTTATCATCTCTATCAAGGAATTCCATACGCGCTCGCCCTCGGCATGGTATTTTTCGTATTCTCGATTTACAATCTCCGTACTCGGCCGGTTTTGCCCGTTATCCTCGCTCACCTCTGGCTCGACTTGTCCGCACTGGTTCTGTTTCCACTCCTACGACTAGGGCGTTTCTAAAATATCTTCTGCTTGAATCTTGCTGACTTCGCATCCGGAAGGGATATGATTTGAGGTTGCAAATTGCGATCTCAAGGATTCGTGTTTCGTTCGCCAACAATCAAACCTTGTGGTAAGAATAGAAGCCATGCGCAAGGCCATCAACCACCTCAAGAAATCCGATCCCATCCTCGCTGCTATTATCGAAAGCATAGGCCGGTGCCGCATGGAGTTCGGCCCGCCGGAGTTCTCCAGCCTGGCCGAAGCCATTGTCTATCAGCAGTTGAATGGCAAAGCTGCGGTCACCATCTTCAAGCGGTTCGCCGCGCTGGCCGGTGATCCGGTCACGCCCAAAGGCGTTCTCAAGCTCACCCCCGAACAGATGCGCTCAGTGGGCCTCTCCAAACAGAAGTCGTCTTATCTCTTCGACATGGCAGAGCGCACCCATCGCGGTGAACTCGACTTCAAGCGCCTGCCGGAGATGACCGACGATGAAGTCACCAAGCACCTTACGCAGGTGAAAGGCGTGGGCGTCTGGACCGCCCACATGTTCCTGATGTTCACCCTGCGCCGTCCGAACGTTTTGCCCACGGGCGATTACGGCATTCAAATGGCGATTAAGAAACATTACAAAAGGCGCAAGCTCCCCCAGCCAGAGCACATGGAAAAGATCGCCAAAGCATGGGAACCTTACCGCAGCGTGGCCTGCTGGTATCTATGGCGCAGCTTAGACATTAAAACCATGTAAACAATCAGAAAGAGAACCAAGAAAGCGGAATCAAGTACTCTTAGCTTCTGCATCTCACTTCTCACTTCTTACTTCTGCATTCTTGTGCGCCTCTGTGGTTAAATGAAGGCGATGTCTGATCCCAAAATTCGTGTCCTTGTCGCTAAGCCAGGTCTCGACGGCCACGATCGCGGTGCCAAAGTTATTGCCCGCGCTCTTCGCGATGCGGGCATGGAGGTCATCTACACCGGCCTGCGGCAAACACCCGAGATGATCGTGACCGCCGCGCTCCAGGAAGACGTTCACGTCATCGGGCTTTCGATTCTCTCCGGCGCCCACAATGCCATCGTGCCCCGGGTGATGCACCTACTCAAGCAACATAAAATGGACGACGTAATCGTGGTGCTCGGCGGCATCATCCCCGATCAGGACATCGACAACCTCAAGAAAATCGGGGTGGCCGCTATCTTCCAGCCGGGCACGTCCATGGATGACATTGTCCAATTCATCCGCGGCCATGTGAAACCGCGCGGCGTGCCAACGGTAGGTTGATGGCCGAGATCAGCACTTCCCGTTTGCGCGATCGTCTTTCCCGCACTGTCGGCCCCACTCCGTGGTATTGGAAAACTTTCCCAACGGTGACTTCCGCGTCTGGCCGGCAATTTGTGTGGACCCACCATGGCGACCAGGGCCCCCTCGGTTATTTGATCTCGCTTGGAGCGGAACAAGAGCCCGACAAACCGCATCTCGCGTTGAATACATATTGCCGCTCGTTTTCCGTTCCCTCGTCGCATCTGGGCGTTTGGTGTCCCGAAGGACGTCATATTCGGCTGGCCTGTTTCGCTCCCGATCAGCTCAAAGCCTTCGACCTCGCCGAAATCGCGGGTTGGTTCAAACCGTCCAGCGAGCGCATTTATGCCGCGACCTCGCCCATTGCCGACTTTGAAGTTCCACTGGCCCTCCCCGCCGGTATGCACAACATCGAAGTTCCGGCGGAGTTGCGTAGTGTAGATGAGCTCATCGTGCCCACCAGTTATCCGGCGAAGAGCGCTGACGACCCCGCATTTGCATTGTACGTTTTCTATCTGCAAGCTGGATTGGTGGAAGTGCTGCCGCAGAAGTGGTTCACTGCTAGCCAATATCAGGTGGGAAAACAGTGGATCCCACGGGCCGCGCGCGATCCAGAGTCGCATCGCATTTTCGGCGAGTGCTTTGGAATTGGCACCTTCTTGCTGAAAGAAGATGGATGCAGCCTGGATCGATGGGTAGAGAAGTCGGATCGCTGATTTTTTCTCACGCGATTTTTCTCTGTGTCTTTGTGTCTCCGCGGTGAAAACGTCGGGTGGAAAACGTCGGTTGTTGTTGTGAAAACGTCGGTTGTGAAAACGTCGGTTTGCACCGCCCCGCTCTGCTGGTATACCGTAAACAGTTTCGGGTTGTTCACTCATGCCTGACCGTAGCGATTTCACCACGCCTTCCACTTCTCCCGTCCTCGAAACTCGGGTGGACGCAACCTCCGCGCGTTTCGAGGCTAACATGCGTTTTCTGGCGGACCTGGTTTCGCAGGTACGCAATGAAGAAGAGAAAATACGCGAAGGGGGTGGACCGAAAGCCATAGAGAGTCAGCATGCCAAGGGACGCCTGACCGCGCGCGAGCGCATCCAGCTGCTGGTCGATCCCGGGACTTTCTTCGAGTTGGGCGCTTACGCCGCCTACCAGATGTACGAGGAATGGGGCGGCGCCGCGGCGGCGGGCGTGATTACCGGACTTGCGCGCATCCAGACCCGCATGGTGATGATCATCGCCAACGACGCCACGGTGAAGGCCGGCGCATTTTTCCCCATGACGTCGAAAAAAGTAATCCGTGCCCAGAACATCGCCATTGAAAATCGCATCCCCACGATGTATCTGGTCGATTCCGCCGGCGTGTTTCTCCCCTTGCAGGAAGACGTGTTCCCTGACGCCGACGACTTCGGGCGCATCTTCCGCAACAATGCCGTCATGTCCGCCATGGGTATTCCGCAGATTGCCGCCATCATGGGGATGTGCGTGGCTGGTGGCGGGTATCTTCCCGTGATGTGCGATCACGTGCTCATGACCGACGGCAGCGGCCTCTTTCTTGCAGGCCCGGCCCTGGTACAAGCGGCGATTGGACAAAAGGTTTCCGCCGAGGAACTTGGCGGCGCGGCCATGCACGCGGCCATTAGCGGGACTGTGGATTTTCGCGAGCCCAATGACGAAGCTTGCCTGGCGCGGATTCGCGCCATCGTGGAGAAGTGGGGCTACCGTCGGCAGTCCCCCTGGGATCGGAAAAAACCGGAAGCGCCAGGACTGCCTGCAGAAGAAATTTACGGCATTTACGATTCTTCGCCCGCGCGTCCCTATGACATGAAGGAGGTGCTTGCGCGCATCGTGGACGGTAGCCGCTTCGACGAATACAAGCCCGAGTACGGCAAGACTTTGGTCTGCGGCTACGCGCGCATCGGCGGATTTGCGGTTGGAATTGTGGTCAATCAGAAATTGCATGCGCAGGCAACTGATCATGAAGGCAAAAAGCGCGTCGAGTTTGGCGGCGTAATCTACACCGAATCGGCGGAGAAGGCCGCGCGTTTCATCATGGATTGCAATCAGAATTTGATACCGCTGGTTTTTCTTCACGACGTGAATGGCTTCATGGTTGGGCGAGACGCGGAATGGAGCGGCATCATCAAAGCCGGCGCGAAAATGGTGAATGCGGTTTCGAACTCGGTGGTGCCGAAAATCACAGTCATCGTAGGGGGCTCGTTCGGCGCGGGACATTACGCCATGTGCGGGAAAGCCTTCGATCCGAGATTTGTGTTTGCCTGGCCGACGGCGCGGTATGCGGTGATGAGCGGAGACGCAGCCGCAGGCACTCTGGTCGAAATCAAGATTCGCCAGTTAGAGCGCGGCGGGAAGCAATTGAGCGAAGAAGAACGCAAAGAATTATTCGAAACGACGAAGCGCACTTACGACGAGCAGACGGACCCTCGTTACGGCGCGGCGCGGTTGTGGATCGACAGGATCATCGACCCCATCGAAACACGCGATGCGATCACCCAGGCGCTGGAAGCCGCCGCCCTGAATCCAGACGTCGCCGAGTTTAAGGTTGGTGTGCTGCAAACATAACAGTTTTAGCACTGCGATTAAGGTTCCTACTTTTCACCGTTCTGAAGACTTTGTTTATGCGCTTTGGGAAGGGCACGACTTCAGTCGTGCCAGTGGGGTGTTGAATCTGAAAACGCGCTTTAGCGCCTGCGGTCAATGCCTCCGCGATGAATATGCCTGATACCGTCAAACTAATCGAATGTCCGCGCGATGCCTGGCAGGGGCTGCAAGGCCAGGTCCCCGCTCACCTGAAAGTCGATTACCTGAAAGCGGTGATCAGCGCTGGATTCAAACATATCGACGCGGTCTCGTTCGTATCGCCGAAAGCCATACCTCAGATGGCCGACTCGGAAGAAGTTCTGAAAGAACTCGATCCGCCTGATGATGTAGAGATCATCGGCATCGTGGTCAACGAAAAAGGAGCGCAGCGCGCCATCGACACTCAAGCCGTAAACACGCTGGGATTTCCTTATTCGGTTTCCCCTACGTTCCTCGGCAACAACCAGCATCAGACACTGGAACAAGCAATCGACGAACTGGGAAAAATCAAGAACAAGGCTGAAGACGGCGGCCTGGATGCGGTCGTTTATATTTCGATGGCCTTCGGCAATCCTTACGGCGACCAGTGGAATGTTGGCGAGGTCGTCGATGCCGTTGATCTTCTGGAATCATCCGGCATTCGCGCGATCTCGCTCGCGGACACGGTGGGTTTGGCAGGGCCAGCGCAAATTCACGAGCTGGTTTCCTCTGTGATTTCAAAATACGACTACCTGGAGATCGGCGTACATCTTCACAGCCGTGCGGATCAGGCGGTGGAAAAAGTTTTGGCCGCGTATGATGCAGGCTGCCGCCGGTTCGACTCGACACTCGGAGGACTGGGCGGGTGCCCGTTCGCACAAGACCAGTTGGTGGGAAATATTCCGACGGAAAAAGTCGTTGAAGCGCTGGCGTCTCGTGGCAATCTGCCGCCGCTGAAATCGCTGCAAACATTGTTGCGGGCATCGGCGGAAATTGGTGCAAGGTATACGAGTTCACAGGCCGCGGATTGAAAACTTATTGAGATGGCGATGAACTCCACAATCTCGAAGGCATGCAAGCACACTCTGATTGCGGCGCTTTCACGAATCCTCGCAGCAGAATTCGTGCAGTTGAACACGCCGGAGGCGGCTGCTCTCTTGTGGCACCTGAGGCATGGGTCTAGGACACAGTGTTGCGGAGTTCAGAGCCATGTGCCTTTGAGATACTTTGTCCTCGACAACCCCCGATCACTTTCGCTTCTCGGCACGCCTAGTTACATCCGGTGGAAATTGTTTCACTCGCCAATTTCCACGATCAGTTTGTATGCTCAAGCTGGCAATTACGATGAAGCCCAGGTACGGCAGGGGAGAAAAAGACTAATCGCTTCCTGTGAGCACCTCGGCAATAGGCTGGTTGGGTCCAAAATAATCCAAGTCGCAGGAAAACCTTTGGAGTGCTCGGAGCTTTACATCGACCATTTTGGTGTGTTCGGATCGCACAATACGGTTTTCGGCATGGGAAACGGCCTGAGTGTTCTTTTCGAAGGTAGCCCCGCACTCTTGAATGAATTCTATTCGATGGCGCAAGGAGCACACGCCACACAGTAGTAGGCTTCAACCAACACAAAATGAATTACCAAACCATCCAACTCACAAACGACTCTGGCATCGCCACCATCACCTTTAACCGTCCAGAGAAACGCAACGCCATCAGCTTCCAACTGCTCGACGAACTCTTGTCGGCGCTCGACGAGATCGAACAATCTGCGGCGCAAGTAGTCATCGTCACCGGCGCCGGTAGAGCTTTCTGTGCCGGGCTGGACCTTGATGAACTGAAATCTTTGACAGGAAAAACCAACGCCGAAAACATCGAAGATTCAACCAAGATGGCGCACATCTTCCGGCGGCTTTATGACTTTCCCAAGCCCACCATCGCTGCCGTGAACGGCGCGGCGATCGCGGGAGGCGCGGGCCTAGCCACCATGTGCGACTTCACGCTGGCCGTGCCCGAAGCGAAGTTTGGCTACACGGAAGTGCGCATTGGATTTGTGCCCGCGATTGTTTCCTCGATGCTGGTTTGGCAAGTCGGACACAAAGTTGCCCGTGACCTTCTCCTGACCGGGCGGCTGTTCGACTCTGCCGAAGCCCATCGCTATGGCCTGGTCAACGAGATCGTCGCGTCAGAAAAGCTGATCGCCCGAGCTCGCGAACTTGCCGCACAGCTCATGGAAAACAGTCCGTCGTCGCTCGTCGCCACCAAGCGCCTCATCAATGGATTCATCGGCCCGCTGCTCGACAAGCAAATCGCTGAAGCCATCGAGGACAATGCCCGTATCCGTACTACCGCCGATTTCCGCGAGGGCGTCGCCTCCTTTCTGGAGAAGCGCAAGCCGCGCTGGAGCGGCAAGTGAGCGGCCAGCATCAACCAGTCGTCAGCGAAACCCGGCTACGAGTGCGTTATGCTGAGACTGACCAGATGGGCGTGGTCTACCATGCAAATCATTTCATATGGTTTGAGGTCGGCCGGGTGGAATTGCTGCGGCAACTCGGTTTTTCATATCGTGACATGGAAGAAAGCGACGGTTGTTTCATTGCAGTTGTCGATGCCCGCTGCCGCTACAAAGCTCCCGCCCGGTTTGACGATGAGATCATCGTGCGCACCCATATCAAGAACATCCGGGAATCGTTGATACACTTCGGCTATGAATTGCTACGCGCAAATGATGGCACCCTGCTCGCCGAGGGTGAGACCACTCACCTCGTGACCGATCCGCAAATGAAGGTAACCGCGATCCCGCAAAAATATATGCAGGTGTTTAGGCAAGCGATAGGCAGATAAACGGTGCCAGGTCTTAGGTTTCAGGTGTCAGGTGCTTGAGATCAACCCGGAGACCCGAGACCCAGGACCTGATATCTAAAACGCGCCAACAGGAAGATCATTTGAAAGCTCTTCACATTAACGGCAACAACCTGACTCTGGAAGCAGTGCGAGAGGTCGCAGTGGAACGCAGGCCCGTGCTGCTTGATCCTGACGCACGCGCGACGGTCGACCGGGCGCGCGCCATCGTGGATGCGCTGGTCGGCGGCGACAAAGTTTCTTATGCCATCACTACGGGCGTTGGTAAGTTGAGTGACGTGCGCATTGCCGGCGACCAAATCCGCGAACTGCAAGTCAATTTGCTCCGCTCGCACGCAGTCGGCGTTGGCGAACCGTTGCCGGTGGCGGAAACTCGCGCCCTGATGTTGCTGCGCGCGAATTCTCTTTCCAAGGGACACTCCGGAGTACGCGCTGTGATCATCGACACGCTCTGCGAAATGCTGAATCGTGGTGTCACGCCCATGGTGCCGTCGCAAGGCAGCGTGGGAGCCAGCGGCGACCTCGCGCCCCTGGCTCACCTAGCATTGGTGTTGATCGGCGAAGGCGAATGTCTGGACAAAGATGATCAGGGCAAGTTTACCTCCGGGGCCGAAGGTTTGCGCCGCGCGGAAATCAAACCACTGACGCTGGAGGCCAAGGAAGCAATTTCGCTGATCAATGGAACGCAGGGCATGCTCGCGGTGGGAATCCTTGCTCTGCTTGCGGCGGAAACGCTGGTGGATTCCGCGGATGTGATCGGCGCGCTCGTGCTGGATGCTCTGCACGGCACCGACGTCGCGTTCGATGAACGCATTCACCAGGCCCGTCCGCACCGCGGACAGTTGAAGACGGCGGCGAATTTGCGGCTGCTGCTTCAGGGCAGCGAGTTGCGCGAGTCGCATCGCGATTGTGGGCGGGTGCAGGATGCGTATTCGTTACGCTGCATCCCGCAAGTACACGGCGCGGTGCGCGATACGCTGGCCCATTGCCGTGAGGTCATGGAAATCGAAGCCAACTCCGCAGTGGATAATCCTTTGGTCTTCCTCACCAGCGACGGGCAGGGTGACGTGCTCTCCGGTGGAAATTTTCACGGCGAGCCAGTGGCTTTTGCTTTGGATTTCCTGGGCATCGCTTTGACTGCGCTAGCTGGCATCTCTGAACGAAGAATCGAGCGGCTGGTGAATCCATCGCTGAACGAAGGGCTGCCACCGTTTCTGGCTGCGGGCGCCGGGCTGCATTCAGGATTCATGATGCCACAGGTCACGGCCGCGGCGCTTGCGAGTGAGAACAAAGTGCTGGCGCATCCCGCGTCGGTGGATTCGATCACGACCTCGGGCAACAAGGAAGACTACGTGTCCATGGGCATGACTGCAGCATTGAAGCTGCGACGAATTGTGGTGAACACACGCAATGTCATGGCGATCGAAGCCATGGCGGCGGCGCAGGCATTGGACTTTGTCGCGCCCCTTAAGACAGGCAAGCGCGGCCAGGCGGCCCATGCGGCGATCCGGGCCGTGTGTCCGACGATGGATAAAGATCGCGTGATGTACAAAGACTTTGCCCGCATCGCAGAGCTGATTGCTAGTGGGAAAATAGTCGAGTCGCTTCGTTAGCTCGCCTCGCCGAAACGTCGTAGTGTTGCTTATGGAAGTGTGCGTACGGAAATGCATGAAGTGGTTTTGGTTGGCTCACTGGGTGTTTCGCGTCTTTCCCGTGCGCAGGTTGCGCTCTGGTGCGCTGAACGCCTGAGTTTGTTCTACTGCGGTGTCCATCGGGCATGAGTCGTGAACAGGCCGCTGACGAAGCAGATCTGGTAAGCGACGAAAAGGCCGAAGCTCAGACTCAGCAGGCCCGAGGCCAATGCCAGGCGGTGGGAAAACGTCTGACGACCCTTTCCCACCATGGTGAACGCGGAGGCCAGGCTCATGGTGATCAGCATCATACCCGCGATCGTACCCACTCCGAAGACCAACAGGTAAGCGATCGCCCATTGGGAGTTTCGGATAGTGGTCAAAACCAGCAAAGCCACAGCCGCTGAACCGGCAAGTCCGTGAACGACGCCCACCACGAACGGACGAAGATATTGATACAGACCGACCCTTCCAAACACGTGATCCAGCCAGGCCAACGGCGTCTGGTCGGGCGGATGGGGATGGGCCTCAGGCTGGTGAGAGTGCGGATGGTTATGGACGTAGTCTCCGTGGCTGTGAGGATGAGAGTGGATGACTTCCTCTCCATCATGATTGTGGATTGATCCAGCAGGCATGGAGCGGGCATACCCGGCCACGTTCACCAGGCCGAGGACAATCAGCATCACGGCGACCGACAACTCCATGCTGAGGCCGACGCGCACCGGTATGACGAGATTGAAAAGGATGATTCCAGCGCCGACCACGAAGATGGTGACGGTGTGGCCAACCCCCCAGAACGCGCCGATCAGGGCCGCCCGCATGCGACGGCTCTGACTACTGACGATGGTTGTGACCGCAATGACGTGGTCGGGGTCGGTGGCGTGGCGCATCCCCAGAAAAAATCCCACCGCGAGGATAGAGAGAAAGCTGATCATGCATTCAATTGGATTCTATCGCGCGCGCGATAAATCTTGGTGATGATGGCCACGTCAGCCCTGTTGAAAATCGCAGGATATTTCAACGGCGCGTCCTCTCCCTCCGTCACCGAGATGAGCGCCAGCCGCAGGTCTCCGCCCTAATGCGGCTTCTTTGAGTTAAGTGGTGAGCGCGGTAGGAATCGAACCTACAACCTGCTGATTAAGAGTACTTGGCGAATGCACAATCAACAACTTACACCAATGGCTACGGATTGTGATGGAGTATCACAGATGCCTTGTCCAGCAATGGTTTCCAGCGATGCCGTGACACTCAGTCACATTCAGTAGGGTTTGGTGGTGGACACAAAAGTGGGCACAGTTGAAACGACACCATGCTCATCCTCATGGCCGAATTTTCACCCTGGCGATGGCCGAGGGAAAGCCTGCGTGACGCGTGACAAGGGGTGACATGATCTTGGGGTAACTTCGATGGAATATGAAAGCGGCCGAATTTACCCCAAACTCGTGTCACCTGCGTCACTGCGTCATCGCCAGGGAGCCCCATGCTACGTGGCAAATTCCTTGGCCGCGGCTAGGGGAGTGCACCTGCGCATTCACCTGGAGGGGTATTCAATGGGGGTAGTCCTCAAACCACAACGTAGGAGGGGGCCCCCTGAATATCCCTTGGGAGTCGTGCACAGCTGCACACCCACGAATTGCTAGGTTTTTGATGATGCGCGAACCTAGTGGGAGGTGTTTGCCATTGCCTCGTTGAGGCCTCGGAAGACGGAATCATAGTGACGGTTCTCGGCAGCGAAGCGGAACGCTTCACGTTTTCGACGCAGATCTCAACCACCGCAGGCTGCGTCTTCAGGATCACCATCACCTCGACAATGAACTTGTCCAACGGCATCGCGCGCGGGTCGGAGGCCCAGTTCAGAAGGTCCGTGGCGACGTAGGGAGGTTCGATGCCTACCACACCGGACCTTCTAAGGCAGCGTAAAACTCCCGCACCTGATTCCCTTCACGGCTCAGTGTCTTCTCGGTGAACTCGCCCGTTGCGGTGTCCACCATGGCAATGGTCTGTTGCTTTGCATGTAGATCACACCCTACAATTTCCATCTCGGCCTCCTTCGTTCCGAGCCTTTGGGTTAGACACCACAAAGTCTACTCGGGTCGTCGCGAGGCCGACGTCGTTATGTCGTCAGCCACAGGCAATCACACCAAACCTTCGCGCCACCCCTCGACTTTACCTCATTGACCTAACCTGGAGTAAGTTCCCAAGGCGGGGATGGTACGCGGTGCCCGTCATGCGCCTGTTCAAAATTGAACATTTGTGGGAATCGTGCAAGAACTAAACTGGCATTGTTCGTGACGAGAGGCGGTGAGGTATGACGCCGACGGATGACCTGTTGCGCATAGAGTCGTGCTTGTAGATGACGATGGTGCAATTCGCGCGATGATGAATTCCTGAGATGCTGACTCGCGCTCAATTGAGGAGGTTGCCCAGATTCGAGTGATCCGATGGAATATCCGGTTTTGGAGTCCCAAAGGCTCCTAGAAAGGGAAGCCCGGTGTATCGCCCCAGCCCACCGCTAGGGGCTGGATTGCATCTGTATCCTCTGACCAATCATCAGGTGAGTCGGCATGCCATTGCGAGCAAATCGCGGGATCCTATTGCTGTTATTGCTGAACATAGGAACGTTTCGGGCGGCCCAGGGTCAGACTACAGCCATGCCGAGTGGCTGCGGGGAAATTGTCGGCCGTTTGCCTCGCGATCTCTCGAGCTTTGGACATGGCGCGCTCTTGGCACCCCGGAATGCTCTTCGACCCAGCAATCTCAAATGGGAACTTCCGATCGCAGCCGCCACCGCAGCGCTCATTGCATCAGGCGCTGACACTCACGTCGACAACCATATTCGTTCTGCCTCACTCGTGCGCGACTCAACGCTAGCCTCAAACATTGGGATCGGGATGGAACTCGGCACCGCAGGACTTATGTACGTAGCTAGCTGCTCAGGACGTCGCTCGTCATACGCGGCCAATACAGGCTGGACTGCCCTCGAAGCTATGGGTGCAGCGAACTTGGTGAACCTAGGTGTGAAGGCGCTAACCAACCGGCAGTATGCGTACACGGGAAGCACGAATGGCGAGTTCTGGGAGGGCGGTAAATCATTTCCCTCGGGACACGCTGCCACTAGCTTCGCCTTCGCCAGTGTGGTCGCCCATCGCTATCCACATAATCTCTGGGCCAAAGTGGGCGTCTACGCACTGGCCACCGGCGTCAGCCTCTCAAGGGTTGGCGGCAAGAAGCACTTCCCATCAGACGTCTTGGTAGGCGCAACCATCGGTTACATAACCGGAACATACTTGGTGGAGCATACTGAGGGCAATCGCTGACCACTGAGAACTCTTCTGGAAGTTAGTTCCGACGGCTCGACCGATCCTCTAGTCGGCGTACGCAGGAACCACCTCGCGATTGTTGGCGAAAAATCAATTACAGAGCGCCGGGATAAAACTTCCATGATCGCGCTATGCGCTCACCCCTGGTCATGAAAACGGGAAGCAGTATTTTTCAGGGACTCTAGTTCGGCCAGAATGATCAGCATATGATGAGCCACCGCGACAATCGCGCGTTTCTCGCCACGCCTTGGTGCTAGTGGGTTGAAAGCGGGACCGAAAAACAGAGTCGCGCTTACGGGTTGCCGCCCATGCACACTGCACCAAAGCCGTACACAGATAACGTTCTTTGCTGCATGCTGAAACGGGGTGTGCCATTTCTTGGCGCCGAACACGCACCCAAACAACGGCGGCGGGAACGTCGTGCTCACCATCACTTGCGATGCCTTAGGCGTCTCGGTTTCTCGGTAGAGATCAGGCTGAGTTCCGAGTCCGCCCCGCCCGACACAATCAGCCGGTAAGTGTTTTCGGAACAACCGGCATGAAGCAGAGAATGGAAAATTCTTACGAGGAAGGAGTAGCGATCCACTCGGCCCCCAAAGTTTACTCGGGCGTGGGAGCCGACATTGTCATGGAATCAATTACACCCAACAACTTCATTGTGTCGAGTGTAGGAAGAGCGTACGATGCGCGAGGAGAATTTCGTGCCTTGTCTCTTGCTGATTGTCTTTCTCGCGTTTCCTCGGATCGCACTCGTGTTGTTGTTCCTCTTCTCGAATTACCTGCAACGAGCGTACCACGGGCTAATATTGCCCTTGCTCGGGTTTCTGTTCTTACCTCTAACAACGTTGGCGTATGCGTGGATGGCGAATACACGACAGCCTATAGCGGGCATTAATTTGCTGATTCTGATTGTCGCGGTTGTGATTGACCTCGGCGGCCTAAGCGGCGGCGAACATCATCGACGGACACGGTGGGAAGAGTAAACTTCTCGAATGGAACGCATCCGATTTGTTCCGGGCCAAGAGCCTCAAGCTCTAACTTCTATCTCGGACGAGTGTACGGGAGGGAGCGGTGGAGTTAGCAGTCGTCGGTTTCGCCGCCCAGTCCGGCGTCATGAAGCGGCCCATGCTTGATCCGTAATACCTGGCACCAAAATTATCGAGGTTGGATTCCGCGTCGGGCTCCTTGCCGGTGAACTTGTAGTAGTTGGCGAAGTTAGGGCCGGTGATCACAATCTCGCCGCCGTAGGGGTAGTACACGGAAGCATGACTAACTTCCTTACGCAAACTTCGGGAATCCGCAAAGCCTAAATCTATACAGCTACGTCCAGAACAACCCGACTACGGTCGGTGATCCAGATGGCCATTTTGTTGGCGCTGACGACGCTCTTGAGGCCGGTGTCGCGACAGCCACTGTTTTGGTATGGCTACCCAAGTTTATTATGCAATGCCGCATTAACCATGCTTAACACGCCGTATAATCTCCCCACATGATCACCGTCTCCAAGGAAGACTACCTCAAAGCAATCCTGGAAGCTGAAAGCGAGGGCGAGCCCGTCATTTCTGCCACGCTGGCCCACTGGCTCTCGGTCTCACCTCCGGCCGTCACCATGGCCCTGCGCCGCCTAAAGAAGGACGGATTGGTGCGGGTGCAGACCGATGGCCACGTTGCCCTGACTCCCGCCGGACGTAAGATCGCGCGCAAGCTCACCCTCCGCCATCACTTGATCGAGCGCATGCTGTCGGAAATGTTCGGCATGGAATGGTACAAGGTCCACGACGAGGCCGAACGTCTGGAACATGCCGTCTCGACGGACTTTGAAGCGAAGCTTCTCGCGAAGTTGGGACGCGGTGGCGCTTGCCCGCATGGCAATCTCAGCGAGTTGGAGAGTCCCGAGAGCCGGCGGCGACGCGGGCTGCTGCTGCTGGCCCATGCCGAAGCGGAAAAAGATTATCGGGTTAGTGGCATCTACGAGCGGGACCGGCGGTTGCTGGAATTTCTGGAGCATCGCGGCATTCGCCCTGGCGCGGGCGTCCATGTTGCGGGCCGAAACTACGATCAGACATTGACTCTCACCACCGATGCGGGGACCGTCGCTCTGGGCAGTTCCGCAGCGGAAAAGGTGTGGGTCACGCCCGCAGACCGCCGCTCTAGGCGTTCGTCGACCTAGGGAACCGCGCGTTTCTATTTGTTTTTGTTAATCGAAAAATCCAATAACCTGCACCTCTAAATCAATTAACCATAGTTCACTATTTCGTGTATACTTCCACTAATCCCCGATATTTTGTGGCCACGTTTAAACCCTCGACCTATGAGCGATTTGATCGAAACGAAAGATCCGGGCTGGCGCCATGCGGTCGTGCGCCCGAGCCTGCCTGAGATTTACAACGGTCTGCGCATTCCACAATCTTCCTTGCAAGTGATTCGTCCATGAGCGAAAGTCCACGAACCCGGCAGGGAGCGAGCATTGCGGCCCGCATTGCATCCGAAGACGAAGTCGTCATCATCACCCACGAAGACGTGGACCGTGCGCATGATCGCGTTCGCGTGACTGCAGCCCGTGCCCAACGCGGTTTTTGGTCCAGAACGCGACTGCTGTGGCTGCTCATCGGGCCTGGGGTTCTGGTCATGCTGGGAGAGAACGACGGGCCCAGCATGCTCTCCTACGCTGCTACCGGCGCGAAGTTTGGCGTCGGATTCTTCATCCCTTTTGTCGCCCTCACGTTTTGTATGGCGATCGTAGTGCAGGAGATGACGGTGCGTCTGGGTGCCGCGACGCATCGCGGACACGCCGAATTGATCTTCGAGCGTTTCGGCCCATTCTGGGGATGGTTTTCGATGATCGACCTTGGAATCGGAAACTTCCTGACGCTTATCACGGAGTTCATTGCCATCCGCGCGGGCCTGGGTTTCTTTGGAGTTCCTCCCTGGATGGCAATTCTGATTGCGCTGGTCATCCTTTATGCGGCGCTGATGAGTCACCGCTATTGGACCTGGGAACGGATCACTCTCGCCGCAGCCGCGTTCAATTTGATATTCATTCCGGTCGCGCTGATGACCCACCCGAGCTGGCATGCGGTTGGCCGTTCCTTGATCACCTGGCAACCGCTGCCCGGCTTCAACAAGGACACCTTGCTGATCGTGCTCGCGGACATCGGAGCAACAGTCACGCCATGGATGCTTTTCTTTCAGCAGAGCGCAACCGTCGACAAAGGAATGACCACAAAAGACATCCGCTTCGGCCGCATCGACACTGTGCTGGGAGCTACGTTAGCAACCGCGGCTGCAGTGGCCACGATCCTGGCGACGGCGCCATTGTTCGCCCATCAGATGACCGCCGACAATTTCCAGGCCGCGGAGTTTGCCCAAGCTCTGCAGCCGCTGATCGGCCGCTTTGGCGCGTCATTATTTGCCCTTGGAATGGTGGAGGCCGGGATCGTTGCCGCGATCACGATTTCGACTTCATCGGCGTATGCCTTCGGAGAGGTCACGCACAAACCGCACAGCTTGAACCTTCCCATGGGCGAGGGCAAATCGTTTTACGCCGTGCTGTCTCTGTGCGCCGTTGCTGCCGCGGCGATCGTTCTGATCCCAGGATTGCCGCTGGTGTACGTGGTTCTGGTGGTAAACGTGGTTGCGGTTCTGGCCATGCCCCCCGCGCTGGTGTTCCTGTTCATGCTGGTGAATGACAAGGAAATTATGGGCGACCTCGTCAGCCCCCTTTGGGCAAACATACTGGCCACCGCAGTGGTGTTGATTCTGACTGCCGCGGGCGTGCTCTTTGGGGTCAGCATCATTGCTCCCGGCATCTTCGCGGCGTTGGGTGGGAAGTAGGAGAAGCAGGCTCATGGTGAGAAAAGAGCAAGCAGAGATTTTTTCCAGCTCGGATCAGAACTTGGTTTTGGCGTCGCTTGAACACGATCAGCTGGTTCGGGCCAAGAAGCATCCCATCCCGAGGCGACACCTCAAAGGGCCTGAACTACTGGTCGTCTGGGCGCTTCGAATCTACCTGTTGTTCATGATGGCGGTCGTGGCCGATCAGGTATGGACTGCCGCACACTAAACCACAGCCGCCCCCGGCTGTCCGGCGGTTTTTCAGCGCAGTTGTGTACTTACTGAAATGTACGTACAATGCTTGCATCTTCCTGAAAAGATCGGTGGTGACGGCGAACGATTTCGGCTGCATCGCCAGCAGGTTGTCTTCCCGCATAATTCGGGCCACTCGTTTGTGATTAGGCAGCATTCCCCGGCGCCGTAGCTCCGCCGAGACTCGTCGATACCCGTAGCGGCGCTGATGTTCCACTACGATTTGCTGAATCGCCGTCCGCACTTCCATCTCCTCTTCGATCGGAGTCTGCTCCTGCAAAGATCGATAGAAGCCCGCCCGGCTTACCTGCGCTAACTGACACATCCGCTCGATACTCAGGCTGCCTTGCCTCGACATCACTTCCCGGATCTGGTCGTAGATGCCTTCTCGCCAGAGCTTCCTCTCCGCTGGCGTCGAGCCTCGACTTTTTGCAAGGCACCTTTGAAAAAATCCACCTCCAGCGTCTTATCCGCCAGTAACCGCTTCAACTGGTGGACCTCCTTGCGCAGTGTGGATTCGCGTGAGTTCGGGGGTGCTGATTCTTCTCTGGGTTCGATCGGGTCCAGTTGATCTCGCCACTTGTACAGCAGGCGTCGATGCACCCCCAGTTCTCGCGAGAGCGCCACTATGTTCTCGCAGCTCTTCAGCCGTTCCACCGCCATCCGGCGGAACTTGTTCGAATAACGTCCCACTCGTTTCTTTGCCACTCGCAGTTCCTTTCCCTGCATAGTGTGCCAATTACGAGTGTCTC
>Ga0182024_10009889_pt1 | contig 19576 bp, 20 predicted proteins | sample P32metaG_FD_120480 | JGI IMG/M metagenome (GOLD analysis project Ga0182024, IMG submission 120480) | Permafrost microbial communities from Stordalen Mire, Sweden - P3-2 metaG (Illumina Assembly) | ecosystem: Environmental > Terrestrial > Soil > Wetlands > Permafrost | place: Sweden: Stordalen... | reverse complement strand
AGGAACCGATTCGGCGTGCCGCAGCAACGCCCACTCCCACAGTAAACCCTTATTCAGAAAACTAACTCAAGCACAGAAAAGATGTGGGTAAAGACAAGCCGTTAAAACGGCGGGCTATTTTCGGTCGTCTTCAAGGGGACGTATTGGTGCCCGTCTGCCCGGACCTCGGCCCTGAAATCCTTGCCCCGGCCCCCGGTCGGATTCATAGTGGCTGGCATGCAGCTCCAGGATTTCTTCAACGCCGCCGCCGGCGGCCTGGCGGATTCGGTTAAAATTGTCCTCTTTAAAATGCTGCCGCGCCCGGCCCAGATCGACAAGGTCCGGGCCGAGATCAATCGTGGCCTGTTGAAAAAGTATGGCCGGATGACCCGGCTGGAAATTGACCGGACCCAGCGGATCATCACGGCGGAACTGGATTTGAAGGGGGAAAAAGAATCCGTCCAGCTCCGGCTGGCCGGCTATCGGCTGCAGGCGGCCGCCGGCCAGCCGCTCCGCTTCGAGCCGGGCACCCTCTCAGCCTCCCGCGAATGGCTGGATGCCCTGCTCAAAACGCTGGTCGCCACCGGGGCCATCCCGGCCCGGCTGGAAATCAAAAACCAGCTCCATCAAGCCGTGGTGAAATCTCTGCTTTAACCCGCCGGCGCGATTGACAAGTGCGACGACTGGCACTTTTTCAGAACCTTTGCGGAAACCCTGAACTGGCCGTTCCTGCTTCTCGCTTTTGCGCGGCAAAGCGTTCACGTAGGTTTCATCGCATTCCAGCGTGCCGCTCATCTGCTCGGCAACGCTGGGGTCTTTCATGGCGTGTCGGATTTTATGCATCATCATCCATGCCGTGCGGTAGCTACCGAGCGGAAGATTCTGCTGAATCCAAAGTGCGCTAATGCCTTTTTTGGCCGTGCTAATCAGATACCAAGCAACGAGCCATTTGCGGAGCGGGATATGCGAGTCCTCGAATATCGTGCCGACCGTCACGGTGAAATGCTTGTCGCACTTGGCGCAATGATGCAGTCCTTCGCGGATTTTCTTTTCCTTGTTGGCCTTGATTTTCCAAATAAATTTCGCATCGGCATTTTTGCAATGCGGGCAGACCGCACCATTCGGCCAAAGCAGCCTTTCAAGATATTCCCGCGCCGTTAAATCGGTATTGAAATACTGATTGATGTTGTCCAGCGTGATTTTGCTCGGCGTCTCTAAAATTTCACTTTTCATGCCTCAAATGTGCCATAAGCCGTAACATTCGTCAAGTGCATAATCCCGGTCAGGAGTCGCACGAAAAACGCGAAGGTTGCGAAGAAAGCAACAGAAAACAGAATTTTTCCCCTGCGCCGCCTTCGCGTCCTTCGCGCGACCATCTATTTGCTGCCCGGCTTGACCGCCGGAATTTTGGCGAGGTCAGGCGGAAGATGGTTCGGATCAAACGTCTCGACTTGCAGCGCGATGAGGCTGACGGTCGGCACGCCAAGGTTCACCGCGCCGTTGGAACGGTCCACCACCATGGCCACGCCGGCCACGGTGCCGCCGTAGGCGCGGACGATGTCAATCGTCTCCTGCACACGCCCACCCTTGGTCACGACATCCTCGACGACGAGGATGTTTTCGCCGGGCGCAATCTTGAAGCCGCGCCGCAGGACGAGCTTGCCCTCCTCTTTCTCGACGAAGATGAACCGCACGCCAAGCTGCCGCGCCACTTCCTGGCCGATGACCAGTCCGCCCATCGCCGGCGCGACCACGGTGACGGCACCGAGCGGTTTGACCTTGGTCGCGAGCGCCGCGCCAAGTTTTTCGACGGCGGGCATCTGCTGGAGCGCCAGCGCGCATTGGAAAAACTGCCGGCTGTGCAAGCCGCTGCGGAGAATAAAATGGCCTTCGAGCAGCGCGCCGCTGTCGCGGAAAACCTGGAGAACTTGATCTTGTGTCATCGGCTTAGTTTCAAGTTTCGGATTTCAAGTTTCAAACTTTTTTGCAAACTTCGTGCGTGCCGAAGTGGATCAAGTTCATCATCGCCATCCTGCTGCTGCCGGTTTGCGGCGGTGCGGCCATGGCGTTGTTGAAAGTGCTGCACGCCTGCGGCAGCGCGGACACGACGTGGGTGCCGCTGCTGGGCGGCGCGTTATGCTGGGTGGTCGTTTTTATTTTTCTGCCCAAGCCGATGTGGATTTACGTCCTCGGCCACGAGCTGACGCACGCGCTGTGGACCTGGCTGTTCGGCGGCCAGGTGAAAAAAATGAAAGTCCGGTCGTCCGGCGGCCATGTCCTGATCTCCAAGACAAATTTCGTGATCGCGCTCGCGCCGTATTTTTTCCCGCTATATGTCGTGCTGGTCGTCGGCGTCTTCGCGCTGGGCAACCTGATTTGGAACTGGCACGGCTACCTCGTGTGGTTTCATCTATACGTCGGCGCGGCGTATGCGTTCCACGTCACGCTGACGGGCCATGTTTTGCGGACGCAGCAGTCGGACATCACTTCGCAGGGTTATTTATTTTCCGCCGTGGTGATTTTTCTGGGCAACGTTTGTGTGCTGCTATTTGGCATTCCGCTGCTCACGGCGCGCGTCGGGATGCTGAATTCGCTCGGCTGGTGGCTGGAATGCACAGGCAAGATTCTCCATTGGATGCAACGCGTTATTTGAAGCCGGCAAAATTTGTTAGTAATTCAGTCTTGAAATGCAACCGCCTTTGGATTCATCCTCACACAGTTATGGATTTAGCCGACATCTTGGGACGCGAACAAATCGTGCCCGAACTCAAAGCAACGAACCGCTGGGAAGCCATTGACGAACTGATTGGCAATCTCGTTGCCACCGGCAAGATTCAGGCCGCCGACCGCGACGCCGTGACCGCCGCTGTCAAAAAGCGTGAAACCTCAATGTCCACGGGCATCGGCTTCGGCATCGGCATTCCGCACGCCTCGACCGATTTGATTTTTGAGGTCGTCGGCGCGCTGGGCCGCTCCGCCAAGGGCGTCAACTTCGACGCGCTCGACAACCAGCCGGTAAAGCTCGTCATGCTCTTTCTCGTGCCGCAGGGCCAGTTCCAAAAACACCTCCACACGCTCGCCAACATCGCGAAACTCCTGCACAAGGCCGATTTCCGCGAAGCCCTCGAAAAATCCTCCGACGCCGACGCCATGCTCGCCGTCATCCGCGAACACGGGAAGAAGTGATTCTCTCTTCAGTTGGGTGGGGTTGGAAAATCTGTGTTTCATCTGTGTCCATCTGTGGCTAAAGTTTCCGGGTGTTGCCACACAAACAAATTGAATTAAAGCTCCAAGCCGCTGTCCGCGCGGTGCTGCCGGATGCCGATGTCTCCACAGTTCTCGTCCGTCCCTGCGATCCAAAATTTGGCGACTACCAGAGCAACGCGCTGATGTCGCTCGCCAAAACGCGCAAGCTGAATCCGCGCCAGCTTGCCACCGACACGCTGGCCAAGCTGGACGTGTCCGACGTTTGCGAGAAGGTGGAAATCGCCGGCGCGGGCTTCCTGAACTTCCGGCTCAAGCCGGCGCTGCTCCAACAAATGCTCGAATCCGCCGCGCGCGGTGAACATTTGTTTTTTGCCAAAGCCGCGTCGCCCAAAACGGTGGTCATTGATTTCAGTTCGCCGAACGTCGCCAAGCCGATGCATGTCGGCCACATTCGGTCCACGGGCATCGGCGATGCGCTGCAGCGCACGCTGCGGCTGCTCGGCCACCGCGTCATTTCAGACAACCACATCGGCGATTGGGGCACGCAGTTCGGAAAGCTGCTGCTGGGCTGGAAACAGATTTTGGATCGCCCTGCGCTGGAACGCGACGCTATCGCCGAACTCGAACGCCTTTACAAAGTCATCAATGCCGAGTGCGACGCCAATCCGGCGCGACTTGAAGAAGCCAAGTCCGAGTTGGTGAAACTCCAAGCTGGCGACACCGAAAATATTGCCATCTGGAAGGAGATGATCCGGCTCTCGCAAATTCAATTCGACACGATTTATGCGCGGCTGGGCGTGAAGTTTGATTTCGCGCTCGGCGAAAGTTTTTACAATCCGTGGCTCGGCGAAGTCGTTGCTGATTTGCTTGCGCGCGGCATCGCGCGTGAAAGTGAAGGCGCGGTCGGCGTGTTTAGCGACGGCTCGCTGCCGCCGAAGGAGGATCCGTTTCTCGTCAACCGCGATGGCGAATGGGTGGCCGATCCCGCGCTCGTCCGCAAGAGCGACGGCGGTTTTAATTACACCACCACCGATTTGGCAACAATTGATTACCGGCTGAAAACCTGGTCGCCGCAGGAAATTATTTACGTCGTGGACGACCGGCAGTCCGGGCATTTCAAAAAACTGTTTCTCATCTTCGGCCGTTGGAAACCGGATGCGGCGAAAAGCACGAAGCTGGTTCACGTCGGCTTTGGCAAAATCATGGGCGACGACGGCAAGCCCTTCAAGACGCGCTCTGGCGACACGGTGAAACTCGGCGACCTGCTCGACGAGGCGGAAGAGCGCGCCTACAAAATTGTCTCCGAGAAAAGCGCGGAGTTGCCGGAAGCCCAGCGCAAGGAGATCGCCCGCGTCATCGGCCTCGGCGCGGTGAAATACGCCGATCTCCTGCCGAACCGCCAGAGTGACTATATTTTTAGCTGGGACAAGATGCTCGCGCTGCAAGGCAACACCGCGCCGTATCTGGTTTACGCGTATGCGCGGATCAAGAGCATTTTCCGGAAAACTGAAGGCGGCTCATCACTCGTCACTCGTCACTCGCCACTTTCTCTGGCCGCGCCGGAAGAACTCACGCTCGCCAAGCATCTGCTCAATTTCGGCATTACGCTGGAAGCCGTTGCCGAGGAACTGCGCCCGAATTACCTGTGCAATTATCTTTTTGAGCTGGCCGGCAAGTTCACTTCATTCTACGAAAACTGCCCGGTGCTGAAGGCCGACGATGCCGCCACGCGCGATTCGCGGCTGGCGCTGTGCGATCTGACGGCGCGCGTTTTGAAGCAGGGTTTGGAAACGCTCGGCATCGAAACCGTCGAGCAGATGTGATTCATGAAATCGCTCACCGAACAGCTTTGGTTTGAGGTGCCGGGCCGGCGCGGTTTTGTGAACATCACCGACACCGTCGCCGGGCTGGTGCGGAAGAGCGGCGTGCAGGAGGGGCTGTGCCTCGTCAACGCCATGCACATCACCGCCAGCGTTTTCATCAACGACGCCGAGGATGGCCTGCTGCACGATTACGAAGTCTGGCTGGAAAAGCTCGCGCCGCACGCGCCCACGGCGCAATACCATCACAACCGCACCGGTGAGGACAATGCCGACGCGCATATGAAGCGGCAAATCATGGGGCGCGAAGTCGTCGTGGCCATCACGAAGGGCAAACTCGACTTCGGGCCGTGGGAACAGATTTTCTATGGTGAGTTCGATGGCGACCGCCGCAAGCGCGTGCTCGTGAAAATCATCGGCGAGTGACTCCGGCCGAAACATTTTCCGCGCTGCTCTGCGGCAACGCGCTGCTCACCGCGCTCGCGCCGATGCAGGACGTGACCACGCTGCAATTCATGCGCGTCATTGACCGCTACGGCGGGCCGGAGGTTTATTGGACGGAATATTTCCGTGTCCACGGCGATTCGTGGCCGGAGAAATGGATTCTCGATTCCATCACCAAAAATCCCACCGGCAAGCCGGTCGTCGCGCAGATGATCGGCAACGACATCCCCGCGCTCGTCCGCAATGCCAGGCTGCTGCAGCAATTTCCCGTCGCCGCGATTGACCTGAATCTCGGCTGTCCCGCGCCGATCGTTTATCGCAAGTGCGCGGGCGGCGGGCTGCTGCGCGAGCCGGCGCGCATTGACGCCATTCTCGGCGCGCTGCGCGACGCGGTGACGATTCCATTCACGGTGAAGACGCGCATCGGTTTTGAATCAGCGCAGGAATTTGATTTGCTGCTGCCGGTTTTTGCCAAGCACGCGATTGACCTGCTCACCGTCCACGCGCGAACGGTCAAACAAATGTATCGGCCCGGTGTGCGCTACGATTTGATTGCGCACGCGGCGCGCGAATTAAAATGCCCGGTGCTGGCGAATGGCAATGTTTTCAGCGCGGCGCAGGCGCAGCAACTGCTGGCCGAGACCGACGCGCGCGGCCTGATGATCGGTCGTGGGGCCATCCGCAACCCGTGGCTGTTCGATCAGATTCGCGCGCAACTTCGTGGGGAAAAAATAAAGCTGCCGGTGGGCCGCGACGTGCTGAATTATATCCACGAGCTGTGGGACAACGAAATCACGCCGGGCGTGCGCGAGTCGGCGCAGGTGCAGCGGATGAAGAAGTTCACCAACTTCATCGGCGAGGGCGTTGCCGGGGAATTTTTGCAGGACATCCGGCGCGTGGAGACGACGGCGGAGTTCTGGCGCGTGTGCGAAGCGTTTTTGGATCACGACCAGCCGATGACGCTGGAACCGCAAGCTTAAGCGGTCAATGGCGGTGATTCACGCCTGAAGCCCGCTTCCACAGCGGCCGCGGACGGAACCGCCACCAACAGCCGGCCATCGCCAGGCCGAACGCGGTGTAGCCAGCCACAAAAACCCACGCCGGGGCATCGTAATAGAGCAGCGCTTGCAGCCAGTGCGCGATGAAGGTGCTGTGGTAGGTCGCGTCGCCGGCGCGTTCGCGTAGGGCCATCTCCAACGTGGTCAGCGGGCAATCCACGCCCAGCCACGCCTGCGCGATGACCAGCCCGATCCCGGCCAGATGGAGCACGCGAAACCACGGATTGCGAATCCACTGCCAGCCGCAGAATCCGCCGCCCAAGATCAGGAGCAGGCCGCCCACGACAAACGCGACAAAGGCGACGTGCGTGACGAGCACTAGGTCAGCGGCGACGTGATATGTGCCGGGGGATGTCATCTTCATTTTCTATTTTGAAGAGTGGACTTATGCAACTCTTGGGGCAGCCGTCCTCTTCAATTCAGGTTCTTCGCAAGAAAATCCAAAACTCGTTTTTCGTATTCCGCTTTGGCAAATCCAAGCATATCCACATGCGCCGCGCCCTCAACCAGCCAGAGCTGCTTCGGTTCTGCGGCAGCGTTAAAAAGAGCCTGCGACTCCGGCAAGGTGGTGTCGCGGTCGGTAGTTCCGGCAATAAAGAATTTTGGCATTGTGATTTTGCCGACCAGTTGAATCGGGCACAAATCATCCACCCCAAATCCGAGGCGCGGTTTTAGCTGACAGGTCAAAAAGGGCGTGCCGAATTTTCCGAACCATCCAAAACGGCTTTCCAATCGGTCGGTGATGGCCTGCTCAATGGTGGGATAAACTGATTGCAGAATCATGGCGTCAACCTGCAGGGACGGCTGCGCCAGGACGGCCGCCGCGCCACCCATCGAGAAACCGTCGGCGCAAATTTTTTTGCCGGGATATTTTTGGTGAATAAAATTCACGGCGGCAGTAGCGTCACGACTTTCCAGGTAACCAGCGGTAACATGCTGCCCGATGCTCTCGCCGTGGGCTTGAAAATCAAACAAGAGCACCGAGTAACCGGCACGAAAAAGAAATTTGGCGTGATCCGCCAATTGCAATCGATTGGCGCGAATTCCATGCATCAAGATGACAATGCCCTTGTCCGGCTTCCCCGCAATCAGCCAGCCATGCACCAGCGCGCCGCTGGAGCTGGAAAATTGAACGGATTGAACTGGCAAACCAGCGGGTGGCTTTCCGATGTCGCAATTGCTGGGAGCGATGAGAACATTTCCTTCGTGCCAGGCGAAGAGAACAAAAGCCAATGCGCCCAACAGAAAAATAATTGCGCCAAATTTTAATTTTCTTTTCAGGTGTAATGATCCTGACAAACCAACTCCCATTCTTCAATTTCTTTCGGCGGCTTATGTAGCCGCGTCCAACCGGAGCAGGCAATGGCCGAAGTCCGCCACGCGCTGGCCGGGCACCGGCAGATAGTGCTTTTGGATTTGATAAAACCGGCCGCGGCTCTGCACCACCAAGCCGCATTTGCGCAGCACCGCGATGTGCTTGGACGTCAGGTCGGCGCTGGGCCCGATGCGCTGGGCAATCTCCGAGACCATCAGCGGTTCGCTCGCGCTCAATTCGCTGAGAATCTGCCAGCGCACCGGCGTGCCAATGGCGAACAGCACGTCATTCAGTGGGAGTTTGGCTGGGATGGAAACGGCCGGTGGGGCATCAGTTGTGGTATTCATGGTGAAAAAGTGATACTTTAGCCCTGAAATCAGGTCAAGAACGGAATGCAGACGCGCCTAACAGGAATGCGCTCACTACAAACAGGAGTGCTGGCGTGTCTAACTGGAATGCAATTATATATAACAGTAATGTAAATATTTGTAGTAATAACGCGCTAGCGTATTTCTAGAATGCAGCCGCGTCTAACAGGAATATTATTATATCTATCAGGAAATCGACTGTGCAATCACATAATAGGATTGCTTGTTACTGGAACGCAAATGCGTCTATCTGCAATGCAGTCGCGCGTGATAAGAATGTGGACGCGGCGTTAAAGAACCCGAGTTCCGCGTTCACTGCCGCCGTCATTTCAGCTTCACGTGGAACTCGCTCGCGGCGGTGATCTTTTCCAGGTCGCCCTTGTAAAATTCGTCGCGGTAGTTGTCGGTTTCGAGCAGATGCTGGCGCAGGTCTTTCTGGTCACGGTGCAAGATGTATTTCAACTCCTTCAAGTTCGCCGACCAGCGGAAGCCATTGAAAAATTCCGCGCCGGCGAACTGCGTCTTGTAAAGCGCCGCGTCCGAATAGCAGGTGCCCAGGTAAAGATGCTTTTGGCCGTGCCCGGCGAAGAGCGCCGCCGCCGAGGTCATCATGAACATGCCGAGGTTGCGGGCGTAATAATTCAGGTCGTAGAAGGCGTAGTAATAAAACGCGAGCGACTTGCCCTCCAGATAAAGCGTCGCCACGCCGATCTCCTTGGCGGTCGCGGCGTCGGTGAATACCAGCAGGTGCGAAATGATCGGCGCATCGAACAGGGCGTCAAGCCGCTCGAAGGTCATCACGTCCTTGCCGAACTTGATGTCGGCGTAGGTCTTGAAAAACTGGCGGCGCTCGGGCGTGTAATCGAATTTTTCGCGCGGCACGAGCTTGACCTCGATGCCCGCGCCTTTGCGCAAAATCCGGCGGTTCTCGGACGAGGGCTTGAACTTGGCGAGGTTCACGCGCACCTGGCGGCAGAGATAAAAACGGTCGAGCTGGCGCGAGGACGGCAGGAAACCGGCGTTGAAAATATCCGCCGGCGTCTCGTCCGGCTCGGGAATCGCCCAGACGGCATACGGGAACTGGTAGTTCTCGTAGTCGGAGTTTTGCTCGGAGAAGAGGAGTTTCACAAATTTATTGGGCCACAGATTTTCACAGATGAAACACAGATAAAAAAGTTGGCGCAGCCTCCGTCAAAGGAATTGAATTCAAATCACCTTGAAGTAATTCGGTAAAACTTGCAGCACTGATTTTTGGAAATCGGTGTTTCATCTGTGTTCATCTGTGGCCAAAACCGTTCCCGGTTTCGCCGGCGACGTCCGGGCGTTGACGGATTTGCGGCGGAGGCGGAGGCGCCAGTTCGTCAGCACGTCGTAGGTGACGGAGTTTTTCAGCTTGGCGATGTCGCGCACGGTGATTTCGTCGTGCCCTTGCTTGCCCATCAGCACCGCCTCATCCCACATCTGCGCCTGCGGAATGTCCGTGATGTCCACCATCAGCGCATCCATCGCGATGCCGCCGATGAGCGGCGCGCGTTGCCCATGGATCAGCGCGCAGCCTTCGTTCCGCACGCGCGGAAATCCGTCGCCGTAACCAATCGGCAGGATGGCTATGCGCCGTTCGCTCGACGCCGTGTAGCGCATTCCGTAACCGACGACTTCGCCGAGTTTTAGCTTTTGAATCGCCGCAATCTTTGCCTTCACCGACATCACCGGTTCGATGCCTTCAATTTTGCGGCAGACCTGCGACGGAAACACGCCGTAGAGCAAAATGCCCGGCCGCACCATGTCGAGATGCGTGTGCGGCAGATCGAGATAGCCGCCGCTGTTGCAGGTGTGGCGGAGTTTCACGGGGATTTTCCGCTGCTCCAATGCGTGCAGCACTTCGTTGAAGCGCGCGAACTGGAGATTGGCAAAAGTCTTGTCCGTCTCGTCGGATTGCGAGAAGTGCGTCATCACGCCTTCGAGCAGCAATGATTTCTCCGCGACAATTTTTTCAATAAGCGGCAGCGCCTCGTCCCAGCGCACGCCGTAACGGCTCATGCCAGTATGGATCTTGACGTGAACCGGCACCTGCCTGCCAAACTCCGCCGCGATCTTCGCGAGCTTGCGGACGGCGTGCGGCTCGTTCACGCACACGGTCAGGTCATGCGCGACGCACCATTCGAGCTCGGCTTCCTGGCGCTCGCCAAGCAGCAGCAACGGCGCGGTGATGCCGCCTTCGCGCAGGTGCATCGCCTCTTCGAGCGTGCTTAGGCCAAAACCCCACGCGCCTTCCTCGACCGCCACGCGCGCCACATCGAGCGCGCCGTGACCGTAAGCCTCATCCTTCACGACGGCGAGGAGTTTTACCGCGCGCGGCAGGTCGCGGCGGATGAGCTGGAGGTTGCGGCGCAGCTTGCCGAGATCAATCTCGGTCCACGCCGGCCGTTGCGGAAAATTTTCGGAGTCAAATTTCATCGAAACATCGGAAGATATTTAACACGGAATCGGCTCCCGTTAAATCGCTAAATTGTGAAGCGTTGAATCGGCGGCGGGTGGCGGCGGCAAAGATTCAACCGTTCACGGTTTAGCGATTCACGTTTCTCCCGGTGGCCACAGGCTTTGGCCGATGTCCGTGCGGAAATAACTGCCCACGACACGGATTTTGCGGATGTTCGCGTAAGCCTTCGCAATCGCCGCGTCCAGCTTCGGCGCAGGCGCAATCACGTCCGCAATGCGGTGGCCGGTGGAAACCAGATGGCCGTCCGCACCGCGCGCAACTTCGTTCCACCACACGTCGCAGTCAAACTTGCCGTCCACCTCCAGTGGCAACTGCGGCCCGCGCACCTGCGTGAACGGATAGCCGTAGCCCGCCAGCGTGAGCGAACAGCCGAAGTTCAGCTTGTCGTTGAACGCCAGCTTCAGTTTTTTATTTCGCGCCGTGGCCAAAACAATTTCCGCCGGATTTTTCAGCATTCGCAGAATCATCGGCCCAGACGTGACGCCGATGCGGATATTGTATTCGATGACGTGCCATTTGCCGCCGCGCTTGATGGCGGTGACTTGCAGCGGGCCATTAAATTTGGATTCGCGCAACCACGGCCTCAGCGGAAGAATCAGTTCGCGCGCCAAGCCGTATTTGTCATGCTCGTCGCGCTCGACCATGCCGCCGAGCGGCGCGCCGGCAACGATGCCTCGGTTGCCGTTGAAGGCGTATTTGTATTCCTGGTTCGTGACGAGCGAATGAATCTCGCCGCCGCTCACCAGCGCAATGTGGCCGGCTTCGGCGCGGCCAAGGTATTCCTGCAAGAAAACGCCCTCGGCATAATTCACACTGCGCAGCCACGCGCGCGTGTCGGCGACGGTCTCGCACATGACGGTGTGCACCGGACTCGTCGGCGAGCAGAGTGGATTCTTAATGACGAACGGCTGCGGGTTCTTTTCAAGAATTTTTTCGGCCTCAATGCGGTTTGACGCGACGAATGATTTTGGAAATGGAATCTTGAACCGCGCGCACAGCTCGCGGGCGAAGTCGCGTTCACGCTCAATCCGCATCGCCTCGCCGGTTGGGCTGAAAATACCAACGCCAGAGTTCACTAAATCCTTCGCCCATGGCTGCGTCGCCCAGTCAATGGACTGCGGGATGACGGCCTCAACTTTATTTTCCTTGATGAGCGGCACCGGACTCGGAAAAGCGTCGCGCGAAAAAGTCTTGCCGACCAGCGTCGGCGAATAGTGGCCGTAATTGCGCGTGAGATATGTCGAGACTTCCGCGCCGGCATCCGCCAGCGCGGTGCCAAGGCTGTGCGCGAACGAGCCGACGCCCAGCACCATGACGGTTGGGCGGCGTGGCGTTTTTAAAATCTTTCCAGCCATGAAATCTACAACCGCCAGTGTTCCGCAATTTCGGCTACGACGCAACGCCAAGTCATTCACCGCCTCGACTTCCGGCGGCGGCGTGGCAAAATGATCTTATGGCAGACGAAAATTCGCGCCGCACCGAAAAACTGGAATCCAACATCGCCCACCTTGAACACCAGGTCGAGCAGTTGAATGGCGTCGTGATCGAGCAGGGCAAGCTGCTGGACCGGTTGAAAAAAGAAGTCCAGCGTCAGACGCACGCCATGGAATCGCTGGAGCTGGAACGCATCCAGTCAAACAACACCAAGCCGCCGCATTATCAGTGAAATTTCCGCGCCTCAGCCGCCGCCAGTTCATCGCCGCCGCCCTGCTGGCGACGCCGGGCGCGGTGTTTGCGGATGCAAAATATCTTGAGCCGACCTGGCTGAAAGTCCGGCATCAGCACATCGGGAGCGGCGCAACGGTGGCGCGGTTTGTTCACTTCACGGATACGCATCACAAAGGCGACCGCAAATATCTGGAGGCCGTCGTGGACAAAATCAATTCGCTGACCCCGGACTTTGTATGTTTCACCGGCGACGTCATCGAGAATGAAATTTTTCTGGCCGAGGCGCTGGCGATTTTGGCCGGTGTCAAGGCGCCGATGTTCGGCGTGCCGGGCAACCACGATTATTGGAGCGGCGTTTCGTTCGCGCCGATCCATGAATGTTTCAATGCCACCGGCGGCGCGTGGCTGATAGACGAGCGCCGGGAAATTGCCGGCGGCAAAATCAATCTCATCGGCATCACTTGCAGTCATAATAATCAGGCGTTGCAGCCGTTGAACCCGGCGGTGAAAAACATTCTGCTCATGCACTATCCGGCGTGGGTGAAAAAGCTGGTCGGCCAGAAATTTGACCTGATGCTGGCCGGCCATTCGCATGGTGGCCAGGTGCGGATTCCGTTTTATGGCGCGCTGATCGTGCCGTTTGCCGTGGATGAATATGACCTTGGGCTGTATCAAACCCCGGCCGGCCCGCTCTATGTCAACGCCGGCATCGGCTATATTTCCACCTACAATTTCCGCTTCAACTGCCGCCCGGAAATCACCGTGATTGAGATTTGATTCTCCGGTTTGTATCGTGCGGGCAATGTCGTCGTCGGAAAAAGTCGTTTCGCCGCTCGCCGCGTTGGTTGCCGCCGTCTGGGGCGTGGGCGAGGAACGTGCGAAGCTGCTCGCGCGGCTGGAGATTTTTACCGTTGAGGATTTGCTGCTGCACAAACCGCGCCGCTACGAGGACCGGCGAAAATTTCTTTCCATCCGCGAATTAAAGCTGAACGAGCCGGCGACCGTGCGCGGAACCATCATCGCCGCCGGCATCAAGCGTTTCAAAAAAGGCACGCGAGCGATGTTCGAGTGCGTGTTCGACGACGGCACGGCGCGGCTGCATTGCCGCTGGTGGCAGGCGCAGCCGTGGATGGAGGACTGGTTCACGGTCGGGCGCGAGTTTCTCATTTTCGGCAAGCCGGATTCGCTCAAGCCGCGCAACATTGACCATCCCGAAACCGAACTGGTCGAGCCGGGCGAGGATGAATTCATCCACGTCAACCGCATCGTGCCGGTGCATCCGCTGACGGAAGGCCTGACGGCGCGCGTGCTGCGGACGCTCGTGTGGCGTGCGCTGGAAAAATATGAAAAGGAAATCACGGAACCGGAGTGGAGCCGGTTGCAGCCTTCAATTTTGCTTCCGTCCCGCGCGAATGCCGTTCGCATGATTCATTTTCCGGAAGAATTGACGGACGTGGAAATCGCGCGGCAGCGGCTGGCGCTGGATGAATTTGTGGCGTTGCAATTTCAAATCCAGTCGCGCCGGAAAAATTTCGAGGCGAGCGCGAAGGCGCTGCCATGCGCCGGCGACAACCGGCTGATGAAATCGTTTCTAGCACAGCTTGGCTTCAAGCTGACCGCCGCCCAGACGAACGTGCTGAAGGAAATTCGCGCGGACCTGGGCGGCGTGCATCCGATGCGGCGGCTGTTGCAGGGCGACGTCGGCTCCGGCAAGACGGCGGTGGCGGCATGCTGCGCATTGATGGCGCTGGAAAGCGGATTCAACGTGGCGCTGATGGCGCCGACGGAGATTCTGGCGGAACAGCACTTCCGGAATTTTTCAAAATGGTTTGAGCCGCTCGGCATAAAAGTGGAACTGCAAACAGGCAGCCGGAAAAGCGGCGAGGATGGCGGATTGAAACTGGCAGATGGAAAACGCACGCAATCAGCCATCCTCAATTCTCCATCCTCCATCTTCGTCGGAACTCATGCTTTGTTTACGGCTGGTTTCAATCTGCCGAAGCTCGGCCTCGTGATCATTGACGAAGAGCACAAGTTCGGCGTGGCGCAGCGCGAAACGCTGGTGCGCAAAGGAAATTATCCTCATCTGCTCGTGATGACGGCGACGCCGATTCCGCGCACGCTGGGGCTGACGCTTTACGGTGATCTGGATGTTTCGGTGATTGATGAAATGCCCGCCGGGCGCGGCCGGATAAAAACTTTTGTGCGGACGACGGAAAAACTGCCGAAAGTTTTTGATTTTATCCGCGAGAAAATTTCCAGCGGGCGGCAGGCATGCATCGTTTATCCGCGCGTTGAGGTTGTGGACACCGACAAGGACATCAAGGCGGTGACGAAGGAGTTTGAAAACGTGCAGCGCGCGCTGACGCCGTTCAAAGTCGGTTTGCTGCACGGACGAATTAAGGCTGCTGACAAAGAAAAGACGATGGCGGATTTCCGCGCGAACAAGCTTCAGGCGCTGGTCGCCACATCGCTCATCGAGGTCGGTGTGGATGTGCCGAATGCGACGGTGATGCTCATCGAGAACGCGGAGCATTTCGGGCTGGCGCAACTGCACCAGTTGCGCGGACGGATCGGGCGCGGCGCGCATGAGAGCCATTGCATTTTGATTTCGGATGTTCAAAACGAAGCCGCGCAATCACGGTTGAATATTTTGGCGGAGACGAACGACGGTTTCAAAATTGCGGAGGCGGACTTGAAGCTGCGCGGGCCGGGCGAACTGCTTGGCCAGCAGCAGAGCGGCCTGCCCAATCTGCGTTTTGGCAATCTGGCGGAGGATTTGAATTTGATCCGGCAGGCGCGCGAACTGGTGCGACGGTGAAATTGCCGACCAGTCTCAATGGGAATTTTCCGCCGGTTTTTTTAAGGTGCAGACATAAAACTTTTCTGGCGGAATGCGACCAAAAGCAAACGGCAGCGGACCGAAGCCGGCGGAATAATAAAAGCTGGCTCCAACTTCAGAGCTCAAGGTGGCAAATCCGGGGAAAACCGGCAGCTCGAAAATATCCAGCACGGTCATTTTTTGGAGCAGGGGCGGCGGCACGTTTGAATTTTGAACGGGAATAATCAGCCGGTCGGCCGGATCCAATTCCGCTACGGTGAAATCCAGCGGCAAAGCCCCGGCAGCCTGCATGTAATATTGAAATCCCCAGTGTCCTTCGAACCACAGCCGGGCGGACGGCGTGGCATATTTGGTGCAGATTTGCTCCGCGCTTTTGCGAGTGGTGCTGGCCAGTTGAAAATCTGCCTGCGCCGCCAACAAACTTAAAACCGCGCTGGCCACGATTGAAAATATGATTCCGGCGGGCAGCACCGACCGGTCTGGTTCCACTCGCCGCGCAATCAAAATGGCCACGGCGGGAGCCATTGGCAGGAGGGCGCGGGCGTTGATCGTCCAGTAAAAAAAGGCCGCGAAGACAAAGGTTCCCAGAACCCACAAGGCGAGCAGCCATGAACCGGCGTCACGTTTGCGCCAGGCCTCCCCCAAAGCCAGCGCCAGCACACACACTCCGCCCACCGTCCAGAAGCAGATTTGCAGCTCTGCAGAAGTCCGAACGCTTCCGGCCAGCCAGGAAAAATTCTTGGCCATCATTCCACCGGCCAGCGCCAGCGCCACAAACAAGACCGCGCTGGCCGCAATGGCCGACAACACGCTTTTGCGCCACAAGAAGGGCGCGCAAAACAGCGCGACGGCAAAGCATCCACCGGTGTAGGTCAGCGCATTCAAGGCCTTGACCAGCTTTTCCAGCCCGTGAAAAGTCTGATTGTTGCTTGAGTATTGATTGGCATAGAAAAAAAGCGCGTGGCCGTAAAGCCGGAGTGTCAGCCATTCATGGGCGCACAAGACCAACACTGGAATCAGCAGGAAGATGATCCAGCGGCCGAGCGACCGCTTCTCAATCCACCCATAAGCGGCCAGCAGCGGAATGAGGCAGATGCCGTTATATTTCGTCAGCACGGCCAGCGCGATCAGCGCCCCGGCGGCCGACAATTTCCAACGGTGATTTTGCCTTATTCCTTCCGCCCAAAACACGACGGCCCAAATCCAGAAGGCCAGCATGGGCACGTCGGACATGACCGTGGTGCTGGAAACCAGGAAGCCGGGCACGAACAAGGTGGCCAGGGCGGCGAACCGCGGCCAGCGGCAGAAATTCTTTGCCAGCCGGTAGGTTCCCAAAACCGCCGTCACGGCCGGCAGCAAACAGGCGAGATGCAGTCCGGTTTCGCTCCAGCCGAAGATTTCCGCCACCGCCGCGAGATAATAAGACAGCAACGGCGGATTTTGCGTTGCCGCCCACATCGGCTCGGCAATGCCATACCAGTTAGCGCTGAAACCATAAGGATCGCCTGGATGGAGTTGGATTTGCTGGGCGGCCCAGACGAACAGCGGGTCGTCCATGTTAAACGGCTTGGCGAGGAACGGCACCAGCGCGGCGACCGTCACCAGGGCAAGCATCCAGCACGGATAACGGGCGCACCAGTCCCCAATGGTTTTCAGGCGGTTTCTCTCCGGGCGTGGTTGTGAGCCGGCCATTTCGGAAAACAGTATCGGATTCCATCAGCACAAAAAACTTTTTTTGACGGCTGAATCCGTGCACCGGCCCGGCGGAAATCTCCCGGCAAACGAAAAAACCGTTTCCATTTTCGGACGAACCGGCGTAGTTTGCCGGCATGAAAACCTTACAATCTGTTTTTATTTTCACTGCCGCGGCGGTCTTGGCGGCGGGCTGCGGTGACAGTTCAAAAAAGACCGCGCAGGCCGTCAATGCGGTCTCCAATGTGGTGGACGCGCCGCTGAATTATATCAGCGCGGTCGGGCAGGCGCAGAAATATTCGGAGAAGCAGATTGACCTGGCGTATGTGAACCAGGCGATCCAGCAGTTTCAGGCGGGCGAAGGGCGGCTGCCGAAAGACCTGAACGAAATGGTGGAAATGCACTATCTCGGAAAAGTTCCCGACGCGCCGTTCGGCTACAAAATTGTTTATGACGCGACCAACGGCACGATCCAGGTGGTGAAGAAGTAATCAATCATTTTGGGGACCAGAATTCTCACCGGGGCCGGCTGCCAAATTAATCCGCAATTTTCGCTCGCCAATCTGCCGGCGGCGATTGAAAATCCGCTTTCGTTTTTGATTTCATGAAAGAACAGATTGTCATTCTGGATTTCGGCTCGCAATACACGCAGGTCATCGCCCGCCGCGTGCGCGAGTGCAATGTCTATTCCACCATCATCCATTTCAACACGCCGGCGGCCAAGATCGCCGCGATGAAGCCGAGCGGGATCATTTTATCCGGCGGGCCGTCGAGTGTTTATGCACCGGATGCGCCGCTGCCGGACAAGACGGTTTTTGAACTCGGCGTGCCGGTGCTCGGCATCTGCTTCGGCGTGCAGTTGTTCGCGCAATTTCTCGGCGGCAAGGTCGAGAAAGGCCAAAAGCGTGAATACGGCAAGGGCACACTGACCATCAAGGATTCAAGCTGCGCGTTGTTTTCTAAATTGCCTAAGTCGCTCCAAGTCTGGAATTCCCACGGCGACAAGCTCACGAAAATCCCCAATGGCTTCAAGCCCGTCGCCGTCACGGAAAACTCCGAATACGCGGCGATTGAAAACCGCTCGAAGAAATTTTTCGGCCTGCAGTTCCATCCCGAAGTCGTCCACACGCCGCGCGGCAAGGAAATCATTTCCAACTTCGTCCACGGCATCTGCGGCTGCGGCAAAAGCTGGACGATGCGCAATTACGTTGACCAGGCCGTCGAGGAAATCCGCGCGCAGGTCGGCACGGAGCACGTCGTCCTCGGCTTGAGCGGCGGCGTGGATTCCAGCGTGGCGGCGGCGCTGCTGCACAAGGCCATCGGCGACCAGCTCACCTGCATCTTCGTCAACAACGGCGTGCTCCGCGCGCGCGAGGCGGAAGTCGTGCAGAATGTTTTCGCCCGCAGCTTCAAGATCAAGCTGCAATATGAGGACGCGACAAAATTGTTTCTCAACAAGCTCAAAGGCGTCACCGACCCGGAAAAGAAGCGCAAGATCATTGGCAAGACGTTCATCGAAGTTTTTCAAGCCGCGACCAAGCGGGCGGGCAAAGCGAAATTTCTCGCGCAAGGCACGCTGTATCCCGACGTCATCGAGTCCGTGCCGATTGGCGGCAATCCCGCCGCGCTCATCAAAAGCCACCACAACGTCGGCGGCCTGCCGAAGAGCATGAAATTCAAGCTGGTTGAGCCGCTGAAAAACTTGTTCAAGGACGAAGTGCGGCTGCTGGGCGAAGAGCTTGGCGTGCCGAAGGACATCGTCTGGCGGCAGCCTTTTCCGGGACCGGGATTGGCCGTGCGCATTCTTGGCGAAGTCACGCCCGCGCGTTGCGAAATTTTGCGGAACGCCGACGCCATCGTCGTCGAGGAAATGAAATTGAGCGGGCTGTATTACAAAATTTGGCAGAGCTTCGCGGTCTTGCTGCCCGTGCGCAGCGTCGGCGTGATGGGCGACGAGCGCACCTACGATTACACGATTGCCATCCGCGCCGTGGAATCGCAGGACGGCATGACCGCCGACTGGGTGAAGCTGCCTTACGACCTGCTGGAAAAGCTGGCGAGCCGCATCATCAACGAAGTGAAGGGCGTCAACCGCTGCGTTCTCGACATCACCAGCAAGCCGCCAGGCACGATTGAGTGGGAGTAAATTCAGTTTTGCGGCCGTGCCAAACCACCGCAAGACCATTTGACCATTTGAAAAATCTTGCACACAGGAAATTTGGCCGGTATGATGTTTTTCCTTTTGATTGCACCCATAGCTCAATTGGATAGAGCGGCTGACTACGGATCAGCAGGTTTCAGGTTCAACTCCTGATGGGTGCACCACTCTTAAATTTCAATGTTTATAGTTGTTTTACGAGTTTATAGCATTCGGCACTTTGCTGAGTAATAGTTTATTGCTGCCACTTTGCTGCCACTTTTTCCTCTTCAGCATCTTAATTCAGTTTGCCGTCCAGTGTGATCTTTCGTGACGCGGGCTAGACGCAGTCAATCCATCGTGTGTGGAAGCGCTGGGCAATGTCGATGTATGTTGACGGAACATAAATGCCCGCCCACCTCCCTGCAACAGCCCCCCATTTTTGTGTGATAAGCATCCGATAGAGACGCCGTCTCTGTCAGTCCCCCGGGCAATTCCGCCCGGGGGATTTTTCGTTTCAACCCTCCACCGAAAGGATTCTTATGT
>Ga0182024_10009888_pt1 | contig 19577 bp, 14 predicted proteins | sample P32metaG_FD_120480 | JGI IMG/M metagenome (GOLD analysis project Ga0182024, IMG submission 120480) | Permafrost microbial communities from Stordalen Mire, Sweden - P3-2 metaG (Illumina Assembly) | ecosystem: Environmental > Terrestrial > Soil > Wetlands > Permafrost | place: Sweden: Stordalen... | reverse complement strand
GCATAGACGGAATAGGGATCGCGGATCAGGGTCTCGACCTGCGTGACGGAAAGCTGGCGCGGCCGGAGCGAAACGGGCGGACGCGGCGCCGGCGGGCTGGCGGGATCGGCTTTCCCCGGATCGTCCAACCGCGCCTGCCAGTGCAACGGCTGGCTCGCTTCGAGCGCCCGCTCCAGGCCGGCGGCACGCAGCACCGTCTCGAGGCGCAGGAGCCAGCGCGACGGCACCGTCGGCGCGCCCTCGATCCGGGCGGCGCGTGTCAGCACCGCTTCGCGCGCGCCCAGGGCCTGGGCGAAATCGTGCGCCGCCTGACCGACGCGTTGCTCGGGCGACGGCAGTCCGAGGGCGGCGCGCATCGGGCGCGACAGGAACGGATCGGTCTCCGTTCGTGGCGGCCAAACGCCCTCGTTGAGGCCGCCGAGGATCATGAGATCGGCCTGCTGCAAGCGCGCTTCGAGCAGGCCCCAGATCGCAAGGCGAGGATGGCGGCCGTAATGCGGGCGCACGACCGGCCCGGCGAGCAGCGCCTCGGACAAGGCCGGATAATCGGCGCCGGCGAGGCTCGGAAAATCGCGTGCCGCCTCGATCAGGTCGGCACAGAATTGCGCCGCCGCCTCGCCGGCTTCCTCACGCCACAGGCGCTCCGCGCCGGTCTCGGAGTCGGCCGCCGCGAGTGCCTCGGTGGCGGCGACATGGGCTTCGAGCAACGAAGTCAGCGTGATCGCGGGCGCCGCCAACGCCGCCAGTAGCGGCGCAAGCGCGCCGTCAAGGATGCGGACAAAGCCGCGTAGCGGCGCCGCATCCGCCGGCAACGCGGCGCTCAGCCCGGCGATTCCGGGCGCGGGACGCGGACCGCGCAGCACCTGGTCCTCGAGATGCCGCACGCGGGCGCGGAATGCCTCCGGCGCCATTCCGCCAGCCGCGAGCGGATGCTTCAGCGCCGCCAGCAGCGGCAACGGCGCGAGCTTCTCGCTCGCCATCGCGAGGACAAGGCGGAGGAAATTCCCCGGCGGGGTCTGGCCGAGCGGCAGGCCCGCGGAATCGTCGATCGCGATGCCCCAGCGCCGCAGTTCGGCGGCGACGCGGCGCGCGAGGCCACGATCGGGCGTGACCAGGGCCGCGGTCTTGCCGGGCGTTTCGAGACATTGGCGCATGAGGAGCGCGATGGTGACCGCTTCCTCTTGCGCGCCGGCGCAATCGAGCCGGATGAGATCCGCGATAGCGCCCGCATCGATGCCCTGGACGCCACGCCAGCGATGGCTTTCATCGGCGGGACTGAGCGCGGCCCTAAGCAGCGCCCGCCGCGGGCTGCGTGCCGAGCGCGCCGCCGGCCAGCGAACAACCCGCTCCGGCTGGACCTCAAGCCGCGCCAGCAGCTTAACCAGAAGATGCTGCGGATGTGTCGGGTCGGCGGCGATTGCCGCCGAATCCTCGGACTCGACATCGAGGCCCGGAAGCACGATCTCGCCGCGCGGCAGGCGCGCGACCGCCGCGACCAGATCGGCGACGGCCGGAATGCCCGCGGTGAGGCCGGCCGCGATCACGGGAGATTCGGGCTCCGCCCGGCGCCACGCCGCTATCCGCGCGGCAAGAATGCGATCGCGCCGCTCCGCCGGGTCGATCGCGCCATGTTCGGCCTTCGCGGCCGGCCAATATTCGGTGACGATTTTGAGAAAGGTGACGACCTGTTGCCAATGCTCGGCATGTTCGTGGGGCGCCAGCGCATCGAGCCCGGCGATATCGGCGCGCGCGGTTTCGATTTCATCGAGGAACCGCGCCAGCTCTCGCGCCAACGGCGCGGCCTGGCCGGGCGCGAGCGGTCCGCTGCCGCGCCTGCGTCCCCAGTCCAACACCAATCGCGTCAGCAGCAATTGCCGTCGCAGCGGTGGCAGCGCGGGTGGAAGCGCGATGGCGTCGCCGCCGGCCGCATCGTCCTCGAAAGCGGATTCGTCGGCGTCGAGATCGCCGACCGGAACCAGGCGCGGCAGGAGCAGCGCATGCCCGTCGCTGGCGCGCAGGAACGCCTCGCCCAGCGCTCGCGCCGACCGGCGCGTCGGCAACAGGATCAGGTACCGCGTCAGCGCCAATGGGTCGCCGCGCGCACGATCCAACAATCCCGAGGCCATTGTGTCGAGAAAAGGCAATTCGGCGGGAATCGAATAGATCGCCGGCATGCCGCTCAGCGCTCGACGCGACGCGTGGCGAGCCTCGCTTCGGTCGCCGCGAGGCCTTGCGGCGTGCCGACATGATACCACTCGCCGTCATGGACGATCGCCGCGAGACGGCCGGCCTCGATCGCGCGGGTCCACAGCGGATTGATGGCGAATTTGCGAGTCTCTTCGCCCGCGAACAGGCGCCGATGGAGCAACTGTACGCCGGCAAAGAAATGCGGCGCGATCTCCGCCTCGGCGCGCCAACGCACGGCGCCGAGCGGATCGACGATGAAATCGCCGCGGCCTTCGAGACCGACCGCCGTCACGGTGCGCTGCAGCAGGAGGAGCGCATCGAGCCGTTCGGAATCGAAGGCCAGGGCGAGACGCCGCAGCGCCGACACCTTGGCGTCGAGCCAGAAGATGTCGCCATTGACCACGAAGAAGGTCTCGCCGAGGAGCGGCAGCGCCTTGAGGATGCCGCCGCCGGTCTCCAGAAGGTCCGGCTCCTCCGAGAATAGAATTTCGGTATCGTCGCGGTCGCGCAGATGGCGCGCGATCATGTCGCCCTTGTAGTGAAGATTGATCACGATGCGCTTGACGCCGACCGCGACGAGGCGGTCGATCGCGTGGTCGAGGAGCGGCTTGCCGCCAAGCTCGACGAGCGCCTTCGGCATCGATTCGGTGATCGGCCGGAGCCGCGTGCCGAGCCCGGCGGCGAGAATCATGGCGGTCTCGGGCATCTTCACGCGGCGGACCGCACCGGCGGAATACCGCGCAGCCCGGGCGGAATATGCGCTGCGAACCACTCGGCCAGCGGCGCGAGCGCGGGATGGCGGAAATCCTCTTCGAGCAGCCGCCACATCCGCGGAAGGTGCCGGAGATAGTGCGGCTTGCCGTCACGCACGAGGAGACGCGCGAACTGGCCGATGTTCTTGCAATGACGTTGCGCGCCGAGAACGGCATAGGACGCGGCGAAGGCGTTTCGGTCAAGATCGGGAACCGCATCGACATAGCGCGCGATCATGCGACGCTGCAAATCCGCCGGCACGTCGCGGCGCTCGTCTTCCAATAGCGACATAAGATCATAGGATATGGGACCGAGCACGGCGTCCTGGAAATCGAGGAGGCCGCAAGCGGCGATGCCGTCGCGACCTTCGAGCCGCATCAAATTGTCGACATGATAGTCCCGCAGCACGAGCGTTTGCGGCACGGAAAGCGCCGCGGGCAGGAGTCCATGCCATAGATCGAGATAGGAACCGCGCAACGGTGGAGACGTGGGCGCTCCGGTCATCGCCGGCAAATACCAATCGAGGAGACGCACCGCTTCGTCCAGAAGCGCGGCTTCGTCATAGCGCCGGAGAGACAGTCCGTCAGCGGGTCCGATCCGTCTATGAAGCTCGATCAGCACATCGACCGCCAGCGCATAGAGTTCCAGTTCCGATTCGCCGGCGGCGAGCAGGCGGGTATAGGTGCCGTCGCCGAAATCCTCGAGAAGCAGGCATCCTCGCTCAACGTCCCGCGCAAGGATGGCGGGCACGCTGAGACCAAGAGCCGCCAGGAGACGCTGGACGGAAACGAAGGGCCGCACATCCTCGTGGGGCGGCGGCGCGTCCATCAGGATTGCCCGCCGCGGGCCATCCTCCAGGCGCTCGTAGCGGCGGAAAGATGCGTCCGCCGCAAGCTTCGTGCGCGCCGCGCCGCGCCATCCCGCCCGGGCAAGAAATTCCTCGATCAGGTCCTCGCGCTCAGTCACGATCGAGGCCCGCGAGTCGCTCGCGCCAGATGGGCGAGGCCCCGAGCGTCGCGACCCGCACCGCCGGCGCATCGCCCGGCGCCAGCGCGAGATCGAGCCGCTCGCGCGGCAACAGCGCCTCGATCCGCTCCGGCCATTCGATCAGGCTGATGCCCTCGGCCCAGGCGTCCTCGATCCCGAGCTCATAGACCTCTTCGGTAGCTTCCAAGCGGTAGAGGTCGAAATGCCAGATCGCGGGATGTGGCGGATTGGCGTAAATCTCGACCAGGGTGAAGGTCGGACTCGGCACCTCTTCGTCACCCCGTCCGAGCGCGCGGATGAAGGCGCGGGCGAAGCTGGTCTTGCCGCTGCCGAGCGGGCCGCGCAGCGCGATCACGTCACGGGATCGCGCTTGCCGCGACAAGCGGGCCGCGAGCCGAGCGGTGGCGGCTTCATCGGCGAGGCGCAAGATCGGCGATGCGTTCACCGCGCTGTTCTATTCCGTCGGATCGAGTCGGGGCAACATCCCTGCGTTGCCGGTTGCGCGCCCCGGCCGCGGCCGCCATGCTGTTCCGCGACAGGAAGGGACCGACATTGGTGGAACGAAGGGATGTGGCGATCATCGGCGCCGGGCCGGTAGGGCTGTTCGCGGTCTTCGAGTGCGGCATGCTGGGCATGCGCTGCCACGTCATCGACGTGCTCGACATGCCCGGCGGTCAATGCGCCGCACTTTACCCGGAAAAGCCGATCTACGACATCCCGGCCTATCCCACGATCGAGGCGCAGGCGCTGGTCGCGCGCCTCGTCGAGCAGGCGGCGCCGTTCGAGCCGCTCTATCATCTCGGGCATCGCGTCGACCGGCTCGAGCCGCTGGGCGAAGCCGGCTTCCGGCTCGAAACCAGCGCCGGCGCGGTGCTCGAAGCGCGCGCCGTCATCGTCGCGGCCGGCGTCGGCGCCTTCGGGCCGAACCGGCCGCCGCTTCCAGGAATCGAATCCCATGAGGGGAGAGGCGTGCAATATTTCGTCACGCGCCGCGAGGATTTTCGCGGGCTCCGGGTTGTCATCGCCGGCGGCGGCGATTCGGCCGTCGATTGGGCGCTGTCGCTTGCCAGGATCGCGGCCAAGATCATGCTGGTCCATCGCCGCGATAAGTTCCGCGCCGCGCCGGAATCGCTGGCACGCCTCAAGCGACTGGTGGCGGAAGGGCGGATCGAGCTGGTGATTCCCCATCAGCTCCATGCGCTCGAGGGCGAAGGCGGCGAATTGCGCGCCGTCATCGTCACCGATCTCCAAGGCCGGACGCGTCGGCTCGAAGCCGATCGGCTCCTGCCTTTTTTTGGCTTGTCGATGAATCTCGGGCCGATCGCGGATTGGGGACTCGCGCTCGACCAGCATCATATCGCGATCGATCCCGCGACCGGCGCCACATCGGCGCCGGGAATTTTCGCCATCGGCGATATCGCGACCTATCGCGCCAAACTAAAGCTGATCCTGACCGGCTTCGCCGAGGCGGCCCAGGCCGCGCGCGCGATCTTCCCGCTGGTCCGTCCGGGCCAAGCGCTGCATTTCGAATATTCGACGCTGACGGGTGTGCCGGGCAAGGTCTAGCACGCGACCAAGGCCTGGCGAGCTTGGTCCCAACCGAGGCGACGCTGAAATTCCGAGCCTGCCGAACAGGGGAACGAAAGGGGCCGCTTTAAAGCGGCCCCTCAATTCCATCGCCCTCGATATTGGCGAAGGCAATGGCGCCGTGACGATACGGCTATTTTACAAACAGCAAAGGCCCGGCGCCTTGTTTGAAGTTGCTGGTGTTCAGGATTTGGACGCCGGCATTGTGCGTCGAATTGAAGGGCGTGGTCTTGGTGGCGCAGCCGGCTTTACCGGCTTCCGCCGGTGAGTCGAACCAAAGGCCGAGATGATACGTCTGCACCGGATTTGTTGCCGGATTCTTGTTGGCGTCGTTCAGATTCGGAGGATCGACCACCGGCGCCGGCGCGACTCCGGGAGCCACGATGAAGGTTCCGATGCTGAAGCGACCGATGAAGTCGCCAACCGCCAGCCCCTGTGCGTCGGAGAACATATCGCCCATATACCAGGACAGGCCAAAGGGCGACAACGGCACTTGGATAACAAAGAAATCGAAGTCGGAGTTTGCCGGCAATCCCGTGGCTTCCACGTGCATGTTTTCGACCGAGCCCAAGGACGTGATCGTGACGCGGCCCGCGGCCTTGGGCACGCATCCTTCGGCACCTCCTATGCCCGGTGCCTGAGCCATGTCGAAGATGAAACTCTCCAAGGACCCGTTGGCAACCGCGTTCCCGGCGAAAGCCGACCCGGAACAACCGATGGACGCGAGAGCCAACATACTGATCCCAATTGACGTAAATCCATACTTCATCTTTCCCTCCATTTTAGGATAATGCGGTTATACCTAGTCGTTCGTTCAACCGATTCGTTTCCCGAAGACGGTCGCGACGCTGAACGTCCCTTACTATACCTCAATGACCGTTGCCATCAAACGCGGCGAAGCGAGCGAGCATGCGTGAAACCGGGCCGGACGGTGCCGGGCCGCGAGCGACGACGGACATTTAGGCGAGACGCCAGACCGCGATCGGTTTGTCATAGCCCCGCACGGCGACGGGACCGAGGGGTTCGCCGTCGCCAATGGCGTCGCCAATGGCCGAGCGCACGGCATCGGAGACGAGAAATTCCGAGCCGACCTCCTTGTTCAGGCTCTCGAGCCGCGAGGCGAGATTCACCGTGTCGCCGATGACGGTGTATTCCTTGCGGCGGGGCGAGCCGACCGTTCCCGTCACTGCCTCGCCGATATGAATGCCGATCCCGATGCGGATCGGCCAGGCGCTGCCGGCATTGCTCGCGGCGATAGCGTGCAACATCTCGCGTCCCGCCGCGACCGCGTCCGCGGCCGCCGCGGGATCGTCAATCGGCGCGCCGAACATGGCGAGAAAGCCGTCGCCAAGGAACTTGTTCACGATGCCATGATGGCGGTCGACAATGTCGACCAGGATCGCGAAGACGGCGTTGAGGCGGGCGACAACTTCGGCCGGCGAGCGCTCGCGCGAAGCCGCCGTGAAGCCGCGGATATCGACGAACATGACGCAGACCCGGCGCATCTCGCTCAGTTCGCCCGCGCCAACGGCAAGGAGCCGGTCGACCACTTGCGGCGAGACATGCTGGCCGAAAAGGTTGGTCACGCGGTCGCGCGCCGAAGCGGCCGCGAGCGCCCGCTCGAAATGGTGCTTGATCGTTACGCCCACCGACCCGGCGAGCAGGCCGGCGGCAAGGAGGACGATGCTGCGGGTCAGATACAAGGCGATGCCGAGATCGAGGTCGTCGGGGCGCCAGACAAGATGCAGCGTGACATAGGCGAGGACGAAGGACTCGACCGCGGCGACCGCGCCGGTGAAGGCGGAAAGGCCAAAATCGAGCCGCAGGGTCGAGAGCACGATGAAAAGGAAATAGAGGAGCGCCGGCCACGAGTTGAAGGCGAACCGCGCGTCGATATATCCCGTGAGGAGATAGAGCAGCAGCGTCGGCAGGCTGGTTTCGACGAGGGCGTTGCCATAACGGCCGAAGGTCGGAAAATTGCGGCCGCGGCGGGACAGGACGGTGAAAACGACGGCGGCGGCGAGCTCGTAGGCGATGAAAGGCAAAAAGACGATCGGCGCGACCCGCATCGGTATCCGGCCGCGGAAGATGGTTCCGACAAAACCCGGGGCGAGTGTCAACAGGATGAGAAGGACGGCGAGAATGACGGCCGACATGGCGGCCAAGCCGAGGACGCGCCGCCGTTCGCTGCGAAGGATTTCGCGATTCAGAAGCTGCCGAAGCGCGTTATCGGCGGGGTCGGCGGACGGCATTGCCATGCAAGCAGCATAGCGCGGCGGGTCAATAGAGGGAGCCTCGCCCCTTCTCGGCGCGGCCTCCAAATTTGCGGTCCCGGCCTTCAGCCCGAGGATTGGGACGCAAAAGCCCTGGACTTTTGGAGTGATGTGACGCATATTACGTAATACGGGTAACCCGGCCGTGCGCCCAAAGGGAGGAATTCTCCTACACGCATTTATAGAATTAGCTGCAGATTCCCTGCAGATGCAGTTAATCGTTACAACCCCGCAGGGTGCCTAGAGGTCGCAGGATGGTGCGGCTACTCCTTCACGGCACCGCACGAGGAGACGGGAAAGCCGCAGCTTGGGCAATTGCCGGAGCTTGCAGATCGACACGTAGTTTGGTTCGGACATACGCATGACACGTGTGGCGGTTAATAGGATGCGATCCTGGTAGGAGCGAGCGATGCCCGACCCCTTGTCCCCCGACCTCCTCGAGAAAATGAACGCCTATTGGCGGGCGGCAAACTACCTCTCGGTCGGGCAGATCTATCTGCAGGACAATCCGCTGCTCGAAGTGCCGTTGACTCTGGAGCATATCAAGCCGCGCCTCCTCGGCCATTGGGGCACGACGCCGGGACTGAACTTTCTCTACGTCCATCTCAACCGGCTGATCAAAGAGCACGATCTGAACATGATGTACGTCATCGGTCCCGGCCATGGCGGTCCGGGAATCGTGGCCCAGACCTATCTTGAAGGGTCGTACACGGAACGCTATCCGGCGATCGAACGCAGCCGAAACGGACTGCATCGGCTCTTTCGGCAGTTCTCCTGGCCTTACGGAATCCCCAGCCACGTCGCGCCCGAAACGCCGGGTTCGATCCACGAAGGCGGCGAATTGGGGTATTCAATGACCCACGCCTACGGCGCCGCGTTCGACAATCCGGATCTGATCGTCGCCTGCGTCATCGGCGACGGCGAGGCGGAAACCGGGGCGTTGGCCACCAGCTGGCACTCCAACAAATTCCTGAACCCGGTCCGCGACGGCGCGGTTCTTCCGATCCTGCACCTCAATGGTTTCAAGATCGCCAATCCCACCGTGCTGGCGCGCATCAGCCGAGAGGAACTGACGGAGCTGTTGCGCGGCTATGGCTACGATCCGCATTTCGTCGCGGGCGACGATCCCGCGGTCGTCCATCAATCGCTCGCCGGCACGCTCGACGCGATTCTGGCGCGCATTCGTGAAATTCAGACGGTCGCGCGATCCGACGGCAAGACGGAAACCCCGGAGCGTCCGCGCTGGCCGATGATCGTCTTCCGCACGCCCAAGGGCTGGACCGGCCCGAAATTCGTGGACGGCAAGCCGGTCGAGGGCACCTGGCGGGCGCATCAGGTCCCGATCGCGGACTTCAAGAATCCCGAACATCTGAAGCAGCTCGAAGAGTGGATGAAGAGCTACCGGCCGCGTGAATTGTTCGACGAGCGCGGCAAATTCCGCGAGGAGTTCGCCGAACTCGCGCCGACCGGCCATCGTCGCATGGGGTCCAATCCCCATGCCAATGGCGGCGAATTGTTGCGGCCACTATCGATGCCGCACTTCCACGATTACGCCGTCGCCGTGTCCACGCCCGGCGGCGTCGAGGCCGAATCGACGCGGGTGCTCGGAAAATTCCTGCGCGACGTGATGAAGCTCAATCTCGACAAGCGGAATTTCCGCCTCTTCGGCCCGGACGAGACCGCGTCGAACCGGTTGGAGGCCGTCTACGAAGCTTCCGGCAAGGAATGGATGGCCGAATTCGAAGCGGTCGATGTCGATCTCAGCGCCACGGGCCGCGTCATGGAGGTCTTGAGCGAGCATCTGTGCGAAGGCTGGCTCGAAGGCTATTTGCTCACGGGACGCCACGGCCTGTTCTCGTGCTACGAGGCCTTCATCCACATTGTCGATTCGATGTTCAATCAGCACGCGAAGTGGCTCAAGGTCAGCCGGAACATTCCGTGGCGCAAGCCGATCGCCTCCCTGAACTACCTGCTCACCTCGCATGTCTGGCGGCAGGATCACAACGGCTTTTCCCACCAGGATCCGGGCTTCATCGATCACGTGGCGAACAAGAAGTCCGATATCGTGCGCATTTATTTGCCGCCCGACGCGAATTGCCTCCTGTCGGTGGCGGATCATTGTCTGCGAAGCCGCAACTACATCAACCTGATCGTCGCCGGCAAGCAGCCGGAATGGCAGTGGCTCGACATGGATTCGGCGGTCCGCCATTGCACGATTGGCGCGGGCATTTGGCGATGGGCCAGCAAGGATGCGGACGATCCCGACGTAGTCATGGCCTGTGCCGGCGACGTGCCAACGCTGGAGACGCTTGCCGCCGTGACTCTCCTGCGGGCTTATGTTCCCGATATCCGCATCCGTGTCGTCAACGTCGTCGATCTGATGGTCCTGCAGCCCCAGTCCCAGCATCCGCATGGCCTGGAAGATCAGGATTTCGACGAAATGTTCACGACCGACAAGCCGGTGATCTTCGCCTTCCATGGCTACCCGCCGATCATTCACAAGCTGACTTACAAACGGCGCAATCATGACAATTTCCATGTCCGCGGCTACATGGAGGAAGGCACCACCACGACGCCCTTCGACATGGTCGTGCTCAACAATCTCGACCGCTTTCAGCTCGCGCTCGACGCCATCCGGCGGATCCCACGTCTCAGCGACCAAGTGGAGGTGGCGACGGCGCGGTACTGGACCGCGATGGAGCGCCACAAGCTCTATATCAGCGAGCATGGCGACGACATGCCGGAAGTCCGCGATTGGCGCTGGAGCCAAGTGAGTACGATGTCGCGGCAGGGCTAGCGGGATGACAGTCGCCGAACCTGGGTCGACGGTTCTTGCGCTGAACAGCGGCTCGTCGTCGCTTAAATTCGGCCTGTACCGGGTCGGATCGGTGCGGACCGAGACACTGCTTTCCGGCGAGGCCGAGTCCATCGGCGGGGAGAAGGGCAAATTCCACGCGGAAGACGCGGGCGGAAATTTGTTGGTTTCCGACACCGAGGCAGTCCCCGCCCAGCGGGACGCGGTCGTCCGCATCGGAAAACTGCTCGCCGATTCCAAGCTGCCGGCGCCAGCGGCCATCGGTCACCGAATCGTGCATGGCGGACCCAGCCTCCGCCAGCACTGCCTCATCGACGATTCAGTTCTGCGCGAACTCGACACCGCGACGGCCTTCGCGCCGCTCCATATGCCGCCGGCTCTGTCGGTAATCCGCTTCGCGCGGGAGCATTTTCCGAGCCTCCCGCAGGTGGCATGCTTCGACACCGCTTTCCACGCCGACTTGCCGGACGTTGCGCGAATCCTCCCGATCGCCAAGGAATTGCGGGCGGAGGGCATCGAACGATACGGATTTCACGGCCTGTCCTGCGAATCGATCGTACGCCGGCTGGCGGGCGACCTGCCGGATCGCCTGGTCATCGCCCATCTCGGCAACGGCGCCAGCGTCACCGCGGTGAAAGCGGGTAAATCGATCGACACCAGCATGGGATTGACCCCGACGGGCGGCGTGATCATGGGGACGCGGAGCGGCGATCTCGATCCCGGCGTTCTCGTCTATCTGGCGCGGGAGAAGAAATTCGATGCGGCCATGCTGGAGGAACTGGTCGACCAGCGCTCCGGCCTACTCGGCATTTCGGGCGTTGGGAGCGACATGCGAAATCTGCGCGCCGCCGCCTCATCGAACGCTGATGCCCGCCTCGCCATCGAGATGTTCTGCTATTCGGTGCGCAAGCAGATCGCGTCGATGATCGCCGTGCTCGACGGCGTCGACCTTCTCGTCTTCACCGGCGGCATTGGCGAGAACGACAGCGAAGCGCGAGCGGCGATCTGCGACGGTTTGTCCTGGATCGGCATCAGCCTCGATCGAGCCCGGAACCGGTCCGCGACCAATCCTGTTAACGGTCCTGTGTCGCGCTGTGGGGTGCGGGTCCTCCCCTCGCAAGAAGATGAGCAGATCGCCCGCCATACTCGCGCGTTGTCGGCAGCGTCTTCCCGTTAACAGGACCCTTGAGAACGCCCGGTCACCCGTATACGGCAGGTAGAACGAGACTTACAACCCCGCCTGGTCACGGAACGCGCCCATGATCAAGCTGCCGACGGCATAGATAAACAACGAGCCGAGAAACGCGGTCGCGATATAGGTAATCGAGAACCAGAATGTCGGCTGATCCGGTTGGCTCGGTGAAATGAAGTCGACCAGATAATTTTGCTTTCGGGCGGCGTCGGCGCGAGCCACGGAAAGACCTTGCTGCGCGGATAAGTAGGCGTCCTTGGCAAATTCCTGTTCGAGTTGGAGCCGCGAATATTCGTCTAGAATCTGCGAATAAGGCGTGTTGCCAGTGGTGTTCGCGAGCCGGGTGCGCTGCTGCGCCAGCTGCTTTTCGAGCGAGGCGATCTGGGATTTCAGGTTGACCACCTGGGGCGCGGTGGGTTGCGCGAAGGTAAGCGTGTTAGCCAGTTCGGTTCGCGCTTTCGACAGGGACGCTTCCAACGTGCCGGCAATCTGGCCAAGTTGGTTCGCCACGTCCTGAGGACTGAGATCGCCATGGACATTCTGGAACTGCGTCATCGCCTGTCTTGCACGGAGAACTCGATCTTCTTGGCGATGAAGTTCGGCCTCGGCGAATCGCACCTCATCCTGCCGGGCGCGCGCGCTCAAATTATCGATCATTTCATCGCAGGCCTGGGTTATCGCCTGTGCTAGGGCAAGCGCGAAGTTCGGATCGAAGGCTTGCACATCGACCGTCAGGTAGCCCCCCATTTCTTCCGAAACGGAGATGACATGTCGACGATAATAGCTGAGGAAGGTTTCGTCGGACGCGTCGGCGCTGAGACGGGTCAAATAATCAATCGGGCGCTGGCTGTAATAATCCTTGAGATGGAGCTTGGCATCCAGCTTCGCCAAGAGGGTCGGCGACCGAATATATTCATAAACGATCGAGCCCAGATCGACACCCGCGCCGCCGCCTCCCAGCAAGGTCTGTACCAGGCCGGTTGAAAGCGACTGAGGAGATTGGTAAGCCTGATAGGTAATTTCGAACTCCGTGACGTAACGGGGCGTTGCGAAAAGAAAGACGTAAAGAATCGTTAGGAGCGTTGGCAGGGCGACAAATAGTGCAATCCGGCCCAAAAAACGGCGGCGGCGCGTCCGGCGCATCGTCGACAAAAACTCGCCGTGGTCCACGAACTCGGGCCAGGCTCGCAAAGAGGCGGCGCGCGCCTCCGCCGGCATCGGAACCTGAACCGGTCTCTTCGCTGGGACAACTCCGGCCCCTGGACCCTTGGCCGGCACCACGGCCGGAACCGGCCTTTTCGCTTGAATCGTCACGGCGTTCTGGCCGCCGGCCGGCGTAGCCGGCCCTTTGACCGGTGCCGCCACCGCTTTCGGCGCGCCCGCTGGCTGCCCCTTGGGCAGCGTAGCCGCCGCAATTTGTTTCGGCGCTAACACAACTACCGATCCCCGTTCCATGGGGGGCGCGGCCGGGACCTGCCTATTTGCCGCCACCACTGTCGCTTCCGGTCCCCTAGGAGGGGCCAGAGGGGTTCGCAGCGGTGGCGAGCTAGCGGGGGTCAACGCTTCAGAAGCGGTGTTGGCATCCTCATGGGAGGGTCGAACTGACTGAACCGCCGGCGCGCGCGGGCTATCCTGCTTTTCGCTCATAAGATTCAATCGCCTCGTCGACTTGATTGAAAGCGCGCACCGTGTGGTCCGAGATCACGACGGCATAATCGGCATATTCACAAGCTTGGCGCGGGACAGCCGTCGTAAAGATCAATCCAGCCCCACGCTGGGCTGCCGCCTCAAGGTATCTCTCCAATAGTTCGCGTGGCAAGGAATGGGCGTTATCGAGGAGATAGCAGTCGAAAGACAAAACCGCAAGGAGCGCGATGTCGAGTAACTGGCGTTGCTGCAGCTTTAAGTGGTAAAGAGGCCTCGCGAGGACGTTTCCCATACCACAAAATGCGTTGACCGCCAATGTTAGTTGATGGGCATCGACCCCCAGCATTCGCGCCAGGAGTCGGATGTTTTCCAGCCCGGACAGGCGGAGATGGAACAGCGCCCTCGCATTGGCGATCGGAGACAGTCTCAAGGGTGCCATGACTTCGCCTTCGTCCGGCGCTTCCAATCCCGCCAACAGACGCAACAGCATCGTTTTCCCTTGCAGACGATCTCCTAAGATCGCCACCCGCCGGTCCGTGGGAAGAACTACCGTGGTCGGCCGGAACACCAGTCTTGGGGCGTCATCCTTCGAAATATACGTCTTGGAAACCGAATGAAGATAAATCATTCGCCCGGCCAATAGCGCAAACGCCTATTGAGAGCCAGTCCAACAAACAACATGCCCGCGGCGCAAATGGTCGCATATCCCAAGCTTACCAAGTTTATCGGATAGCCGGGATCGAAAGCGTATCGCTCGTACTCGACCAACTGAAGCACCGGGCTCCACACAAAAATAGCCTGAAGGACTGGCGGCGCGATTGCGATGGAGAAATAGATTCCCGCCGACATAAACAGAATGTAAGGCATCAAATGGAATATGGGTGAGGCAATCGGCGCGGCACGGCAAATGCCTTCCACTAACAAACCGAGCCCCAATCCCATCATGGCGGCAAGGAGAAAAATAAAAGCCGTCAAAGGGATGTTCGGAAAATCGATGTTGATGCCGAAGATTTTCATTGCGGCAACGGAGACATAACAAAAGATAAGATTCACGAACACCGGCCAAGCACAAATCGCGAGGCGCATATGCATTGGAGAAACGCCGAGAAACGGCGGAGGCTTGGCCCAATGCAAGATTTGAAGTCCCATGTATATTTGTATAAAAGTCAACCAAACCGTGAACCCACCCCAAATGAATGCTTCGAACGAAATCCCCGCCGGCATGGGTTTGTTTATCGCACTGAACACGAAGTAATGCGCAATGCAGGTAATCGTGGGTCTAAGAAATTCCAAAAAAAAGCCGGCTGGCTCATTGAGGTGTTTAAGCCTGAGATTACGGAGAATGATCGCCCGAATGATAAATAGATGATCGCTGAGCAACATTGGCCGCGCGAAACTCGAGCGACGAGATGAAAAACCCCCTTTCAAAGACATTCGGAGCGGCCCGAGCGTCGAACGAGGTCTAGGAACACCCGGATGGCGCTATATCGCCCTTGCGATGGCGCACTAAACAGCCCCAACGCGCATACTCCTTCCAACATAAAGGGTCTGGTGGCGTGCTTGGTCTCGAGCCCGAGAATTCCAGATCCAAGCGAGAGAGGTCCTTCGAGAGGGTGACCGCCATCCTGCCGCAATGGACCATGCGCGGCCTTGCAATTCAATGGCCGTTTCGATATGAATTTTTCTCTGCCTTCCGCGCCTCCGATGCATCGGAGCGCCTTCGCGACTGTCCATATGAGGCCCTTCGGAGGGAGGTAGGAACATTGTCTGCTCGTTTGAGGTGCTCATGTTATCGAACGACGTCAAGTTGGTCATCTGGGATTTGGACGATACATTCTGGAAGGGCACTTTAGCGGAAGGAGCGATCGTTCCGATTGAGGTTTGCAAAAATTGCGTCATTACGCTCGCGCAACGTGGCATTATCTCCTCCATCTCTTCAAAGAACGACTTTGAAGAGGCAAAGTCGAACCTCACCAATTTTGGTGTTTGGGATTACTTTGTCTACCCAAGGATCGAATATGGACCGAAGGGAAAGAATATTGCGGCGCTTATCGAGGAAATGAACCTTCGCGCCGAAAACGTGCTGTTCATCGATGACAACGTCTTAAATTTAGAGGAAGCCAAATATTACGCCCCCGGGGTAATGGTTGCTCACCCAGAGCAGATACTTGCCGGGCTTCTCGATTTACCGCAACTCGCGGGCAAGGACGACCGGCAACTTACTCGGCTACAGCAATATAAGCGCCTCGAAAAAAAATCAGTCGAACGGACAAAATCGTCGCTGAGCAACGAAGATTTTTTGCGCCAGTGCGAGATCGAAGTCACGATCGACTACGAGGTCGAAAAGAATTTCGATCGCATCGTGGAATTGGCAAACCGGACGAACCAACTGAATTTTACCAAGAGACGCCTGGAAACTCCCAAGGCAATCGCGGATTTTCGCAACCTATGTAACAGTTATGGAATTGTCGCCGCGATCGTGCGGGTGTCCGATAAATATGGAGATTACGGCGCCGTCGGCTATTTCGTGGCTCGCCGCCTGCCCCACCGAAACGAACTCCTGCACTTTGTCTTTTCGTGTCGCACCATGAATATGGGCGTCGAGCAATATGTGTATGAATATTTGCGTCAGCCCTTGGTAAAAATTATCCCTCCGGTATCTAATCCCATCAAATGCTTCGCCTCGATCGATTGGATCAAGGAGGGAACCGGGGCAAAGGGCTTCTCGCTTCTGAAGTCCGATAAGGAACTAGTACTGCTTGGCGGCTGCGAACTGTTGCAACTTGCCTCGCTATGCAGCAATCGTACGAGCGAATTCGTCAATGTGGTCCGTAAGGGTATCCCGACGCGATTCGACGATGCGGGTTTTATTCTCAGTGACCGAAAAACGTTGGCCGCCGACCGCATCTTCGCGAAACTGCGGTATTGGTCGTACGAAGACGCGATTGCCTTCGATAAAAGTTTGAAATCGTCGCAGATCGTTATCGTGGCACTCTTCGCTCTCTTCTGGGACAATTATTTTGTCACGAATAGCGGAGTCAAGATTCGCTTTTTGATTCCACATTTGCAGAGTTACCTGAAAAAATACCCATACTGGTTCGTCAAGAATTTTCGGTATTGCCCAATGTCGTTCGAGGAGCGGCTCGATTTGGTTTCGCAATCCCTTGATCGGATCGCGGAGATTTCGCCCCAGACTTGCGATCGTTTCGCACTCGGCCTGAACACGCGCGGACTACCTGAAAAAAGCCGGGGATTCGCCCACCGGCGCCGCTACAACGATATCTTGAGGCGCTATTGCGAAAAAAGGGGCACATTCACTTTCGTGGACGTCGAGGCCATCGTGGCGCCACAGGATCAGTTCGATCCGGATCATTTCAACCGAAGGGGCTATTTAGCCCTGGCCAATTTCATATCGGATAACGTCGGCGAAGCTGGACGCAAGGAACCAGAACGGAACGTGGTGGGATCCTACCGCCGCATTCTAAAGGCTATGGCCTTGCCGACCTCGTCCGCCTAAGCCAGGGCTTTAAGCGTGGCCACGGTGCGCGCGCGGCGCTTTTCTCGCGTATGCTCGCGGGGACGGCCCTTCCTGTAGAGACGTCCATTTGAGTCTAGGCGATTTTTATGAACAACGCGTGGCCGTTAAGATTATGCACGAACACGCCATTTTTTATCGATGAGCACTCGTTTCCGAACGTCGTCACCCCCCGACATCCCGCGAAGCCATAATCGTCGAAGACCACAACCCCGCCGATGGATAGTTTGGGCCACACCCAATCGAAAGTGTCTTTGGCCGAAAGGTACACATCGACATCGATGTGACACAAAGAGAATTTTCGCTCGGCGATCTGCGCGCCCGTCTCATCCGGAAAAATTCCCGGTAAAATCCTTACATTCGAAAGGCTCGTCGCCGCTAACAACCCCTGAACCATTTCTGCGTCGGTATTTGCGAACTCACCCCCCTTGTATTCGAAATCCTTGTCGCCCGCCTTCACAACCCCAGCGAAGGTATCGCACAAGAAAACAGTCGCGGCGCTTCCGATCCGGCGTGCGCAAAGCGCCATCAGGCACCCGGTACCCCCGCGCCAAACACCGACTTCAAGAATATCGCCCGGTACCTTCGACGTTTGACGGACTAAGCGCGCGAGTTCGTAGCGCCGGTAAATGTCAACCATCGTGTGCCTCCGAATTTGGAGGTCATCCTGAAGAAACTCCGAATCGGCAAGCCAAGGTGAGTACGTCGCATTTGGAATTACGATGGATTGCGGCGGCACGCCGGCGGTGCCATTATCGATTCTCCTGTTGCGGACCGGTTGCAGCATTTTGTAGATAACATTTGGTGCAAACCCGCTCACGACTGTTCCTTTCCAAAATCTCTTCAATTATTGCAATAAGGCGAAGGCAAACGAACCGATCATTCTTGAATATCCAGCCAAATCTCTTTGCTTTTCCTCATATCGCACATTCAAACTCCTCACACTCCAAGGCCGCATCACCGCTTACGGGCTTTTTGCGATAGTCGGCCGTTGACGTGCATAGAGTGCGCTCCTTCGGAAGGCCGCCATATTAAAGCCGGGACGGCCGGCTAGATGGGCTGGCGGCAAAATTTCCGTCCAGATGTGGGCTAGAAAGCGTTGATGCCAGTTCATGGCGCTCCGAACAGCGGGCCAATTCGTATCGTCAAGCACCATCACTCCACCCGCATCGAGGAGGGAGCGCGCGTAGTGAATGTCGATGAAGGCATCCTCGTAGGAATGGCCCCCATCGATCAATATGAGATCGAATTTCTCTCCTGCATCAACCAGTGCGGCAAGGCGAATATCCGACGATCCGAACAAAAGCCGAAAACGCTGCGTCGGTGTCTTGGCTTTCATGATGTTCGTCTGCGCGATATCCAAGTTTCGCGGCCAGAATTCAACGGCGGTATGTTCCTCGACTCCCGCCAGTAAGAGCGCAACCGCGCTAAATCCATTCCCGACCCCGGTTTCAAGGCTGCGACAGGCTTGATGTGTTTTCGCCAGGTTCATCAGCCATTCGATTTCGGGACCGCTGATGCTGATGACCCCTGGATTGGTCCCGAGCTCAAGACGGCGGAAAGTGTCCAGGCTTAACATCGATGCGCTCCGTGTGATTGGTTCATGAAGGAGATTTATGGAAGAGGCCCGCCAAAACGACTATTTCGGCTAGCTCCGTGGGGTGGGAGCGCCGAGATGCTCGTCAAGGAATCTAAGGATGTCGCCGCTGACGTCGGTGCGCCTCGAAATCGGATTGAACGCATGAGCCGCACCGGGGACGACGATCATTCGATGAGCGACCCCGGCTTGTCCGAGGGCGCTCGTGAAGGTGCGGCCCTCATTGATTAGCCAGCCTTTGTCTCGCTCGCCGACGACAAACATAATCGGGGGCAGCCCCGGCCGAACATAAGTCAAAGGCGAAGCTTGCGATGCCAGAATGGATCCGGCGGCCTCAGGGAGAAACCGGGTATTACCGTTCCTAATTACGGTCGGCCCGTAGAAATCGATGGCTGCTTCAATGGCCGTTGATACACCGGCGTAAGGGGTTGTCGGCTGCAAACCGCCGCCGGGGCCGGCGACGGCCAGCATCGCCGCTAGATGACCGCCCGCGGAAAACCCGAGTGCGGCGATTCGATTGGGATCAATGTCGTAACTCTTCGCATTAACGCGCAGCCATCGAACCGCGATCTCGCAATCCTCGATGTTGCGCGGCCAAGGCGCGGGCTCGGACATCGCTGTCAGATGATAGTTGATCGCGAATGCGGCGAAGCCATGGGCCTGAAGGAACGCGGCGGTCGCTTGGATCTTGTCCACACGATTGTTGCCAGCACTCCAGCCGCCACCATGGATGATCAGCACCGTTGGTACTAATGCTGGGCTGCCGGCATCGTCTGGCAGATAGAGATCGCCGGTTTCCTCCGCCGCGGAAGGATCGCCGTAATAATTAATGTCGCGAACAATGCGGGATGGAGCCGCCCATACTGTCGGTCCGATTGCCACCGACACAACGGCCAGAATAAGGCCGACCAAACAGCGCCTTGTCCATTGGGCCGTTTCCCCGCGATGGCATGGACTGGCGGAAGCGGGAGAGAACGCGATTTTGCTTGCTTTCATTTGTTTCG
>Ga0182024_10009887_pt1 | contig 19578 bp, 17 predicted proteins | sample P32metaG_FD_120480 | JGI IMG/M metagenome (GOLD analysis project Ga0182024, IMG submission 120480) | Permafrost microbial communities from Stordalen Mire, Sweden - P3-2 metaG (Illumina Assembly) | ecosystem: Environmental > Terrestrial > Soil > Wetlands > Permafrost | place: Sweden: Stordalen... | reverse complement strand
ATCAGCGCGTATTCAATGGCCGCCATTCCCGAGCTAACGCTCAGTCCGTCAACTCCGCCCTCAAGCGCGGCTACGCGCTTTTCCAGCACCGTGTTTGTAGGGTTTCCGATGCGCGTGTAGATGTTCCCCTGAACGTCCAGGTTGAACAGAGCGGCTCCATGCTCCGCGCTATCAAACTCGAACCCGACCGTCTGGTAGATCGGCACGGCGACGGCTTTCGTCGTGGGATCGCCGTCGTAGCCGGCGTGAATAGCAAGCGTCTCTCTCTTCATGCGTTCATCAATTCACAGTATCGAAACCCGGAATTACACTAGCCGGATCTGTGTCGGATTATTTCGTGGTCGTCATGGCGCTCGGAACCGAAACCGGAACCGTTGCTCTGGAGAGCCCATCGGCCAGAGCGCAAGTAAGCGTGCGAGCAGCGAAGCCGGCACCGAACGCGAACCGCATCACCGGCCCGAAGCTATTCGCGGCCGCAACCCCTACAAAGTAGAGACCGGGTACCGTGGATTCGAAATTCGAAGAAAGCACAGGAACCCAGTTAATGGCCTTGATTCGTGAGCGGATTTCAGGGTTTACAAATTGCAAGCGCTCTAAATCCACCTTGTAGCCGGTTGCCGCGATCACGTGCTCGGTTACGATCTCCCGTTCGCTGCCGTCTTCGGCGCGAACCTTGAGATGTACTCTGCCGTTCTGAATATTCGCTTCCTGTGGCGTAAATCCGAGATGCAACGGCACTTTCCCGATCACTTTGTCTCGAATGAACCATCCCCCGGAAGGCCCAAGAGCCTTGCGGACGACGTCAAGGCGAAGGTTTTCGGGTAAATAATGAAATACATTCGGTGCATCGGCATAGAATCGCGAACGCATTCCCGGACCGAGACCCGACTGCGGATGCCTGAGCTGATTCCACCACGAACGTGGCTTGCCGGTTGGCTGGCTATGGAACTTCAACTCTTTGCTGCGGCTCACCAACTGTACGTTGGCACCGGCTTCCTGCAGCAGTCCTGCCAGATCCAGCGCGGACGCTCCGCCGCCGATCACAACAACATCCCTGCCCCGGAAAGGCTCAACCTCTTGATGGCGAGCGCTGTGTGAACAAAACTCCGCCGGAAGATGCGCCAGGTTTTCAGGAACGTGTTCGAAGTGAGTAATGCCCACCGCTAACACAACTTTGCGAGCCTCAAACTTCTCGCCATCCTCGAGCTGCAATCGAAACCCGTTGGGCACCCGATCGACGCTCGTCACCAGCTTGTCTTCCAGTTCCGGCACCATGCGGTCTCTGAATGCGAGACCATAAGCGCCGAAAGTCTCAAGCCGAACCGGCAGCCCGGCATCGGCGTACGGGATATTGCGCTCAGAACAGAATTTGCCCAGAGTGAACGCATTTTCCGGATCGTAAATATTGGAGGCGAAACCATCCGACTTGAGCATCATGCCTTTCGGCATGTGCTTGAGCCAGCTATCCATGGGACGCCCGAAAATGCGGAACGGAATGCCGCGGTTTCGAAAATACGCAGCGACTGAGAGTCCATAGGGACCGGCGCCAATGATCGCAGTATTTAGCATGATGATGAGAATCCAGCCTTTTTAATGAGGTAACAGCACGCAGCAAAATCCAAATAAGGGGAGAATTACGGGGAAAGAGTAGAACGATCATATCACGTTTGCCCGAAAACGGAATGTAAAAAAACCGCCTTCGCCCTGACTCAGAACAAGGGCATTTGCGCAGCCGGCAAAGCCTGGAAGTGCCTTAGTATTAGCTACATGGGAGCAGGAGCCCGAGATTCGACGGGAGTGCGAGAGGAAAACAACCGTTCACCCGGCGAACCGTCCGGGCCTCAGATATTTCCGGCCGTCCCGGCGTTGCATGCCCGGCTATCCTTTGCTGTGGAGCTTCTTTTCCACGAAGGCAACAACGTTTTTCACCGAGCCGAAGTTGTCGGTCATCACTTCTTCATCATCTACCGAGATGGCGAAGCGATGCTGAACGAAGCCGATGAGTTCGATCACTCCCGTGGAGTCGATCACGTTGCCCAGCAATGGCACGTCTTCGGTCAGCGCTTCGTCACGGCCAAAAAGAAAGTTCTCTGTGATAAATGTACGAATTTCCTGTTCGATGTCTGTCGTTTGCATTGAGATATCCCCCTAGTTTCGTTGAAAAGTTGTGAAGGCGCGGTTGAATAAACAGAATTGCAACGACACCCATGTTGTCCTTCCAGCTGTCATCTGGGGGAGGTTTAGAGTGCGAATGTTGGCGACAATTCGTTGTGCTTGACACGGCTTTGGAGCCGTTACCGCTTAAGGCATGTCACGCCATGATTCATTGAGATTATATAGCGATTTTATGAGCGGTGTGCCTAGGTAGCTTTCTACCCTCGTCCACCCTCGTGATCTTGACATGCCTAGATCGACCTTGAACGCTTGTTTCCCTTCACCGAGTCCTCTTCTGCCTCTCTTTTCTCTAGCAGTCTTTCCATTTTCGCGATCTTCTGTTCAACGTCGGTCGCTTCAACTACACGGAGCTGCAAATTCAGGAGAGGCGCAAGACCGGCGGCTCTGGGATGAAGTTTGCCGGAATAGACATCCGCGATCAGCTTCTCCACGGCATCACGCACCGCACTCACCTTGTCCAGTCTGGGTAGCGGGTCGTGAACTTCCGCGGTAAGACGGCCTTTCTTCCTGTTCCCGATTCGGGCCGAGATCAGCGTTTTTTCTGCGGTTCTTCAAGAAGTTCTTGCCGGAGGAGCAGCGGCAAACATTTTCTCGATTCCTTGAGCGGGAAGGTCTCATGAGCCCGTTTTTCCCGAAGCGCCCCTCCGCTCGCGGCTGGATCCGGTATCGTACCAGGACCTCCGCCGGCAGGTGCTGCAGCGCGATGGCTGGAGATGTCAATCTTGCGGCAGAGTGTCGAGCTTGGAAGTCCACCATGCCTCGGCTCACGGCCTGACAGGATAACTCATTCGTAGCAGGCATGGTCTTTCTTGTCGGCACAAACGGACGCCGAGATCTCCACGGCTAGAGATCTTGAAATTCGGACGGAGCAGTGAATCGCTTGATGAGGCGAACGCGTCATTGCCGCGTAACTAAGCAGGGATCACTCGATCCATGTCTACCAACAAATTCCCTGATACGACCCGGCAACAGTCGGGCGAGAAGCCGGGTCCAGATTGACCAGGTCGAGGACGATCTGATCCGCCGTGACACAACGGGCCAGACGGTCTTTGTCGATTTTCGTAGCGATGATCACTACGGCACCACTTTGTACGACTTCTTCGAACTCCTCAGAAAGTAGCGATCCAATGTGGGGAATGACTTCTTCGATATATTGCCGGTTCGACCCGGCAAGCCGGCCTAGCAAGACATCCCGGTCCCAGATCTTGACCTGGCAGCCTTCACCGAGGAGTCGCTTGATCACTTGTACTTGCGGGCTCTCTCTCAGGTCGTCGGTCCCAGCTTTAAAGCTCAAACCGAGGAATGCAATCTTTTTCCTGTTTGTACGCAACACCACATCGACTGCCCGATCGACGTGCACGGCATTGCTTCGCAAGACAGATTCCAGCAACGGAAGAGCAAGATCCAGTTCCTTCGCCCGATACGCCAAAGCGCGAAGGTCCTTTGGAAGACAGGATCCACCAAATGCAAAACCGGGGGACAAATAAGCCGGCGAGATGTTGAGCTTCGTGTCTGAAGTAAAAATCCTGGTCACCGCATTAGTGTCCAGACCCAAGTGCTGACACAACGTGCCCACCTCGTTGGCGAAACTCACTTTCACTGCGTGAAACGCGTTGGAAACATACTTCACCATCTCCGCCACCTGAATACCGGTCTCGAAAATAGGTCCGGAAACGGTCTTGTACAACTCGCGCAGCAAGGCGAGATGTTCCGGACTCTGCGCACCGAGGATTGTGTACGGAGGGTGCAGGAAGTCCGCCACCGCGCTGCCCTCGCGCATGAACTCAGGGTTGTAGCAGACTGTAAAATCAAATCCGGCGCGGAGCCCGCTGGCGTGCTCGAGCGCGGGGATGACCAGCGAGTCCGTGGTACCTGGCAATACGGTGCTGCGCAGCACAATGACATGGTGCGATATCTTCTGCTTCAGGGCGGTGCCAATTTCGCGGGCGACGCGCTCCACGTAATCGAGATCGAGCTTGCCGCTACGCAAACTCGGAGTGCCGACGCAAACGAAGGAAATGTCAGATTCCAAGACTGCAACTGTTGCGTTTGTAGTAGCTCTCAACCGGCCCTGCTGGTGCCCCTCAGCCAGCAATTCGCTCACTCGAGCTTCGACGATAGGACTACGCCCTGTGCCTAAGGCCTCCACCTTTGAAGGGCTCACATCCACCCCAATCACTTGATGTTCGACGTGTGCAAAACACGCCGCGGTCACCGATCCTACATATCCCAGTCCGAACACACTAATTTTTAAACCCAATCTCGATTCTCCTCAATTTCCCTCTTGATTGCCGCTCCGACCTTTGCGCGCTTAGGCCGACAAAAACTAGCTAGCCCAAGTCGATGGTACCATTCCTGAATCCCGCCATCTCTTCCGACGCTGTCAGGTTGCAGAAAATCACTGGGGTCGGTTTCAAGGTCCTTCGCGATGCTACCCGCGAGCTGGCCCAACCGTCCTACAACTCTTACCGGAAAGCGCGTCGACGGCAGGAAACAACGTTCTAATCAAACGGCGCACGGCAATCTCGTTCGTGCACATAAGAGTTGCGGCGCGGGCAGCCCCTCGGCTTCGCCGGACCGCCGCGAGTTTGTACCTTCACACACTACTGACTGCGGTCAGCAAATCGCACTAGCATCGCACCACTTTGGGACTACCGAGTCCCTTGGTAGCATTGCGCGTGTCGACGATCAACCGTGCTTCGGCGACAATACGACCGTAATCGTAATCAGAATGATCAGTGACGATTACGACGCAATCGTACTCGCCGAGGTTTTCCAGTTCGGAACGCTTCATCTGCAAGTCGTACTTGCGTCCTTTTCCAATGAAAGGGAAATAAGGGTCGTGGTAGCTGACCAAAGCTCCCTCTTTTTGCAATAGTTCGATGATAGTGAGCGCGGGAGATTCGCGCAGATCGTCGATATCTTTCTTGTAGGCCACGCCGAGAATGAGTACTCGCGATCCATTGAGCGACTTCTTGTGCTGGTTTAGCGCGCCGCCGATCGACGCAAGCACGTGGTACGGCATGTTAACGTTGATTTCCCCGGCCAACTCGATGAAGCGCGTGCGAAAGTCCCATTCTTTGGCCTTCCAAGACAAATAGAAGGGATCAACTGGGATGCAATGCCCCCCGAGACCGGGACCAGGATAAAAAGGATGAAAACCGAAAGGCTTGGTGGAAGCGGCCTCAATCACTTCCCAGATGTCGATTCCCATACGCAGCGACAACAATTTTAGTTCATTGACAAGTGCGATGTTCACGCAGCGATAGATATTCTCCAGCAGCTTCGTCATTTCCGCAGCCGCAGGCGAGGAGACCGGAACTGTGCGATGAAAAATCGATCCGTAAAGAGCACCGGCCAACTGCGAAGCTTGCGGATTGACTCCGCCCACCACTTTTGGGATATCGCGACGCTCCACCGTAGTATTGCCGGGATCCTCCCGCTCGGGAGAGAACGCCGCAAAGAATTCGTTTTGGCTGCCGGAATCCCCACGGGCAGCCTTCAATCCAAGTTTGTTCTCCTTCTCGAGAATGGGCACCATAACTTCTTCCGTGGTTCCGGGATAAGTTGTGCTCTCCAGAACTACCAACTGTCCAGGTTGAAGATGAGGAGCAATGGCGTGCGTTGTGTCGGTGATGTAGCTAAGGTCAGGCTCATGGTATTGATTCAGAGGAGTGGGCACGCAAATGATAATAGCGTCCATCTCCTCGATATGGGTGTAGTCGCTCGTGGCTAAAAATCCACGCGCATTGGCAGCCTTGATTTCTTCGGAGCTGATCCGGTAGATGTAAGATCCGCCTTGTGTGAGTGTATCGATCTTGCGTTTGTCGATATCGAAGCCGGTAACGGCAAATTTCTGTTCGGCGAACAGCAGGGCGAGTGGCAGTCCTACATAACCCAAGCCGATAATTCCGACCCGCGCCTTGCGCTGTTTGATTTTATTTATGGTTGAATCAACCGTCGTTTCGATGGCGGAGTGATCGGTCATGGTTTTATGGAGAGCACTTGTCGATGAAATTCAGGTTGGATTCTACCACGCAACTTCAGAACCATCTCAGGCTGCAGGTTTTCGAGCCACCTGAATACCATTACTCCCAGAGCAGTACCGAGACTATTGGTCATCAGATCTGTCATGCCGGAATCTCGGGTCGGTAGAAATGCCTGCAAGACTTCGATCGTCAGACTGACTATAAATCCCACCGCAATCGTCTTCGCGACTGCCCCGTTGCCGTCTCGTAAACAAGAAATATAGGCGCAGAAGAAAAATCCAAGCGGAATAAAGCCTGCGATATTGATGCCGACATTCTTCCAATAGTGCCAGCCGGGTCGGTATTCGTCCCAGGGTCGTTCCAGAAACTGTCCATGTAATACGAAAAATCGTTCAGGGATGAGCAGGCCAGTCGATGAATCCACCTGATTGCGGACAACATTTCCACCGCCTTCGTTGAATAGATAAAGCGCAGCAGGACCATCATTTCCGGCGCCGTCTAGTTGCTCGCTTTGCATCCAGTTCGAGAAATGTTGCGACACTTCGTCTGCGGTCAGTTCGCGGTCGTAGATGGCAAGTCCCCGAAACCGTCCGGACCAACTATTGGCCGCGACGGGGGCATTTCCGACCACCAGTCGACCCGTCAAGTCCTGCCTTGAGATTCTGAAATCTACAAACTTTCTTAGCATTGTCCCGTCGGCATAGACGGTTGTGCCGGTGGGATTGGAGGCAATTGTGACGAGCACCGGCTTTTGATGAGTGAAAACTTTATCAACGTAGACTGCGGTAACGGCTGTTTTGGCACCCCGCAATTTGTCCTGGGTCGGATGCTCGAATACCAGCCCACTTTGGTATTGGCGTATCGCGAACGGAACGACTCGGCCGTCCGGCAAGTAGAACCCAAGAACCGTTCCCTTACTCGCGACTAGCCTCGGTTCCAGCCAGATCTCGAGACTGCAAGAACCGTCCGCATGCTGCGGGTCGGGCTTGAGAACGCCGGCGCTCACGATGCTGCCGTATTTGCCGAAGAAAAGACCGTTCGAGTGACTCCCCCAGCTGACTTCGTTTTTGGGCGCATGAAAGGGCCACAGTCCCGCCACGAAAATCCCGCCCAAGACCAACAGACAAATTGCTGCCACAGAACTTCTTGTCATTATCCCGACGCTTGTCTCGTTACATAATTTTTATGCAGACGCGGGTATAGCCATAAACCGCGGCGATGGCTTCGTATTTCACACGAAACGACCGGACGAATTCTTCGAACGCCCTGAATTCGTCGAGAGGACAGGAGAATTCATCGAAGAAAATAAGATCGCCAGGCTTCAAGAACGGAGCCAGCGTCGTTAGGACAAAGAGCGTGGACGTAAACATGTCGGCGTCCAAATTAACAACCAACCGACGCGCCAGATCAGTCCGGGCGGTGAAGGCCGGCAGCGTGTCCTGGAACAGCCCGACCTCAAAGCTGCACCGTGGATCTTTAATATCTGGAATCACGCCGTTTGCATTGAAGTGTCCCGCCTGCTCGGTCGATCGCCACCTCTCGGGAAGACCTGTGAATGTATCGAAGCCTACAAATCGTGAGTCTGGGTGCGAGATCCCAGAGAGCCACAAGCGCAGAGAATCCCCTCGGTACACTCCGAACTCGAGATAGTTGATTGGCTCTTTGTTCAAAGCCTCGTGCTCAATCACCGACTGATACAGCCAGCTTCGGCCTCTTCCGTCCTTCCCGTTGCTGTCCTTGGGCGTGGGATGAGTCTTGCACCAGCGGGAAAACCGCGCCCAATACGCAACGGCGGTAAGGCCCGTAGCTGGTGTTTCCAAATTCATGCGGCCGACGGTCTTAGCCATGATTGAGGTTACGGTCGGGCGCAAAACTTGAGGAATTTGTGGCTGAAAAAATCTTCGCATCGGTGGAATGTGCATTGAACATCTCCAATCAGCATCGGCTCGCGTGGAGCAAAGGAACAGTCGCCGCCGTTTTTAAGCCCAAGATTTATGCATATAGAGTCACTCTGCGTAGTAGAATCTCAGCCACTATTAGGAGTCTTCAGTGAGCCTCTGGCAGGGACTGAAATGGTACTACGAACTGTGTGGGGCCCGTGGAGTTCTTGCGGTTGCTACTTTTCGTTTGTGTCGCCGACCGCGGGAGCTAGATATCGTTCCTCTTCAATCGGCTCACCCAGTCTACCTTAGAATTGACACATCCGATTTTTGCGCCTACCGGGATGTTCTGATTTTTGGAACCAAGTCCTACGATCCCGGCATACCGGATTTTAATCCGAACACAATCGTGGATGCAGGCGCGCACATCGGCATGGCGAGTATTTCTTTTGCCCTTAAGTACCCGACGGCAAGAATCATTGCGATTGAACCCGAGCCTTCGAATTTTGCGGCATTGGTAAGGAATACAGCTCCTTACCAAATGATCACCCCAATTCGGGCTGCTCTGTGGCGAGAGGATGGAGAGGTTACGCTCGGCGCTTCCAATGCCCATCCCAAGGGAGCCTTTCAGGTTGTCGAGAACGGCCCACAACGAGCGCGTGCCGTCACAATGGAAACGGTCATGCGCGAAACCGGAATCGATTCAATCGACTTGCTGAAAGTAGACGTTGAAGGCGCCGAAATCGAACTGTTCGAGTCTTGCCCCTGGATCAGCGACGTGCAAGTCATTGCCATCGAATTGCATGATCGCATTCGGCCTGGGTGCAGTTCCGCTGTCAAGAACGCTGCCAGAGATCTCAATTGTAACGAACGAGGCGAGGTGACATTCTTCGCTCGACATCCAGTAGACGCGCGCCGCTATTCACCAGATTTACTCACGGGCAAAGCTGTCGTTCGCGGATCGGCCGCCTGAATCTCAGTTTTTTTTCCTGACTTCACCACGTACTTCTTTGTCATCAGATACGGGAGCATCACTACCTCGGCAACCGATGGCAGAGGGTCCTTCAGACAAAATACCGACTCAGACCGGGTCCGTTTGAGGGAACTCCAGTAAGAACGCATGCTTAGTTCCCCGGCCAACAAATCCAACGCAGCCGTTGGGAGATCTGTAACCATTCGGAGCCAGCCTACTTCTGCTTTCGCCCTGCACCGGTCGACCGATTGACCCAGCTGATCTGCGTACAACAAATAAGGAAAGTCCACGCCCGCAGGACCGCCGATACTGTGGAAACCCCACGTCCGCGCATTTACATCCAACAGCTTGAATTGCCCGTCCCGAGGATCCTGCTTGAACTCAACTTCCACGAGTCCATAGTAGTTGATGGCTTTAAGAAAGCGCTCCGACAGTTCTTCAATCTCCGGGTGCTCCGTGGTCTCCACGTAGGTCGCTGCCCGACCAAATTCGCGAGGATGCTGGCGCAGACGCCGTGCAACCAATGTGCTATGCGCCTCGCCATCGCGGAAAAAAGCACAGTACGAGTATTGCCGTTGGCCATCTCCCGGAATAATTTCCTGGATTAGAATCTCCTCGGGCCTAATCTGCCGAATGGCCTTGCGGAATAGATCCACAAGCTGATCAGGGGTCTCGGCACGCCATGCCTTGGCCCCTGTCGCATAGAAGAAATTTTCTTTCACAGCCGGTTTCAGGGCCAAGGGCAGGCGACTGTATAAATCTACCAACTCCGCTTCAGTCCTGGGATTAAACGTCTGGGGCACCGGAATCCCCAGCTCTGCGGCACGCTCATACGTGTTCTTCTTGTCCCACGCCCACCGCACTGCATTCCAATCCGCCGTGCTGACGCGAAAGAATTCTGTCAGGCGATCTTTATGTCGCGAGAAGGCAGCGACCGTTTCGTCTCTCGTCGGAAACAGAACCCATCCCTCAAGCCCGTAGCGCTGTCCCACTTCTAAAACGCTCTCGACGGCACTCTCCTCGTCAAGCAAATCTTTCACCCGCACTACGCGATTCACGTATTTAGAAAACTGTGAAACGGAATATTGGTCGTCGATGACCCAGACTGGGATGCCTCTGCGGCCAAGGCTCCGCGCAATGCCGAGTCCAGGGTGTTCGCCGCCGATAACGATTGCTCCGACCTTCTGTTGATCCATTGGCATCTTCCTGTTGAAAGATTCAAGTCGCGTTATTAGCGCCCCCTAGAGAGGCCAGAAACCAACTCTCGGGACGCGAACTCCGTACCTGCCACGAAATAAAGCAACGGACCGAAGCTCCGGGCGGCGGTAGCTCCGATAAAGTGTAGCCCCGGTATGGAGCTACGGAAACCGCTGGCGAGTTTGGGATAACCGTCAAGTTGCTTGATATCGCGAGTAAGCTCCTGCGGAAGAAAGTCGTATTTTGAAATGTCTACTTGGTATCCGGTTCCGAGCACGACATGATCTACTTGACGTTCGCTGCCATCATCGAGCTTCAGCACGACCGCATCGCCGGAGGCTGTGACCTGCGACACGCCGCGTCCGGTCGTAATTTTGACGGCAGCTAATCGATCGGGAAGCCACCGCGAGCCCGCAGGCCGCACGGCTCGAGTCCGGATCCGGTCACGCAGCTTCAGTGGAATAAGTGAAACGAGATTGGGATACGCAACCAGACGGCTGATTCCGAGTGGACCCACATCATGCGAAGAATAAAGCATCGACGAAATCGGGCCCAAGTGATGCAACCAGGAATGCATACCGATCCAGTTCAGTTGATCCTGGCGCACGATTACCTCAACTTGGGCACCAGCCTCATGTACAAGCGCCGCCGATTCTAACGCGCTCTGCCCGCCGCCAATGACGACGACCCTCTTCCCCGCAAACCTTCGAACTTCACGGCCCTCGTAGCAGTGAATTGCTTGATGCGGAGAAAGTTTCTGAAACACAGCGGGCTTTTTTTTGAACGGGCCAATTCCAGCGGCCACTACCACGTACTTGGCACGAATCTGTTCACCATCTTGCAGGGTCAATCTAAATCCCGAGTCGTCCCGGTCGACGCGCAGAACCGTTCTCTGGTCGAGATCCGAACCCAATTGGTGCCGGAACCACCGGCCATACTCCACAAAAGTATCCAGAGGAACCGGTGCGCAAGGCTCTTTCTTCGACGCGGCCTCGTAGGCTTCGAGGGTGAAGGCTTTATCAGGGTCCGATAGACTGGATGCCACGCGAGGCGAACGCAGAAGCATTCCCTCCGGCATTTTGTTGGCCCAAAATTCCATGGGCTCCCCAAAGACGCAGGCGGGGATACCCTTCGCCCTAAGGTGAACTCCAGCCGAAAGCCCGTAGGGGCCAGCCCCAATCACGGCAACATCAAGCTTCGCGGAAGCCGTTCTACCACTGGTTCGCGTGGAGTGCATGACCGCGTTATTCTCTTTCACAATTCGCCAACCTTCCTTCCATGAGAGTGCCCGCGCTCAGCTTAATCCATGAGTTCGTCGAAGCTACGTAAACGAAATGTAGCATAGAAAACACGGATCGTACCCCTTCAAAAAAACGAATTAACGTCGACTAGCCAATGTGCCGGTAAAGAGACCTGCCTGCGGCCTGCAAGAAACTTGGGGGACACAATCGAAAGAATTTTCGGGCTATCTGCAGCTGACGATCAGCAGAGAACTTTCCCGGTTGGCGCCTCCAATAGGTCAGCTTCGAACAGCTGGCGCCCCAGCGATCCTTAAACACTCGTAATCCAGTATTGCCCAATTCACAGCGCCCCATGTCAAACTCGGTGTAGTTTTTTTCTTTTGCTTCCTGGATCGCTCTCCACAACAACAGCTGCATACCGCCAAACCGATGGTACCGTTCGTCCGAACAACCGTATTTATACATAAGCTTGTTGTTGTAGCTGAACGTGAGAATACTTGCGATCGGCTGGTCATTTCTCGATGCCACACGAATCTTGATGCTGTCCCCTAAGAACATGGACAAATTACGGAACCACGCCTTCGGTTGCGGAGGTAATCGATGTCGCCGGCGCGTTCGCAACAACAGTTCGTAAAATCTGTCGAGAAGTTCGGAAGTGTTTCCCTCCTCGCATACAACCGATTCTCTTTCCGCTTTGCGAATCTTTCGCCGGACACAGTCGACGTGAAAGCCATGAAAAATCTCGTCTTTCGTCGGGGAAAGATCGAGCCGATGGAACCAAAACTTCTCGGCTTCTCGAAAGCCGCTCTCCGTACGCTTTGCGCTGGGAGACGCGTCCACCGGTCGCAGTTCCACGTATCGCAACTTGTCTAACGTATCCACACTGATGAAATCACCCGGGTCCTCGCCGACGCCCACCAGCGGTTCACAGTGATCGGAAAAAGGCAGTGAGACCAATCGCTCCCCTGTGAACCAGCTTTTGATTCGGCAAAAAACTACTCCGTTGGCCAGAGGTTGCGAGGGAGAAGAGGTCGTAAGCACGACGGGTTCGTAGTCATACGTCTGCCGTAGTGCCTGGAGCCAGCCAGGACTGTGAAATAAGGTTGCACGGCTATCGCGGCCGATTAACTTACTCCAGCGCGGGTCGGCGATTGGATCAACCAGATGAGCAGTCATGCTGTTCGCTCCCGCATCCCGCAAACGTGGAGTACTCGAATGAAACAGAAAGCAACCATCGCCGTCAGCAACGTCTTCTGGACGGCGTAGCTAACGCATCCAGCTCTGGAGTTGTGATCGTCGCTATCATTCACGCGGTGCGCCCTTCGCGTAACGAATATGTTCTTCCAGCCCCGCCTCTGGTAGTACGTTTAAGGGCAGCAGATCATCATTTTCCTTCGTTTCGGCCACGAGTTCCGGTCCCGCTTGGAAACGCTTGTAGCGAGAGGCCAAAAGATCGTAAACCTTGAGCAAATTCGGTTCGGAAAATTGCCAGGCCAGCTTCTCCTGGACTAATCTCCGACCAGCTTCCCCCATTGTGAATCTTAATCCTGGATCGTCCATCAGCTTGGTTATCACTCGTGCAAATTCCAGTTCACTGTTCCGCTTTGCGTAGAGAGCCGATTGCTGTGCACTGAACCGAGTCTCTTTAAGGTCGAAGGCGGCAATCGGCTTTCCAGCAGCCATGTACTCCATTACTTTCACGAATGTGGACTGGTCGTTGTACTCGTTGAATGGCTCGGGAGCAAGGCAAATATCAGATGCCGCGAGGTAACTCCAATACAGTTCGCGATCACTGATCCAACCGGTGAACTGCACATTGTCTTCCAAACCCAGATCACGGGTAAGCGCTTTGACGCCTTTAAGCGAATGTCCCGAGCCCATGACGATGCAGAGGAAATCATTCCGGCCCAGTTTGTAACGCAACGCGTGTAACGTCCGAATTAAACCCTCGACCCCATCCTGTATTTCCATGATGCCCGCAAACGCAAGGATATATGAGGCCGCGCGGCGCAGCTGGGGATCGATCTTTCCACTTTTCGCATTCAAGTGATCCGGCCCGTTTCTTACCACCGTGACGACTGACTCATCCAACCGACCTCGATTCATGGCCAGTCGTTTATACGACTCATTAGTAACGATCACAGCGTCTGCGAGGCGAAAAGAGAGCCGTTCCAGTAAGCGCAAAATCCTTGCTATTAAATCGTCAGAATCGCCAAATTTTGCAGCGTAAAGGTCGGGGCACAGGTCGTGCTGATCATAAATAACCGACTTGCCCAGGACTTTATAAGCAGACGCGATGAAAACGAGGCCATCCGGTGGATTTGCAACGTGAATAATGTCGAATCCGTCGCGAAGGAATACGTATGCACTCATTATCGCAATCGTGACCATCGCAAAGAGATATTCCAAAAGGTGACCAACGATGGTTGAACTGGACGGCAGCTTGACGAAACGATACACTCTTACATTGTCGGCGGTCTGCTCCTCTAGAAACTGCCTATCGCCGTTTGGAGCGATGACGGTCACTTTGTAGCCGGCGGAAACCAAGGTTCTCGCTTCCCGGCGCACCCTTGGATCTCGCAAATACGGACAGTTCTCTACTATCATCAAAATTCGAACTTTTCGTCCTTCGCTGTCCTTCGAAGCCATCTCACTTTCCGAACTTTCAGAAGAAGTTGCTTTCCTTAGCGCCGGGGGTGCGATGGGCGGGCGATCTCAAACCCGTTGATTCGTAACCGCCTTCTCGAGGTTAAAATCAACTCGACCATCCACCTCACTTGCGTACGCGATCCGTGCCCGTTCGCTGCCTTTCCCTTCGATTCGTACTCCTTCTTCATCCTCCACAATTTTCATATCTGCCCGCTGCCTCCACCACCGATTCACTTCCCCTGGAGGCGCAATCCAAACACCTCTGTCTCGTCGCAATCCAGCCAAATAGGAAAGCAATTCTTCGTAGACTTTCCTCTCAGGCGCAGTAGTGACGTAGTCGGGATGAATGATGAAACTGAGGAGGCCATGCTTTTCCATAATAAGCTCAATCTGGGTCTTCCACAGATCGATTTTATAGTCTTGAAGCATGTGAAATAGCGAATAGTCCTGAATCGTAGTGACCGGAAGTTCGAGCAAGTTCCCGATAAAGTACGGCATCACCGTGCAACATCCTCCTCGTTGAGGATCAAGGTGGGCTACATTTGGAACGGACATGTCATAGGAAAAATCTAGATCCTCAAACCATTCCTCCCGGCGGTAAAGAACGGCCGCACGAAAGCCATCAGATCCCCACTGGCGGCGATAGGAATTAATCTTGACGACACGCTCCATGAATTGCTGACGGTTCTTGTATAAACGCCCGTCGTGGTTGAGATCCTGAACGGCTACTTCGAAACCGCGCTTGGTCATCGAATCCAAGTACTCCTGTGTGACCTGATACCTCTGCTCTGGCACGACTTGAAACGATGACTTGATCCCGTGAGCATCGTCAATATCCATCAGTGTGCTGCAGAAGTCCCTTCCCTGAGTTGTCTCAACATCATGGGTCATGATTGCGGCACTGTGAGCACCTTCAGGCCAGAACCAAATAAAGGGGATGCGTTCCAGTTTCTGCGCTTTGAGCGCGTACATCATCAGAAGTTCAAACAGTTCATTGACGGTCCGATCGACTGGCCACTTCGGAAAGGAAATTTGGTCCCAACCTTTCAGATGTACCCTCTGAAGGTGCTTGCGGACGCTGACGGGCAAGAGCGGCCGGACACTGTAATACACGGCCGCCAGTACCAACTGGGTCGTCGATTTTTCATTTCGCGCCGACGATGTGTATCGCTCACGTTGCAGATTATCAACTACCTCTTTGACATCGAACGGCAGCGTGACCATCCCCGGCTCAACCGTCACTTCCCCAGCAACATCAACCATTGTCCCGAAATGAGAACCGTTCCGAGGTCCGCAGAGTCGCCCATAGCAGATGTTGCCGGTACCAAAACGAAAGTAACCATTCGCTGCCGAGAGGGACCCTCTCAAAGCAAGCCGACCATAACGTTCAGGACACTTAAAATACTCGAGAAAGGAATTGTTCATTCGAATGCTTTGAAGGCCAGGATTCTATTTGGCCGCTTGTGTTCAGAAATATGGCAGACGAGAGATCGCGTCAGGACCGCTTCAGTTCTAGAACTTCTTGAGCGGGAGTTTCGGGGGACGATGACATGTATCGCATACTCGAGCGACCAAGTCAATGCAACTATGTGCATCGAGTGGCAGCTCAGACGAGGGACCGGGTACGCGTTCCCCACGGAAACAACGTCTGCTCTTCAGGACAACGCTTTGACGCGTCTGGAGTTTTACGCTACTTTAAGATTTAACTTGGGTGCTTGCTCTCGCCGTTTTGGCCATATATCAGATTTCTCTCCGTCGCAAGCGCCTGATCGTATAGTTCTTCCGGCTCGTATACCACTACATGACTGCCCCTGGTCGAGAAAGCAAACGGAATACATAGCAACTTTTTCAATCGCAAACGCAAGGCCTCCCGCCTTTCCGGTGGGACGAAAAACAGCATGAAACCTCCTCCGCCCGCCCCCAATAGCTTGCCGCCGAGGGCACCAGCACTGAGGCCGGCTTCGTAGATTTCATCGATACTTGCGTTTGAGATCTTTTGAGTCAGCGTCCTTTTTATTTTCCAACTCTCGTGCAGCAACCGACCGAATTCATGCAATGAGCGATTGGAGTTCGCAATAATAGCCTCCGCCTCATCCACCAACTGAAGCATGGTATCCAGTTCTTGCTTCTTGTGAGGCGTCATCTTCAACTGCTCCTGCGCGATTTCAGAGGCAAACCGTGAAAAGCCCGTGAAGTAGAGCGCCAGGTTCTGCTCCAGTTCCATTAGACGGTGTGGGGAAGCCAAGATCCGCTTTACTTCGATCGAACCGTCAGTGTCGAAATTGATGCGATTGAAACCTCCATGTGCAGCGCTGACCTGATCTTGTGCGCCAACAGCCTCTTGAAGCAATTCCTGCTCCACATGAATTGCCTCCGAGGCGAGCGCGTGCTTGTCCCGCATCTGATTCTTAAGCGCGTACAGCCCAAGGAGCAGCCCCACCGTAAACGCCGAACTTGTACCCAAGCCGCTTCGTGCAGGCAAATCCGCGATGTGATGAACTTCGATGCCGTCCTTAATTTCCAACAACTGCAGGCACGCTCGTACGGATGGGTGTTGAACTAAGTTATTCTCGCTGACATTTTCAACTTTTGTGTAGGAGATGCGGCTATGATATTCGAAAAAGGGCGGCAACCACCGACACGTGATGAAGCAGCTCTTGTCGATCGTAGTCGCCAATACGGAACCTCCGTATTGGCGGTACCAGATAGGATAATCAGTGCCACCTCCGAAAAAGGAGATCCGAAGCGGTGTGCTAGTGATGATCATGAGTTAGTTTCCCTGGATAAACACAGACGGAGCAGCGCGGAGGACATCACGCTGCGCAGATCTGGGTCCCCATCCAGAATTTCGACAATCGGTGTTATAGGCTAATCCGACTACGGACATGGAACTCCACTGGGCGCGTTCCGTGTCCGAACAACGGCGATAGTGTCTTCCAGCCGCAATATCATCTGGACTGCTTCAAGCAGTGATTGGGCGAGCGCATCGGCTCCGTCATTTGCGCCAGCGTCAGCACTCACAATTCTCACCGTTCTGCATCCGGCGCTTCTGCCAGCCTCTACATCCTTCTCGGAATCGCCGATCATCCATGAAGAAGACAAATCGATTTCATGTTCATTCGCCGCCGCGAACAGCATACCAGGCTTGGGCTTACGACATTCACAGGGCGGCTGCTCCTCGTGCGGGCAGTAATAGAGTGCGTCGATTTGCGCACCCATTGCTGCGAGCTCGCGACACATCCGCAGATGCATGGAGTCCAACTCAGCTGATGTGAGCAACCCCTTTGCGATACAGCGCTGGTTGCTTATTACCATTACGCGGAAATCAGCTCGGTTCAGTAGAGCAATTGCCTCGACGACCCCAGGAAGAATATGCATCTCCTCCCAGCGAGTTATGTACTCGTCTTCGCTTGGGGCTTTTTGGTTGATAACGCCATCACGATCCAGAAATGCGGCTTTGTTCATGAAATATCGTCTCTTCCACCAGTTCCGAAATAATGTGGCCTATTAGAATATGGCATTCCTGGATGCGCGGGGTCTCATTCGATGGTGCGCAAATACAGTAATCAACCGCATTCTTAAGTTTACCGCCGGTGCAACCGGTCAATGCGACGGTCGACAAACCGATCTTTCGGGCCACGGAGAGGCCTTGCAGCACATTCGACGAATTTCCGCTGGTTGAAATGCCAATCGCGAGGTCGCCGGGACGTGCCAAAGCTTCGATCTGTCGGGAAAAGACCAGATCAAATCCGTAGTCGTTACCAATAGCCGTCACACACGAGGTATTGACGGACAAAGCCAACGCAGGCAGCGCGGGACGATCAAAAGCAAAGCGTCCTACAAATTCCGCGGCGATATGCTGAGCGTCTGCCGCACTTCCACCGTTCCCAAACAGCAGAACCTTGTTTCCTTTATCGAGTGAGTCGACTAAGAGCGCGCTAACCTCGGCGATGGTAGACACGATTTCAGCGTTTCCCAGCAGAAGGTTCTTCACAGCAATGGATGCTTGAATAGAGCGCCTCACGCGCTGCCCGAAATCACTGGTATCTCTCATTTCACTTCCTTCTTTAAGCGAAAGCGCCGCTTGCCACGCACCTGCTACTCAACAATGGAGTCGGAGACTCGGCCTCTCGCAGCCGCTTTAAGAGAAGCGCAAAGCTGCTGAGCCCGCGCATAGTCTGCTGGTGTGCCGATATCGATAAACATCCCGTGCTGTTCCAGCGCATACACTCCGTGGTCAACCAATCGGGGGAATACGTCTCTCTCTAGGCTGGCCGGATGCTCCGGAACGTATTGAAAAACGTTGTGGTTAAAGATGTAAACTCCGCCATTCACTAAACCGGGCATGCCGTTGCCAGTCTTTTCCGCAAACCCTTTAACCCGCCCAGTCGCGTCGACGTGCACAGTTCCGTACCGGCTTGTGTCTTCGACGCGGAGGACAGCCATCGTTGCTATTGCACAATGGCGGCGATGAAACTCCATCAAGTTGGAAAAGTCGACTTCTAGAAACGAGTCGCCATTCATGATTATGAATTCGGAAATGTCGGCGAGATACTGCTCGGCCAATTTCACGGCTCCTGCGGTCCCGAGCGGCTGTTCTTCTTTCGAATATTCAATCGCAACGCCCCAGGCGTGGCCATCACCGAAGTGGGTTTCGATCTGATCGGCGAGATAGCCGCTGCACATCACTAGACGGCGAATTCCTTGCGAACAAAGCTGCTCGACCAACAGTTCAAGAAAGGATGTCTTCCCAACGGAAGCAAGCACCTTGGGTGCGCTAGGTACGACTGAGCGGAGGCGAGTTCCCAATCCACCCACCAGGAGTACCGCTTTGACCTGCTGCATCATGCCTCTTCTGAAAGCAGTCCAGCCCTGCGAAAGCGGACGTCGCGGAAACTACGTTCGTTCTTCCCAGTAATCGAACATCGACTTCAGGGTCTGTTCAAGTGACAACCTGGGCCTCCAGCCCGTATCTCTGCGAAACTTCCGAGTGCTGCCAAAGATAATTCTCTCGTCAGAAGGCCGCATCAATCGGCTTGACGGTAGAATCTCTACTTTCGCGCCCGACAAATTGATCGCAGTACGCAGCATTTGCCCTATTTCGTAACTCTCGGCTCCGCAAAGATTGTAAGTTTCGCCGAGTCTTCCCTTCATCGCTGCAAGATAAAAGCCGCGCACAGTATCAGCCACGTTCAAGAATGCGCGACGTGGTTTCAGGTTTCCCACCTCAATTACGGGCGGCTGCAAGCCTTTTTTGACACGGACCAACTGTCGCACAAAATCGGATGGCGCGTCGTCCTTCTTTCCGGGCCCAGTAGTATTAAACAACCGTATGTTGACTGCTGGGATGTTGTAATCGCGAGAGTACCCCTGGGCCAGCAAGTCCAAGCACACCTTGCTGATGCCGTAAGCGTGCAAAGGCCTAAGAGGATGCGTTTCCGTAACAGGTACGGCCGACGGCCGCACGTGGCCGT
>Ga0182024_10009886_pt1 | contig 19579 bp, 11 predicted proteins | sample P32metaG_FD_120480 | JGI IMG/M metagenome (GOLD analysis project Ga0182024, IMG submission 120480) | Permafrost microbial communities from Stordalen Mire, Sweden - P3-2 metaG (Illumina Assembly) | ecosystem: Environmental > Terrestrial > Soil > Wetlands > Permafrost | place: Sweden: Stordalen... | reverse complement strand
CTCGAATATTTGCTCCAACCGCCGAACGTGGCCCTCCGTCTCTTTCAGGTGGTGTTCGAGGGCACTTTGCAGTTCCTTGGATGAAGCTGCTTCAGCCAATTTTGGAAGGGCTTTTGTGATTTGATTCTCAGCCGAATAAAGGTCCTTCAGTTCTTCTACAAACAACTTCTCGATTGTATTGACGCTCATGTCATCCCTCTGATTTGGTTATCGCATACTTGTCCCTGTGATGCGAGGGCCTCGGGGGGTGTTGCTCTCTCGAGGCTTCTGAGACAACACGGATGGAGTTGGTTCGTTACCCGGAGTTGCTTTGACCAGAATCATCTTGAGGGCGCGGTTGAGTACCGAGGTATACCTGCGCGCTGGATGGGAAGAATGAGAGGATTCAGAGCGGGTCTCTGCTTCGCGAGCCGCGACGCCGCTAGCACGTTCAAGCGAATCCAACTCGCGTTCTGAGGAGGGTTCTCTAGACGAGCTGAAACTGAAACGGTGGGGGTGAGTTTCGGGTTCGAGTTCCTCGAAGATCCAAAAACCACCCGAGAGCCTATTCTCATTCGATAAGAGCCATTCCTGCATAGGCGTACAGCGATTCAGCCATTGTCCTGATTGCGACTATATGCGTCTTTCTCTCGTCATATACAAAGTCGAGTTGATGCACCACACGGCCTCAGCAGTGCTCCGATAGATTTTTTCTTCGCGCCCAGGATTTGCCGAAGGGCTCTTTCTTGAGAGCAGCACGGCAGAGGTTGTACGTTTAGTGAAGACGCACCGCCTTCAGGCAAGGTTCTACGCAAGAAACCGGGTTGGGCGCGGAAGTAGTACAACGCCCTCAAGGTTCGGAACAGACGAGAGAAAATGGACCAGCAACCTTCTGCATCGCAAGTTTCTCCGACGAGACAGCCTGTCCAAGACAATTCAGAACCAGCAACTCCCCGACGTCATCGCTGGATCTGGGCAGTCGTTCTAATTCTCTTCGGACTCCTGTTTTACTGGGCAATCAGCCAGCATAATAAAAGCCAGGCAGCAGCCACTGGCGGTGGCCGCCGGATGATGACGGGCCCGGTGCCAGTCACCACAGCGACAGCTCAAAGCGGAACGATCGGCGTCTATATGGATGCGATCGGTACGGTCACTCCCGTTTACACAGACTCCGTCACAGCGCAGGTAACCGGGGTTATTACGGCGGTGCATTACCGCGAAGGACAATACGTCCGCAAAGGCGACCCGCTGATCGACATCGATCCTCGTCCATACGCTGCGCAGTTGGCGCAGGCGCAAGGATTGCTGGAGCGCGACCAAAACACGCTCGCCGAAGCGCAGATGGACTTGGAACGGTACAAACAGGCCTGGGCAAAAAACGCCATACCCCGTCAGACGCTCGAAGATCAGGAAAAACTGGTGCTCCAGGACCAGGGGACGGTTAAGAACGATCAGGGCACCGTCCAGTACGACCAAGTCCAGCTGGATTACTGTCACATCACGTCTCCCATGTCGGGACGTACCGGTCTACGGCTGGTGGACCCCGGCAACCTCGTTACAGCCAATTCGACGACGACCCTCGTGGTGGTCACTCAACAGCAGCCGATCACAGTGATTTTCACACTAGGTGAAGACAATCTTCCGGAGGTCCTGCAGCACTCAAAGGGCGGCAAACAACTCAAGGTCGAGACCTATGACAGGACGCAGCAGAAGCTTCTGGCCTCGGGCAAACTGATCACGATCGACAACCAGATCGACACAACTTCGGGTACCGTCAAATTGCGAGCCCAATTCGATAACAAGGACGGGATCCTGTTCGCGAATCAGTTTGTCAACACGCGTCTGCTGGTGAACACCCTGACGAACCAGACGCTAATTCCTTCGTCGGCTATTCAGCACAATGGAAATACCGATTTTGTCTATTTGATCACCGATTCAAAGACGGGCAAACCGCCGGCGAATCCGCAAGAATGCTCGCAACAGCAGGTCTGCAAAGCGGCGATGCGGAACGTGAAGAGCGGAGGTTCGGACAAGGGCAATACCGCGGTTCAGGGACTTCAGCCCGGAGATGTGGTGGCCAACAGCAGCTTTGAGAAACTCCAGAACGGATCGCAGATCACCGTATCCAAGCTGAAGCTACCCTCCACTACTGATTCGCCGGAGAGCGAAGTTCCATGAATCCGTCCCGGCAATTTATTCTTCGGCCCGTCGCGACTGCACTGCTGATGGCCGCTATTCTCCTGGTGGGAATCGTAGCCTTCTTTCAGTTGCCGATCTCCGCGCTGCCCGAAGTCGACTATCCGACGATTCAAGTCCTCACCTTCTATCCGGGCGCCAGTCCGGACGTGATGGCGACGACGGTAACAGCGCCATTGGAACGGCAGTTTGGCCAGATGCAGGGCCTAAGCCAGATGACATCGACCAGCGCCGGCGGCGTGTCGGTGATCGTGCTGCAGTTCAATCTCTCGCTGAACCTGGACATCGCCGAAGAGGAAGTCCAGTCTGCCATTAATGGCGGACAAAGTTTCCTTCCCTCCGACCTGCCGACACCGCCGGTTTACAACAAGACCAATCCCGCCGACGCCCCTGTCCTGACCCTTGCCATCTCGTCGCCCACGATGCCGCTTTCGCAGGTGGAGGATCTTGTTGATACGCGTCTCGCCCCGCGGATCTCGCAGTTAAGCGGAGTCGGACTGGTAAGCATCAGCGGTGGCCAAAAGCCTGCGGTGCGCGTCCAAGTGAACCCTGTCCAGCTCTCCTCGTATGGCCTGAACATGGAGGATGTCCGCACGGCACTGACACAAGCCAGCGTCAATTCGGCCAAGGGCAACTTCGATGGTCCGCGACAAGACTATCAAATCGACGCGAATGACCAAATCACCGAAGCAAACGGGTACAAAAACGTCGTAATCGCCTATAGCAACGGCGCTCCTGTGTTCGTCAAGGACGTTGCCAATGTAGTCAACAGCGTGGAAAACACAAGACAGGCCGCCTGGATGAACCAGACGCCGGCTGTCATCCTGAACATTCAGCGTCAGCCGGGTGCGAACACCATCACGGTTGTCAAAAGGATTCGCGCAATTCTGCCGCAGCTGGAGGCCAATCTTCCCGCATCGATCCAAGTTGTGACCATGACCGACATGACGACCAGCATTCAGTCTTCAGTGAACGATGTTGAGTTCGAGCTGATGCTGACGATCGCGCTGGTCGTGATGGTAATTTTCCTATTCCTGCGCAGCCTCCGAGCGACGGTCATCCCTAGCGTGGCGGTGCCACTTTCGCTGGTGGGCACGTTCGGCGTCATGTATCTGCTTGGTTACAGCCTGGACAACCTGTCGCTGATGGCGCTGACGATTTCGACCGGTTTCGTAGTAGATGACGCGATCGTCATGATCGAAAACATCTCGCGTTACCTCGAAGAAGGCATGGCGCCGCTGGACGCTGCGCTCAAGGGCTCGGGACAGATTGGTTTCACGATCGTTTCGTTGACGGTCTCGCTGATTGCGGTGCTTATTCCCCTTCTCTTTATGGGTGATGTAGTTGGACGGCTGTTCCGCGAGTTTGCCGTTACGCTGGCCGTCACCATCGTAATTTCTGCCGTGGTTTCGCTGACGCTCACGCCAATGATGTGTGCGCGCATTCTGCGGCATACTCCGGAAGAGCAGCAGACCCGCTTTTATCACGTGTCGGAAAAGATGTTCACCAATATGATCGCCTTTTACGGGCGAACATTGAAGGTTGTTCTGCGCTATCAAACCATTACGTTGCTGATTGCCGCCGGGACGCTCGCTTTGACGATTATTTTGTACATTTTCATTCCCAAAGGCTTTTTCCCGGTGCAGGACACCGGCGTAATTCAAGGAATCACCCAGGCGTCCCAATCGATTTCTTACCCCGACATGGCGACACGGCAGCAGGAGATTGCGCGTGTCATCCTTGCGGACCCCGCAGTCGAAAGTATTTCATCCTTCATCGGAGCCGACGGAATCAATACGACGTTGAATAGCGGGCGAATCTCGATCAACCTGAAACCACTTGACGAGCGCCACATGAGCGCTTCCGATGTGATTCGCCGCTTACAGAATCGCCTGCAGCAGGTTTCCGGAATTCAGATTTACATGCAGCCGGTGCAGGACATCACCGTGGACGATCGCGTGAGCCGTACGCAATATCAGTACACGCTGGAAGATCCAGACACCGGCGAACTGAATGAATGGACCGAGAAGTTTGTCACCGAGTTGAAGAAGTTGCCTGCACTGGAAGATGTTGCGACCGATCAGCAAATGGGAGCGCGCGCCATCTCGCTGGAGATTGACCGCGTGACTGCGTCGCGGTTGGGTATCGCACCAACCACGATCGACAACACGCTCTACGATTCCTATGGACAGCGCGAGATCAACACTCTCTATACGCAGCTGAACCAATATCACATCGTGCTTGAGATGGCTCCGGAATGGCAGAAAAATCCCGCAAAACTCGGCGATCTGTACATCCAGGGAAATGCATCTTCGGGCGCGAGTGGCGCGGGAGCGGCAACATCGTTCTCAGCTTCAGCGTCGGCTTCTGCGGGTTCGAATGCGCTCACCACATCGGTGAAGTACACGCCCTCGTCTGCTGTTTTGACAAAGCCAGCCTCGGCGATCGGGCAAGTTAGTTCTTCGGGTGCGTCCTCTCAGAATGGCGGGACAACCGCCGGAAGCACACCGAACACCGCGACTGGCGCAACCAGCGCCAACGCGATCCCCTTGAGCGCCTTTACGAAGGCTTCGCCAATCACTGAGGCTCTTTCGATCAACCATCAGGGTCAATTCCCTTGTGTCACTGTGTCGTTTAATCTCGCGCCAAACGCTTCTTTGGGAACTGCGATCGCAGACATCGAAAAAGTGGCGAAGAAGCTCAACTTCCCGCCAAGCCTTCAGGCTGACTTTCAAGGAACGTCCGCTTCTTTCAAGAATTCGCTTTCCAACGAAGCCCTGCTCATTCTGGCCGCCCTAGTCACCGTCTATATCGTCCTCGGCGTGCTCTATGAAAGCTTCATTCATCCGATAACCATCCTTTCGACACTGCCGTCGGCGGGTGTCGGAGCCCTGCTTGCCTTGATCATCTGCGGTCAGGATCTGTCAGTAGTCGCCATCATTGGAATTATTCTTCTCATCGGCATCGTAAAGAAGAATGGCATCATGATCGTCGACTTTGCGCTGGAAGCAGAGCGCGAACAGGGCAAGTCATCGGTTGACGCAATCTACGAAGCCAGCCTTCTGCGATTTCGCCCCATCATGATGACGACCATGGCGGCGCTGCTCGGCGCCATCCCGCTCGCGGTCGGCACGGGCCTGGGATCAGAATTGCGCCGCCCACTCGGCATTGCAATGATCGGTGGACTTTTACTCAGCCAGATCCTGACTCTCTACACCACACCGGTGATCTATATCTTCTTCGACAGAATCGGTGAACGGATCACCGGTCACCGGCCATCCCACGTTGCAAAGGGCGATGTGCAGCAAGCCACCGCGGGACACGCATGAGTCTATCTTCGCCATTCATCAGGCGGCCGATCGGGACCGCGCTGCTCACCATTGCAGTTGCCATTGCAGGTGGGATTGCATTTACGGTCCTTCCCGTTTCCCCATTACCTCAAGTGGATTTCCCGACCATCAGTGTGTCGGCCAGCCTACCGGGAGCTAGCGCACAAATTATGGCCGCATCGGTAGCCACGCCTCTCGAGCGCCAGTTCAGCCATATTGCCGGCATCACAGAGATGACGTCGTCGAGTTCGCTTGGCAGCACTAACGTGACCCTGCAGTTCGACCTTAGCCGCAATATCGACGGAGCTGCGCGGGACGTGGAAGCCGCGATCAATTCCGCGCGGACCTATTTGCCTATCAATCTTCCCGCGAATCCTTCTTACCGGAAGGTAAATCCCGCCGATGCACCGATCATGATTCTCGGCCTCACCTCAAATAAGTACGACGTGACCAAGCTCTACGATCTGGCTTCGACCATCCTGGAACAGAAGCTTTCACAGATTCAAGGTGTGGGACAGGTAGGCGTTGGCGGTGGGGCGACACCCTCGGTGCGCGTCGAGGTTGACCCCAAAAAGCTTGAGAGCTTCGGACTCACGCTGGGTACGGTTCAGTCAATTCTGAGCCTTCAGAACTCGCACGAGCCCCGCGGACAGCTCTCCGACGGATCAGTCACCGCCGACATTATTACGAACGACCAGATTTCGAGAGCCGACGACTATAAGCCACTGATCATCGGATATCACAACGGCTCTGCCGTCCGGTTGTCCGACGTGGCGGATGTGGTGGACTCGACGCAAAATCTGCGCACAGCTGGATACATGGACGGGACGCGCGCGATCTTCATCATCATCTTTCGACAGCCGGGCGCCAACATCATTCAAACCGTCGATCGCATCCAAGCGCAATTGCCCTTCCTCGAAGCAGTCATGCCGCAAGGCATTAAGACAACGATCGTGCTCGACCGCACCAATACAATTCGGGCTTCGGTCAGCGATGTGGAGAAGACGCTGATCGGTTCGGTGATCCTGGTCGTGCTCGTCGTCTTCATCTTCCTGCGCAGCCCCCGAGCAACATTGATTCCAAGCGTTGCTGTTCCGGTTTCACTTATTGGTACTTTCTCGGTGATGTACCTTTTCGACTACAGCATCGACAACCTGTCGCTGATGGCGCTGACCATTTCGACCGGCTTCGTGGTGGACGATGCGATCGTAGTGATGGAAAACATTACACGCCACCTGGAAGCTGGCATGGACTCGTTCTCAGCGGCACTGCAGGGTGCCAAGGAGATTGGCTTTACGGTCTTCTCCATTAGCATGTCGCTGATCGCGGTCTTTATTCCCATTCTGATGATGGGAGGCATCGTCGGACGGCTGTTTCGCGAATTCGCGGTCACGCTTTCGACCGCCATCCTTGTGTCCATGGTCATCTCCCTCACCACCACACCGATGATGTGCGCGCACCTTTTGAAGCCGCACCGGGAAGGCGAACAGCACAACTGGTTCTATCGCACCAGCGAGAGATTCTTCAGCGGGATGGTTACGATGTACCGGCACTCGCTTGCGTGGGTGCTGGACAATCCGGGGCTGACGCTCATCGTGCTCGCACTCACTGTGGCGCTGAATATCGTTGTCATCGTTCGAATTCCGAAAGGCTTTTTCCCGCAGCAGGACACGGGCTCAGCAATCGGCATGGTGCAGGGTCCGCAGGACGCGTCATTCCCCTTCATGAATTTCTCGGTGCAGACCCTGGTTGGCATCATCAAGGCGGATCCGGCGGTCGCTCACGTAAATGCCTACACGGGTGGAAACGGAGCCAGCAACGGCGGATTCATCTACGTTGCGCTGAAGCCTCTCGGCAAAGAGCGCAAGGTTTCGGCGATGGACGTGATCAATCGACTGCGCCCCAAAATAAATCGACTCCCTATCGCCTCAGCGTTTATGCAGCCGGTACAGGATCTTCGCATCGGAGGACGAGGCAGCGCGGCGCTCTATCAGTACACCATTCAGGCCGACAATGTCGCCGATTTGTTTCACTGGGGACCGATTCTGTTGGCAAACATGAAAAAGCTGCCGGGGTTGCTGGATGTCAACACTGACCAGCAGAATGGGGGTTTGCAGGAACTGCTCAACTATGACCGCGTGGCGGCAGCCCGGCTCGGCCAGACCGCGCAATCGCTTGACCAGTCGCTCTACAGCGCCTTCGGGCAATCGGAAGTGTCGGTGATTTACACGCAGCTGAACCAGTACTACGTTGTGATGGAAGTGGCGCCGAAGTTCTGGCAGGATCCATCGCAGCTGAGCAACATCTATTTCAAGCCGCCAGCTTCGTCGTCCAGCTCTACCAGGGCGGGGCTCGAGACTGTTTCGCCTCTCCTGACAGTGGCGAACCCTCACACAGGGACGACGCCCTTGCAGGTGAATCACACAGGATTGTTTCCATCCGTCACGGTCTCATTCAACATGGCCAATGGAATGTCGCTCAGCGACGCAACGCTTGAGGTTTCGCGCATGGAAGCCAGCCTCGGCATGCCTTCCACGATTCATGGATTCTTTGCCGGAACCGCCGAGGCTTATCAGCAGTCGCTGGCTACCGAGAAATATCTCGTGATTACAGCGTTGCTGGCCGTTTACATTGTTCTCGGCATTCTCTACGAGAGCTTGATCCACCCGCTCACAATCATCTCCACTCTGCCCTCGGCAAGCGTGGGCGCCATGCTGGCTCTCATGCTTTTCCAGATCGATCTAAACGTCATTTCCATCATAGGCATCATCCTGCTGATCGGAATCGTCAAAAAGAACGCGATTATGATGATCGACTTCGCCCTCATGGCGGAGCGCCAGGAAGGCAAGAATACCCACGATGCAATCTTCGAGGCCTGCATGCTCCGCTTCCGGCCCATCATGATGACGACCATGGCCGCAATCTGCGGGGCATTACCGTTGGCCTTTGGTACCGGCACTGGATCTGAGCTGCGCAGACCATTGGGCATCACGATTGTAGGCGGATTACTACTGAGCCAGTTGCTGACGTTGTACACCACGCCCGTTGTTTATCTGGCTATGGACAAGTTACGGCTTCGCGCATTAGGCAGATCGAATGGAGTACAGAATCCCGAGGCCGCAAGGGCCACGACGTAATACGAGAGAGAGTATGAACCGATCCACGCCAAGAACGATCGCACCTTATGCCGCAATCGCCGGCGGCCTGGTCTTGATGGGCTTGATGGCCGGTTGCCGAGTGGGCCCGCCGTACCATGCTCCTACTCCGCCCGCAGTCAGCGCCCCGAACTATAAGGAGTCCCCAATCAATTTCCAGGATGCGGACGGCTGGAAGGTTGCGAGTCCACAAGATGCGATGATCCGCGGCAATTGGTGGGAGATTTTCAATGAGCCGGAATTAAACGATCTGGAAAATCAGCTCAACATCAACAACCAGAACATCAAGATTTCGTTCCAGAACTTCATGGAGGCGCGCGCCCTGATTGCCGAAGCACGAGCGCAGTATTGGCCGACCGTCACCGCCAATCCGGCATGGAGCCGCTCGCGCTCGTCATCGAATCTTCGCAACTCGACGCAAGCGAATACGGGCCAGGCCTCCACGCTTTGGTCGGCGCCGATTGAAGTCTCATGGACACCGGATCTATGGGGCAAGATTCGCAATGAAGTGCACGAGGCCCAATATACCTCGCAGGCGAGCGCTGCTGATCTCGAGCTGGAAAAGCTTACCGAACAGGCGAGTCTGGCACAGTATTACTTTGAGATTCGCGGCCAGGACATGCTGCAAAAGATCCTGAATGACACGGTGGCAGCAGATCAGAAAGCTCTTGATTCGGCGCAAGGTGCATTCGATGCGGGCACTGGAGACTACATTTCCGTGGTTGAGGCCAAAGCGACGCTCAACTCCGCGCAGGCTTCCGCGGTGAATGTGGGGCTTTCGCGAGCTCAGTATGAGCATGCAATAGCTATGCTATTAGGTAAAGTTGCCAGCGACTTTTCCGTTCCAGTGAAACCGATGCTCTACACTCCGCCGGCAATTCCAACGGGTGTGCCGTCGCAACTTGCTGAGCGCAGACCGGACGTTGCTGCCACCGAGCGCACACTGGCCGCGGCAAATTCGACGATCGGAATCGGCTATGGTGCATTCTTTCCGCAGGTGACGATCTCCGCGGGAGGAGGATTCGAAAGCTCGACGCTCAAACATCTTTTCGACTGGCCAAGCCGGTTTTGGTCGATCGGTCCCTCTGCTGCGCAAACGATCTTCGACGGCGGCCTCTATCGCGCGCAATTGCATCAATACGAAGCGATCTACAACGCGGATCTCGCGACCTATCGCCAGACCGTCCTCACTGCGTTCCAGCAGGTTGAAGATGCTATGGCGGGGACTCGAGTCTACTCGCAGCAAATCCTTCGACAGCAGGAGGCGGTGAAGTCTTCGCAGGAGTTTCTTGATCTTGAGACGCAGCGCTACAACTTCGGCGTGGATCCTTATGTCGACGTGGTCACGGCTCAGACCACATTGCTTGGCAACCAGGTCACGCTGAATTCGCTAGAGGTAGAGGAGATGCTTTCAGCCGTACAGCTGGTTCAAGCGCTCGGCGGAGGATGGGATCGAAGCCAACTGCCGACTCCCGCACAAGTGGGCGCGAAGGTTCCCAAGGCGGATTACACGATGCAGCACTAATTGGGGCTTTCTTTGGACGACCGCTAGTGTTGCGGTATACGCTCGGCGTCAGGCGATGGTTTCCCAGAGTCCTGAATCCGCGGAGCGAAAGATCGCTTCGATCACCCTCATGTTGCGAATGGCTTCTTCGAGTGGGACGGGAACCTCGGTGTCTTCGAGGATTGCTCTCGAAAACTGATCACCCTGCAGTGTGTATTGATCGCAGATCGGGAATTCCTCTGCGACCCGGTCGGCTCCGAATAAATCACCGTCATCGATGACGATCCGCGTAGAACGATCGTTAGGCGCATTGAACGGGATTTCGATTTCGATGCGTCCCTTGGTTCCGAGAAACTGAACCCGTTGGTACGGAACAAGCTGCGTACTGCAGGTGAAAATCGCCTGGCCGCTCTGAAACTCGAGAATCGCCGAAGTCAGGCGGTCTATGTGCATTGTGGGGTCGCGATCAACGCAGCCGACGACGCGAGCTGGCTCCGCGCCAAATGCATAGCGCGATGCCTGGATGCAATAGCAGCCAATGTCGTAGAGCGCGCCACCGCCTGATTCCACTTTGTTACGAATGTTGGCCGGATCGATGTTGAAGTAGCTGAAACAGCCCATGACGCAGCGCAATTGACCGATTCTACCTGCGTCAATCAACGCCTTGGTGCGGAGCCACTGAGGGTGACTTCGGATCATGAATGCTTCCCCGATCTTGACACTGGTGCGCTCGCGAACTCTCAACAGCGATTCAGCTTCTGCAACCGTGAGACTGATTGGCTTTTCGCAAAGAACATGTTTACCGGCCTCAGCGGCCTTGATCGTCCACGGAACATGGAACTGATTAGGCAGTGGATTGTAAATAGCATCCACACGCGGATCGGCGATCAATTCCTCGTACGAACCGTAGGCCGTTGGAATGCCGAGTTTGGCCGCAGTCTCCCTCGCTTTCGCAAGGTTTCGCGATGCGATCGCGACGACTGAGGAATACTCGCTTTTCTGCATGGCGGGAAGAACTTTACGAACGCCAATCGAAGCGGTGCTTAGAACTCCCCAACGAATCTTTTTGCTCATGACGGCAATGATAACCTCGACGCGCTGCTACTGACGCAGGCGAGTTACCGGAACAGATAGCCGCAGATCCGCGCTCTTTGTGGTAATTGAGAGCTTGGCCGGCGTTAACTCCGGGCCGTCCCATCCTTCTTTCGCCGCCTCAATTCGGATCTCGCCTGGCCGTTTTGTCGATTGCAGAATGACCTGAGCAAGCCCGTTAAAGAGCGAACGCTTGGGGTCCTTGTCGCTCTCCTGGCAATTGGGGTCGCCGTTGCCAACGCCAATGAGCGCGGCTTCTCCTGACACTTTGAAGCTGATTAGATTGTTCGCGGTCGGCACCGGGCGGCCATCCTTGTCGAGCGCCTCGACCTTGAGAATCGCCAAGTCCTCGCCGTCGGCGTTTATCTCTGTGCGGTCGGCCGTCAGACGAATGGCCACCGTTGGCCCGGTGGTTTCCCGTTTCTCGGTGAGTACGACTTTTCCATCCTTCGATCCGCGAGCCTCGATTGCTCCCTTTTCAAACTTGACCTTCCATTGCACATGACCAAGATGAGGGACTTTCTGATTTCCTAGGCTGTTGCCGTTGAGAAACAGCTCAACCTCATCGAGGTTTGAGTAGACCCAAACCGATATCTCCTCGCCTTCCCTGCCCTCGAAGTTCCAGTGGGGGAACAGATGGAGCGCGGGTTCCTTACCCCACCAGGCTTTGTAGTAGTAGAAGGTGTCCTTGGGAAATCCGCACATGTCGACGATGCCGAACTGCGAGTTGATTGAGGGCCAACCATACGGCGTGGGCTCGCCACGATAGTCGAAGCCCGTCCAGGCGTACCCTCCCGCTTCCCATTCCCGTGTGCCATAGAACGTCCACCACTCTTCGGCTGTTTCACCCCAGGGAACGACACCATCGTACGCATTGACTGTGTTACGCAACGGGTCTGTTGAATATGTTCCCCGAGTCGAGATGGCGCTCGAGGTCTCGGATCCAAACAAAGCTCGTTTGGGATTTTGCTTGTGATATTCGTCGGGCATCTTCAGGTTGTAGTTGAAGCCGATGATGTCGAGCGGCAGCGAAACACCTTTCTGGTTGTTCCCATTTACCGCGGCCGAAACAACGCGTGTGGGATCGAGTTCATGGCATCTGCGTACCATGGTTGCGGCGATTTTCGCGCCTTCCTCGGCCTCTTCGTTCTGCAACGTGAACTCCTCGTTGCCGATTGACCAGATAATGATGGAAGGCGAGTTCCGATAGCTCTTTACCATGTTTTCGAGTTGTGCAAGACCTTCTGGGTTCGAACTCATCTGGCGGGTCTCGCACATCATCGTCATGCCTAGGCGATCGCATGCATCAACCCACTCCGGGGTCGGCATGTTGTGCGAGGTACGGACCGAGTTGCATCCCATCGCCTTGAGCACGCCGATCCGATATGCCTGCAGCCGGTCTGGCAATGCGGCGCCGACGCCCGCATGATCCTGGTGGTTGCAGGTACCTTGGATCTTCATCGCCTTGCCGTTCAGGAAGAAACCCTTTTCAGCATCGAACACCACGGTGCGAATCCCGAAGTTTAAGCGCTTTGCGTCGCGCGCCGTGGTACCCGACGTAACGGTCACGATGGCTGAGTAAAGATTGGGTTCATCGACGGACCAGAGCGCCGGGTTGTCCAATGTTGCCGATGCAGTGAACGACACCGATCCGTCGACCGAAACAGATTGCGCCGGCGCCTCCGCCATGGCTACCGTCTTCCCGGAGGCATCGAGAATCTGCCAGCTCACCTTAGCGTTTTCGGTTTCTTTGCCTTCGTTCAGAACAATCGTGCCCAGTGTGAGAGTCGCGGTTGAGCCACTAAGCGCGGAACGAACCGTGCTGTCCCATTTACCGAGATGCAGAGTGTCAGTTTTAGTCAGCCATACATGGCGATAGATGCCCGCGCCTTCATAAAACCACCCGTCACCGAAGCTGGCGTCAACGCGCGCTACGATGTAATTCCTTGTGCCGAGTTCCAGGAAGTCTGAGATATCGAACTGGAATGGTGCATAGCCATTGTTATTGCGGCCCACAAAGCAGCCATTGACGAAGACGAGCACATCGCGAAATGCACCGTCGAATTCGACCGAAACCCGTCGGCCCTGATCCGACGCAGGTACCTCGAATTCGCGGCGATACCAGCCGACGCTTGTGTCTGGATAGCGCCGCCCCAAGGGTTTGTACCCATGAGACATCTGTTCATCGTCGTGAACAAAGGGCAGTTCGACGGCCCAGTCGTGGGGAAGGTTCAGGGTGCGCCACTTTGAGTCGTCAAATTTTGCCTTGGAGAATTCGAAGTCGCCCGTTTTTGCAAAATCTCCCTGCCCATAGCCGAATCCCAGATCGCGGGCCGGGTCCGTTCCGTGTCCAAACGTAAACTTCCAACCGAAGTCGAAGAGCAGATGCTCGCGCGGCGCGACCGCGGATAAAGCCTTGACCGATGCGCCGTCCGTATCGCGGGCTATCAATTCGGCAGTTCGAGCCCAAGCAGATCGCGCAACGAGAGAAGACGCGGATAAAGCTAAGCCGGAACTGAGCAGATCGCGACGGGAAATACCAGGCATAGGGGTCCTCTTTCGGTTTTCAGACATCGGAATTCAGCGATTTGGTGGGCAACGCGCAACTATAAACGAGGAACTCGCAAAAAGTAAACGATTTCATTACGCTGCGGCTGACCGGTTATTCGAGGCGAAGCGCTATGGTAAATTCAATGTTGGTAACTCCCCAGGAGAGATGGCCGAGTGGTTGAAGGCGCACGCTTGGAAAGCGTGTTTAGGGGAAACTCTAACGTGGGTTCGAATCCCACTCTCTCCGCCAGACTTAACTTAGTGAAAGATAAGCAACTTATAAAATCATCACAGATTTTGCGCTGAGTTTGTGCTAGCATGCTCCGCAGTTTGGAGGTAGCACATGGGCGCTCCGGTCATCACAATCTTTGTAAGGCACTCGGAAGGTTGCAAGTATGCCGGAGACGATTTTTCCAAGCGTTGTGACTGCCGCAAACATTTCCGCTGGAGCCAAGCCGGTATCCAACACCGCAAGCAAGCCGGGACCCGCTCTTGGGAAGTGGCAGAAGAGGTCAAGCGGCAGCTCCAGGACCAGCTAGCAGGGCGCACACCGGAAGTAAGGCTGGAGGACAACGCCCGGACGCTTCAGAACGCGATAGATGTATTCCTTAAGGACAAGCGTGTCCGAGGCGTCACGGCGGGGGTGCTCGGCAAATACTCACGCGAGTTGGACAGGCTCCGGCAGCATTGTGAGCGGCAATCGGTATTCACCGTCCAGGCCATCACCCGCGAAATGTTGACGGACTTTTGCGCAACCTGGGAAGCGGCCTATCCGTCCAGCTACACACGGGCCAAAGTCCGTGAGCGCCTCCGTAGCTTCCTCCGCTATGGCTTTGAGGCAAAGTGGCTGGAGCGCATCCCTGCCCTTCCAAAAATCAAGGTGGAAGAACCACCAACCTTGCCGCTGTCTGAGAGCGAATACAAGCGGCTATTGGACACGGTGTACGGGCAGATCGCAGACCGGGCGCAAGCTGACCGCGTTCACGCGCTCTTTCAGCTAATGCGGCACAGCGGCCTGTCCATCAGGGACGCGCTTACATTGGAGCGGGCGGAAATTCAACATGACCCGGCCAAGGGCCTCTACAGGATCACCACGTCTAGGCAGAAAACAAAGGTGCATGTCTCCGTTCCAATTCCGCTTGACGTGGCAAAAGAGCTGCTCTCCGTTCCAAACGAAAATCCCCGTTACATTTTTTGGTCTGGCACCGGCTCTGAAGAGAGCATCACGAAGAATTGGGCAAAGTATTACATTGCTCCCTGCTTCAAGGCTGCCGGGCTTGCCAGTGGTCACATGATGTCGCACAGGCTCCGGGACACGTTTGCTGTGGAGATGCTCCAGAAGGGCATACCGCTTGAAGAGGTATCAAAGCTACTAGGCCACACGTCCATCAAGACGACTGAGCGGAGCTACGCGGCATGGGTCCAAGGTAGACAAGACCGGCTGGACTCGCTTGTAGTAGGGACGTGGGCAGCACCAAAGCGAAAACGCATTTAAAGCCCCTTCCTGAAATGTGGCTAGGGGTGATGCTTACCCCACCGGGCAACGCCGCCTTGGCCCTTCCCTGCCCCGGCAAACCGCTATTCTCAGCTAGACCCGCACCCCTTCCACTACAGATTAAGCGGACCCATGTCGAGGGGACTTGACAAGTGGACTGGCTAGCTGTACGTTGTTTAGGTAGATGGGTCCACTACGGCATGAGTGGAACTGGATGGCCACTATTGGACTTGACAACGGGACGCGCTATCTGTACTGTGTGTAGGTAGAGGGACCACTTATGCAATAGTGGAATAGAGCGCCCACTAGTTGACAAACGGACACGATAACGGTAGGCTGTAGTTGTAGAGGGACCACTACAGCATAAGCGGAGACGAGGGACGGCTACTTGACATCTGGACGCGCTATCTCGTTGTAGAGGGAGTCCACTAAGTACCAAGTAGAGACGGACAGGCAGTAGTTGACAATCGGGTCCACAATCTGTACGGTGTAAGTGTAGAGGGAGAGATACGAAAATGACGGCAAGAACAGCAAAGGCAACGGCCAAAAAATCCGCCAACCCGCTGGACGCGGCAATGACCCCCACGCAAGTAGTGCGCCGCAAGTTCAAATCCGGTCTTCCTCGCACGATTGAAAACCGCGTGCTCTCGCCAATGGAAGCGATGGCCCGGACGATGGAGTTGCTTGACCGGCTCATGAGCGAGACGGCGGCGGCGGGGTTGGACCCGAGCACCGTCCATGCCGGTTTGGTCTATCACCAACCACAAACCAAGGGGCAAGAGGGCGTGCTCGCTCGGACGATAGTCCTCCCACCGAACTCGAAAGAGATAGGGAAGTTCGTTGACGCGGTTGTGAAGCTGGACGCGCCCCGGTTTCTAGGGGTGCTCTTCCTGCAACACGACCCGGACGCAAAGCAGGACGTGTACAAGGACGTGCTCTTTGTATGGCCGTTTCTTAATGGCCCGGATGACGCGGCGCGGTTAGTTGCCGCACGGAATCAGCAAGCGAAGGGTGGAATCAAGAAAGTTGTGAACTGAGTTTGTAGAAACAAGAAGGCCCCGGAGGGCGGCAACCCTCCGAGACCAGTTAGCCAAGATTGGACACGTGCGAGCGCATCACACTTGGGCTTTGTCCATTTTAGGGGAAAGGAGGACAAAATGTACGACAAATTTCAACTACTCGCCGGGACAGCAGAGTTTCCCGTTGGTGTTGTCGGCAATCCCGCTGCGTTCGATTACGAACTCGTGGACCTTCGGGGCGACACGGCGGATTGGCGCGACAAGACTGGACGCGGTGCGTATTGGCTCGGCACTATCGGCACCGTGAACGGGACGCCCCGCACGGAGCTAGCAGAGCCGCTTGACACCACGGCAACTGCGTATGTGGGTCAACTCTACGCCGCACATGTCACACGCGGGCTTGAGGAGCGGCGAGTGGCGGACGACGCGGCGTGGCTGGAAAATTACTATACGCGCCTGTTGGGACCGCGCCGCCAAAGGATTGAGTTCTAGGGCGTGACCGTACCGCCCTGAAGAGTTAAATGCTGCCCGGCTAAAAGGGCCGTGGTCACTCGCACTAGCAGCCGCTACAACGCGGAAGGTTAGGTGCGGCGGCGGGGCTTCATCGTTGGTGAGGCTCTAAGGCCGTAGACGTGCAACCTTTAACCGCGCCGGATAAAAAGGTCCGGCCCGCACAGGGACCGCCTCTACAACGGGGATGTGTGGCCGTGAGTTAAACCCGCGCAAACCCGCGCGGCAACTCAATACGGAGACGATTCACCATGAACTTGTTTGAACTTCGCAAAGCAAATGCACACGCAATCGGCAACGCTGAAACAATCATGAACCTCGCCGAAAACGCAAGACGGGACTTGACCACCGCCGAGCAGCAAGATGTTGACCAGTGCTTGCTCACCGTTAAGGTACTTGCCCCTCAGATCGAACAGCAACAAGCGAAAAATTCACTTGCCGCTGTTTTTAGCAAAGTCGGCGGGGCTGGGCTGCTCTCCGAGACACAAATGGCGCACCAAAAGAAGGACAAGGTCAGCGGCGCCTACGATCACGCGAAGTATCTCATTCCGCGAACATACATGATGCAAGACTGGGCAGACTTTCTCGATGAAACGCTGCGCGGCGGCAAGTATAAATTGATTCCTCCCTCTTACAGGATTGAACGTGAGCAAAGGTCAGAGGATGATCTGCGATCCAAGAAGCGCGACAAGGCGAACTAGCCCGAACATCAGCACCGCCAATCATCGATGCGTGAGGCCTCGCAGCGGAGTTTTTGGGGGAGCGCGTTGTCATTGAGCCGCATACCGCATAATGTTTTGTTCGATTAGGACGTCAGTCAAACAGCGGGGTGCTGAACCCCCGTCAGTCTCCCAACGCAAATCAACCAGTCAAACTGAACCTCGAACCGTGCTTAAGTGTGCCGCCTGTGTGCCGTCCAGCTTCGGGAACGAAAACCCGTAACTCGCTCGCTCGTGACAGCCGGAATGCTGGCCAAACTCGTTGCAATGGCTAATGGACTCTAGTCAAATTTGATTCTTCGCCGGCGCGAACTTCGAGGTTGACGCAGTCGTGTGATCTCGGCCAGTGGGTTCAACACCACCGATAGGTAGCATCCTCTTCCGCACCGCCCATTCCGTCATAGGATGTAGATGCAGTTGTTTTTCGCCAGCACGATGTAAATGACTTTGCGAAATCTCGCTTTCGGAGAAAAGGAGTGACAACCGAAGAAATCTTCCACAACGAAATGGTCGAGCTCGGCGGGCGATTACCACGCGAGCGTATGGATGAGAGAAGCGCGAAGAGTTATGAGGCGATCGAGGAGCGGGCTCAGGACCTCGTCAGCGCTGTGCGACATGAGATTCCCGACCTACCAGAGATTCACGTCGATTTCATCTTTAACCGATCCGTCAATGCGGCGGCCTTCGCATCCTGCGGAAAGTATTTCATTGGTCTGACAACCGGGACTCTGTTTATGCTGCGAAGCGTGATCGGGCGGCTCTTGTCCGATCGAACGATTTTCGTGGAGATCGGCAATCCCGATGCCGAGCTAGAAAGGGTGCCACCTTGGAAAAAGTATGTGCCCGATGCTGAGCTCATGTATCGGAGCGAGCAAGTTCTTTCTCCAAAAGACCCGGTCCGGCGAGCCTACGCGGAATTTCTCCAGGACCAGGCGCTCATGTTCTTTCTCGGGCATGAAATGACTCACATTGTCCACGGCCACGTGGATTACTTGAGAGCCAACCGCAATCATCGCTTTACGGTAGAACTGAGTCCAGCCCAAGGGGGCGAAGAAGAGAAGCTGGAGCGGCAGGCCATTGAAATAGAAGCTGACCGCCGGTCAATTCTCTCTCGCCTGGATTCTCTTCGGGCAGACTTCGCCCAATCTTCCCCATCCATCTATCCATGGAAACCTGAGGCAAAGCAGCCAATCGACGTCCTAGTCGACTGGGCACTATCTCTGCAGATCGTCTTCCATCTCTTTGGCGATTTGCACTTCACAGGAATCGATCCGGCTACAACCGATTATCCTCCTGGCGCATTGCGGAGAGCTTTGTGCGAAGCTGCGGTCCACGGATTCGCCCGACAACTCCGGGGTGCGGAGGCGGCCAAAATGGCGCTGAAGGCAGCACTAATAGCGCGATTCGAAGCAGAACGTGCTTTTCGAAAGCTTCTCGGAGAGAGCTCGGAGGTGTCTGCGCCACCTGAATTGATTCCTCGAAATTATTCAGATCGTGCGCAGATGCTTGAGACCTACATGAACTCAACGCTGGCCGAGCGGCTGCGATCCTTCCGCTTTGGAGGCTAAGCACGTAAACCGAACTGATTCTGGTAGAGGCATACCACTGCATTTTCTCGCTCAAAATATTGTAAGGGGATCATCGAGCGTGGGATGCGCAGTTCAGAGTGGTCGAATCGGCTCCTCTCCTGACGAACCCGCTGCCGGCGGTACGCTGACTGGCCATCAGTAGGTCGAGGCTGGCTGACGGGTGCTGGCGCGGCGGGTGGCCGTTTCCGGTGTGCGAGTTGTGTGCCGCTGCTACGAAACTCTACCTCGGGATCGTCCCTGTCCGATGTGATTGCGAGCCCCTTCAGGGATGACCGGACACAAGCCGACTTTTGAGGACCTATCGGCCTCGGTGAGTGCCTTGGCGGAGATAACCGGCCAATATTTTTGAATCGCACAAATGTGAAATCGCTTGATGTAGCGCAGGTGGGAGAGATGTTGTATTATTTTTCAGCTGGATTTCTTACCTTCAAACAGAGTGATT
>Ga0182024_10009885_pt1 | contig 19584 bp, 15 predicted proteins | sample P32metaG_FD_120480 | JGI IMG/M metagenome (GOLD analysis project Ga0182024, IMG submission 120480) | Permafrost microbial communities from Stordalen Mire, Sweden - P3-2 metaG (Illumina Assembly) | ecosystem: Environmental > Terrestrial > Soil > Wetlands > Permafrost | place: Sweden: Stordalen... | reverse complement strand
TTTTGTAACTCCGTAAGCCTTCGCAGGAAGGGTTGACCGCAGGGGGGTGTGTCCTTCTCGCTACCTTATGCAGATGCGGAGATTTCGCATCCGGGTGCTTTTTCCTAGTGGTGCGCCACGAAAGCTTGGGGACAATTTCACTTCTAAACCCAGCTAGAGCATAACTTTACTGAATTGTTTGCCGGGCAATTGCCGGACCACGCCTTTCATCTCCAGGTCGAAAAGCGTAGCCAGAACCTCGAAAGAGTTCAAGCCGGAGTTTTCGACAAGTTCATCAATGTGCCTGGATTCTTCGGTGACCAGTAACTCGTAAAGCTTCTTTTCAGAGGCTCCCAAGGACGCGAAGGCGAGCAGATTTCGTTGTTCACTCTCGGGACGCTGGGCATTAACCAGCGCAGCGCGAACGGGTTTGGGGAGTTCCTCGATCACGTCATCGGCGTTAACAACCAATTTGGCGCCTTGTTTGATCAAAAGATTGGGGGCATAGCTTACCCTCTGGGTTACATTCCCCGGCACGCCGTAAACTTCGCGACCAAAATCCATGGCAAGCCGAGCGGTAATCAGCGAACCGCTGAATTCGGCGCCTTCAATGACGATCACCCCCAAAGGCATACCTGCGACGATACGATTCCGGATAGGGAAATTCTCGGGCCGCCGGATGGGTCCCGAGCGGAAACTCACTCAGGATCGCGCCGCGCTCCAATACTTTTTCATATAGCTTTCTATTCTCTTTCGGATAGCACACATCAATGCCAGTGCCGAGCACGCCTATGGCACGGCCGTTCGCAGCCATGGCTCCCTGATGTCCAATGGCATCAATTCCGCGAGCCATCCCGCTTAAGATCACTACCCCCCGCGCCGCTAGGTCGCGGCCCAGACGCTCGGCCATTTGCGAACCGTAAAGCGTGGGGCGGCACGAACCTACGATGCTGAGACTCGGGAGGTTCAGAACCTCGGGATCGCCTCGGAGGCAGAACAGCACTGCGGGATCGTAAATTTGGAGCAGCCTTTGGGGGTACTCCGGCTCGGTCCAATTCAGTAGACGACAGCCAGCAATATTTCTGACAGCTGCCAACTCTTTTTCGGCGCGCTTGAAAAGCTTCCTTTTTTGCGATGGCCTGCACCACCATCGCGGGAAGGCTGCCGGACTCGAGCTCGGTTAAGGAGGCATGAAAGGTGCGATCAGGTGAGCCAAATTTTCGCAGCAAACGAGCAGACAGGCGGCTTGCCAGGCCAGGGGTCAGCGCCAGCGCGAGCCAGGAGAGAGATGCGTCTAGCTCCATTGCGGACGGAGAATACGCGATGTATTATCTTTATGTTAATATAATTATTATTATAACTAGGCTATGGATGGAACCATGGCTGCGCGGAGTCTTCAGCTAAGACATTATGAACGGCCGCTACGAAGATATCGGCGTCCTGTTCGGTGATAATCAGCGGCGGGCGCAGCTTGATCACGTTGTGATAGGGACCGTCCGTGCCGGTGAGAATGCCGCATTCGCGCAGACGGTTGACGAGGTAAGCAGCCTGCGCTGTTGCGGGCGCGCGGCTGGACTGGTCAAGCACGAGATCAATACCCAGGAAAAGCCCTGAACCGCGAACGTCTCCGATAAGCAGGAATTGCTGTTGCAGCGCGAGCAGATTCTTCTTCAGGTGGTTGCCTACGCGCAGCGCTCGGGCTTGTAAGTGGTCGCCCTCCACGATGTCCAGGACTGCCAATCCGGCGGCGCATGCTACGGGATTCCCGCCAAAGGTGCTGAAGAATTCCATGCCGTTGTCAAAGGAGCGAGCAATTTCTGGAGTGGTGATGACGGCAGCAAGAGGGAAGCCGTTGCCGATGGGCTTGCCCAGGACAACAATATCGGGGACGGCGTTTTGCGTTTCGAATCCCCAGAAGTGGGTGCCAAGGCGGCCAAAGCCGACCTGCACTTCATCAGCGATGCAAACCCCGCCCGCTGCGCGGACGCGAGCATAGACGTCTGCCAGATAGCCCGGCGGAAAAACAATCTGGCCTGCCACGCTTGGAAGCGTTTCCGCGATGTACGCGGCAACACTGCGCCCTTCTTTGTGGGCGCTGTCCAGAAGGTCGCCGACGTGAGCGGCGTATTTTGCTCCAGCGCACGGATCGTCACGGCGATATTTACCTCGATAATCATCGGGAAGCGGCGCGACCTTCACCCAGGGTTTGCGGCCGCCGCCGCCCGGTCCTTCAAATTTGTAAGGACTGATATCGACGAGCGTTGACGTATTTCCGTGATAGGCATGCTCAAGAACGATGACGTCTTCGCGGCCCGTGTGGGTGCGCGCCAGCCGCAGCGCCATTTCGTTGGCTTCACTGCCAGAATTCAAGAAATAGCAGACCCTCAGGGACTCGGGAAGATGCGCCGTGAGCCGTTGTGCGTAGCGATTGACGCCGTCATGCAAATAACGCGTGTTGGTGTTGAGCAGTCCAATCTGACGTTGAATGGCTTGAACCACGGGGGGATGGCTGTGGCCGATAAGCGGAACATTGTTGTAGAAATCCAGGTAAGCGCGCCCGGTGTCGTCATAAAGAAATTGCATCCAGCCGCGCACGATTTTTAAGGGCTGCTGGTAAGAGATGCTGAGATTTTTCCCCAGCAGAGCACGCCTTGCAGCCAAGGTCTCCGTCGCAGTGACTTCTTGAGGAGGAAGCCGTGTCTCGGGAATTCCAATCATCAGATTGGGATCGGGTGAAAGGCTGGTCCAGACAGCGCGCTGTGAAGCGAAAGCCACTCCCGGAAAATATGCGTCAAGATCAAGCAGATCGAGAATAATTTGAAAATGAAGATGGGGCGGCCAGCCGCCATTCTCAGATGCATTGCCAACTCGCGCCAAAATCTCACCGCGCGCGATGGGCTGGCCAACGTTCAGGCGCGTGAGCGTCTCCGTTTCGAGATGGCCGTAAAGAGTGAAAAATATCCCGGCGTCTCCGGCATCGTGTTTCAGAATCACCAGCGGCCCATAGTCCAGGGCAGCCTTATTGTTCGCGAGGATGTGTACGACGCCCTCCAGCGGGGCATGGAGCGGCGTTCCCGGCTCGACGAAGAAGTCCATGCCGAGGTGAACCGTTCGGCGCTCCTCGAGTGGGTTTGAATCCGGGCCAAAGAGCGGCGTGGTGTACAGGAGACGCGGTTCGTTGTAACGGCCAATACCAATGGCTGCGCCAGCCTCTTTCATGCAGTTGAGCAATTTTGGCGTCAACACTGGCGTCGCGGAGGCACTTGGGTCAGCGCCGAGAAAATCGCTAGCGACACTTAAATCGAAAACGACGTTAGGAGAAGTACGCAGGTCCACCTGGAAGAGAGATGCGGCATTGTTTTCGTTTGCATGGAGCCAACGACGGACGGCGGCGTTCTGAGGGACGGGTTCGAGGCCGCACGCCTCTCGAAACGTGTAATGCGCGAAGCGTGGATGGACTTGCGCGAGGCGTTCCAGCGCTTCCCAGGCGGGAGCTTCGCTGACGGTCACGTAGGGATCGGCTGACTTGACGCTTTTGCGATTCGCGGAATTTGTGACGCTGACGGCTAAGCGCATACCGATAAGCACATATAAAACAACGATCTCCCGTTCGTGAAGGGGAAACGCCTGGTGATAGCCGGCGATCACGCGCGTTGCCGCTCGCAGAACATCCTTCTTCCCAAGAGTTGCATACGCGGCCGCTATGGCAACTTCTGAAACAGTCAGGCCAAAGTGCATGTCGCCAAAATCCACGACACCCACAATTTTGCGTGGCCGGGGCGCGGGATGACTCACCAGCACGTTGTAATCGTTGGCATCGCCGTAGATCACGCTGCGCCGGAGATGTGACAAGGCCGGCGTAATTTCTGCATCGTAAAGAGTGAGAAATTTTTCAACGAGCGCTCGCTGCGAATTGTGTTCAACAGCGTGGAGCTGGCCACGAATCCAACCAGCCGCGGAAAGGTCCCACTTCAAATCGCGCTGGGCTGCCGGGTGACGAAAATCCTGCAGAGCAGAATCCATTTCACCTAAGAAACGCCCCAAACTCTCGAGCAGGTCGTCGCTATGAGGACGTACCCTCGCGAGGACCGTTCCAGTTACAAATGACAGCATCCAGACCAATCGAATCGCGCCCTCTGGAGCGGTGATTTCGGTATACAGATCTCCGGTTCGGGTCGAGACAACGCAAGGCAAATGGAGTTGTTTCGCGTGCTCAGCAAGATGCTGCAACGCTTGACATTGCAGATCAATAAAAGCTGATTCGCGAGCAGGATGCATTACTTTGAGAACAAGTTCGCGGCCGTCCGTCGCAATCAAGCGAAAATTGTCGTCGTACTCCCCAGGCAATGGTTCCGCGACTGCGGCGATTTCATACAGGTCACGCGCCAACCGAACCGCTTCTTCAACTGAAATGGGATGGGCGACGGTGGAGTCAAGAAGCATCGACAAATCTTAGCTACAACCGGCGAAAGCGTCTATCTTCGCTGAGGCGGAGCAGGATGTTGGTTGTAGTAGATTCTAAAACCAGCCCTCGCCGTCTTCGCCTATGGGCGGGCCATCAGGGGGCTGCGCCGGGGCGGGAAGCGGAACGGACTTGGGATCTTTTTGGAACTGCGCGATCTGAGTTGCCGCAAATAAGAGGTGGGCGCGCTCCTCGGTGTCCCTTGCGGAGCTTTGAGCGCCGGTAGCCCATACTTTAAGTTCCTCCAGTTTCAAGGAGGCGATCGCTCGCGCTTGTGAGGAGGCCTGGTCGTTTGCAGATAATGACATCAAGTTATAGAGAACAACGTAGTTCACAACACGAGAAATCTCGGCTGCATAGCCTGGCTCTCGTGACGATTTCCAAGTGGCGTTCACGATGGTATCGAGTACTTCTTCAAGACCGGGAGCTCTGGCATCCAGAGAGTGAAATTCCACCAATCGTGAAGCGCGCTCCGCATTAAATAAAAATCCCAGTGTGTGTTCCGCAGCGGCTTCGGCCGGCGCCAGCGCGTCAAACGCCGGACTGGTACGAATCTTGAAATGCTCGCGGCCACGTTCGTAATCCGGTACGCGAGGCGGAATGATTTTGAGCAAAGCCTCCGGCAATGCCAGTACATCCGGCTTCACGGTTGAGAGTACGCTTGCAAGAGCACGCCGCTGTTCCGCGGGCGCGACGATTTGTGTTGGCACTTGGCCATCGCCGCGGAGCGCGAAAGTGTAATCCATACCACCCACCAGCTTGGTCGCGGCTTCGACCTGGTAGCGATGCAATAAGTAAATAGGGACCAAAGTGTCCTCGATGGTGCTAAGCGGCGCGTCCACACGAATGTTATTTTCACCGAAACGCCGTAAAGCGGCCGCGCGCACCTGCATGAGGCGGTTCAACTCATCCACAGCGTTGGGGCCCGAGTCCCACAGATGTGCCAGGCTGCTCGACGAGCCGGCCGGGCGGGCATCCTGGTCGGTCAGAAAGCGAAGGCCACGGCCCATGGCGTCAGAAATAATCTTGTTAAGCGCGGCGTGTTCGTCGACTCCAGGCGGAAAATCCTGATAGCCGAAAGTGATCGACACCTTGTCCCACTCTCCGATCCCGGTGGCATAGGCGTTGGATACGTCGGGGATGCCATCGGAGCCGAGAGTAACTAACGGAGGCGGATAGTCCATCACGGAAGAACGGTTCACAGTGCTAGCGGAATAATTGTGTTCCAGTCCGAGGGTGTGGCCGACTTCATGCGCCGCAAGTTGCCGCAAACGCGCGAGAGCCATTTCCATCATCTTCGGCGAAACGGATTTGCCGGTTTCGTAGGGCGCGAGGAGGCCCTCGGCGATCAGATAATCTTGCCGCACGCGCAGCGAGCCGAGCGTGACGTGGCCTTTGATGATTTCACCTGTGCGGGGATCCACAACGCTTACTCCGTACGACCACCCGCGCGTCGCGCGATGCACCCACTGAACCACGTTGTAACGCAGATCCATAGGATCGGCGTCTGCGGGTAAAAGCTCGACGCGAAAGGCATTTTTGTAGCCGGCGGCTTCGAAAGCCTGATTCCACCAGCGCGCGCCTTCCAGAAGCGCGGAACGAATGGGTTCAGGCGCGCCACGATCGAGGTAATAAATGATGGGCTGCACAGGTTCGCTCATCGCGGCGGAAGGGTCTTTTTTCTGGAGGCGGTGCCGCGAAATGTAGCGCTTCACGATGGGCTCACTGACCGGCGTGGCGTAATCCATATAGGAAATGTCGAAGAAACTAGCACGCGGATCGTAAGGCCGCGGCTTGTAACCGGCCGGAGGAAGCTGAACGAAGGAATGGTGCTCCCGCACGGTGATCGATTCGGGAGACGGCGTGACTTGCTTCACCCATTGGCCGGGATCATCACCGCCGAAGGTGAGGACGGCTTCCACTTCCGTATTCATGGGAAAGTTTTTGGTGAGCGGTAGATAAATGGCGCAGCGCGCGGGATCCAGACGATATGCTCCTTGCTTGGTACGCTTCAGCGTGGCCGGGATGTCGTGGGCATCGCGCAGAAAAAAATCGGTGGCGTCGACTAATGCGTGCTCTTTCTCTTCGGCTGCGACGGTAAAGCCGGCGAGCACTGACTCCGCAAAAGAATCGTGCACGGCGCGCCGTTCCGCTTTGTCATCGCTGATAGCGCGGTAATCCAGATTCTCTTGCATCAACAAAACTTTTGGGCCGCTGCGTTCGAAGCGCACGATGCGAGTGGCGCCCAGTTGGCCACGGTCGAGCCCAATATCGTTGGAACCCATACCGGCGGACAAACCGCTTAGGTACAGGAAATCCGAATCCCATTTGTCGATTTCGAGCCACAGCTTGCCTTGCTTAGCGTCCCAGTAAAGATTGAAATATCCCGCGAGTTTCTGCGTACCCGCCGTTTTGTCGGCTATCGTTGCCGTGGGCGTAGCATCAGGTCGTGCAGCCGCCCCGAGTGCCACTAATAGCGATGCCACGCAGGTTATAAGCACTCGCAAACACTTCGCCATTTTCGAATCCTCCGACCTTCCTGAATGTTTTACAACATCAGACAGCGCACCGGCACAAAATTTCGTCTGCTATACTGAATGCACCGCGAACCCGCCATCCGATGAGAAAACTCCGTATCTCTGTGGTGCAATACCTGAACACTGCTCCTTTGGTGTATGGCTTTACGAACGGGCCGCTAAAAGACAAGTACGACCTCTCGTTCACGATTCCTTCGCAATGCGCTGACGATTTGCGCGATGGCCGCGCAGACGTGGCCATCATTCCGGCCATCGAGTACCAGCGAATCGACGGCCTGGTAGTGTTGCCGGATCTGGCGATTGCGGCAAAAAGACGCGTGCGCAGCTTGCTGATCGTGTCTCGCAAACCTATCCAGGAAGTTAAGTCCATCGCGCTGGATCGCAGTTCGCGCAGCACACAGGCGCTGACGCGAATTCTGTGTGCTGAACACTGGCGCATCCTGCCGAGATTTCAAGAAGCGGCGGTGACGACGGCGACCATGCTGGAGCAGGCCGACGCAGCGCTGCTGATTGGCGATCCGGCTTTGCAGCTGGCCATCTCGTGCGCCAGCTACGCCAGCCTTGGCGCCTCCGGCGAATTGCTGTGTAACGCCGACAAGGCGGGCATCAACGCGACCGGCACACTTTATTTGTATGACGTCGTTCAGGAATGGCGGCGGCTTACCGGGCTCCCAGCGGTCCTGGCGATCTGGGCAGCCCGACAGGAAGTCGTTACGCCGGAAATCGCTGCTGATTTCGCGGCTTCTAAAGCGTACGGAATGGTGAACATTTCCACGATCAGCGCCGTGGCAGCGGGAGAGCAAGGTTTGCCTGCGGCAGAATTCGTCAATTACTTGCGGGACAATATAGACTTCACGCTGGATCAGGAAAATCTCGCGGGACTTGAACTTTATTATTGTCTGGCCGCCAAATTGGGGCTGATACCGCAGGCAAAAACAATTGAATGGGCGGGCGTCGCCATCGACGCGGCTCGCACCGCGCAAACCTCGTAGAATGGTTGTTTGAAGCGACGCAATTCGAATTCATGCGCCGCATCCGCTAGAATGAACACTCGTAGCCGCGTGAGAAGGAAACCAGTTGAGTCTGAGCAAACAAGAAGCAGTGGAGATGCTCGAATCCGATGATCTCCTGGCCATCGGAATGGCCGCGCATGAAATGCGTCTGGCCAAAAACGACCCACGCGTAGTCACTTACCAGATCGACCGCAACATTAACTACACAAACTTCTGCACCGAGTACTGCTCGTTCTGTGCCTTTTACAGGCCGATTGGCGCAAAAGACGGCTACATTCTGTCATTCGAATCGATTTACGAAAAAATCGACGAAATGCTGGAGCTGGGCGGGACAGGCGTTCTTCTGCAAGGCGGACTGCATCCCGACTTGCAAATTGGCTATTACGAAAATTTGCTCCGTTCTTTGAAAACACGCTACCCGCAGGTGCACCTGCATTGTTTTTCCGCGCCAGAGATTTTGTGCGTCGCGGAAGTAAGCGAGCTCAGCGTGCGAGAAACGATTCAGCGCCTGATGGATGCCGGTTTGCAATCTATCCCCGGTGGCGGCGCTGAGATTCTGGATGACGAAATCCGGTCGAAGATTGCACGGCTGAAGTGCACAAGTGACGACTGGGAAGAGATGCATCGTATTGCGCATTCGCTGGGCTTGCGTACCACCGCGACGATGATGTTCGGGTGCGGCGAAGAGCTGCGACACCGCGTGAATCATCTCGAGCGCATACGAAGGATTCAAGAAGATACCGGCGGCTTTACAGCATTCATCCCGTGGATGTTTGCGCCGGACAATACGCCCCTGGGGAAAAAAGTGCCGGAGGCCACGGCGGTGGATTATTTGAAGACGCTGGCGGTCAGCCGGCTATACCTGGACAACATTGATCACATTCAATCGAGCTGGCTTACTCCGGGGATCAAGGTCTGCCAAGTAGGCCTGCAATTTGGCGCCGATGACGTGGGCAGTATCCTGATTGAAGAAAATGTAGTCTATGCGGCTGGAGTGCGGAATCGCACCAATGAAAGCGAATTGCGACGCATCATCTCCGATGCGGGCTTCGTGCCGGCACAGCGGGATACGCTGTACCGCTCTTATTCCTTGAAGTAGTTATCGGCGGTTCAGCGCTTTCGCGCGGGCCGAATCGTAACTTCCACCTCGGTGTTTTCCGGCAAACTGAGCGGCTCCAGAAGGTGCAGTGCCCCGTTTCTAACCCGCGCACGAAGCTTCATCGGCGCTGGAGGAGTAACGCGAGACTCCTTTTTTCCCTCTTCGGCGTTAAGCTCGACAACTGGCTTTGAGCGGCCGGCGGTCTCATCCAAAGCTTCGTTGGCCAACGCATCAGCTTCCGCGTTTTTTTCTCGATACACATGAGCGATGCGAAAGGATTCGAACGTTTGCGACATTTTCTTGGCGCGTTCAAACAGAGGTCGCAGATCAGCGCTTTTGACTTTGTAGTGTCCCAACATTTGCCTGACCAGCAACTCCGAGTCGCTTTCAACTCGTAATGCGCGCACTCCCTTGGACTGCGCGTAATCGAGCGCTGCAATCAAGCCATAATATTCCGCGACATTGTTGGTCATCCGGCCGATATATTTCTTTAGCTTCGCCACGATTTCGCCGCGATCATTGCGTACGACCACGCCGTAGGAAGCGGGACCGGGGTTTCCACGCGAGCCACCATCGATATTGGCCTGGTAAGCGGCGGGGCGTGGTTTCGATTCTTCAGTGTCAGTAAACAAGCCGACAGTCCGTAGCGGTATCGGTCGATAGATCATCAGGAGTTTGCCGGCGTGGTGGCAGAGCTCTTACCGCCATCCTGGCCTGGATTCGCCAACGGTATGGGATCCAGCGTATACAGAATGAGGCCGCACATTTCGCAGCGATAAAGTTCTTCGTTCGTTTCCTGACGCAGCGCCTGAATGATGTGCGGCAGGACGCGCATTCCGCAGCCGCGGCACTGGTCGTCACGCACCAGGGCCATCGCCGTTCCGTTATGACGTTTTGCAATGCGGGCATAAAGGTCCAGCAAATCGGCGGGGATAGGAGCCGCGACTCGTTCGCGCTCGGCCAGCGCCGCAGCCATCAGTTTTTGTTTCTCGTTATTGAGAACCTGGATTTTCTTGCGGTCGGCAGCGACGCTGGATTCCGCTTCTTTCAAGTCCGCTTCCGCATGGCGCACGCGCCGTTCAAATTCCTCTCCAGACATCATCACGTCGAGCTGGCGATCCTCGGCCTTGGCTATTTCGGCTTCGGCGTTGGCGATTTCATGGAGCAGGGCTTTGTAAGCTTCGTTAGTCTTCACCGCGCCGCTCTGGTCGCGGAATTTGCGAGCCCGGTCTTTCCATTGATCTACGTCCAGCTCAAATTTCTTGCGTTCTTTGAGCGCTGCCGTGTGGGCTTCCTTCGCCGCCGCTACTGCGGCGCGGGCGCTGGTGAGTTTCGCATCCGCCTGTTGAACTCGTTTGGGGTAGCTGTCTATGTCGGCGCGCAAGGCGCCAATATTGTGGTCGACTCGCTGCAGCTCGATAAGGTGAGGTATTGCCGGGTGCATTGAGCACGATTCTAACACGTCTGCTTCGCCGGCCCTCGGCATGGCTGTGCCGAGAAATACTAGTTCGAGGTCCGCGCGTCCCGGCCGATCAAACTCCAATCCACAAAAAATCCAATTCCGACGGCGAACGGAATGACCCCGAAGGCGGCAGCGGTCCAGCCATCGGGCTGGCCCAGGGCAGCGATCAAGCCAAATGCCACGAGGTAGCCGATCGCGCCGCTTACGAGCAAAATCCCCCAGCGGCGAGAGCGCGCTTTTTGCGAGAGGTCCGGTTCCATCGGGGTACTCACGCCGCGCGCAATCGCCGCAACACGCTCTTCGTTGCGCAATTTGCGGATGTGGTAATAGGTGTACATGGCACCCAGTGGGATTCCGAGGGACATAATCACCGCCACCAAACCAATCATGTTGTCCACATAGCCTCCTGTAGCCTCGCGCCGACGTTGGTCGTGCGCGCACCACCGTGCATTCAAGTGGGAAGTCGCTACAAGGTACGGAGGAATGGAAAGGAAAGTTCCGGGAAAAGCACACCGAGACCGGGCGTTAGTTCACCTCGTGGACTTGCATGTTCTGATCGATGGCAAGATTCGGATAGCGTATCGGAGAGCCCGCCGGGGCAGGTGCGTGGCGCGCGACCGCATTGAACTCAGCGCTCGAGCATTCCACGGCATAGCTATAGCCGTCGCGTTCTGTTCTCGACATAGACAGCGTGTTGGAAGAAATTAATTCCGGCAGCGCCACACAATTTCCATTGGAAGCTATGTAGGTACGCTCCGCTTGCGCGATTTGAAGCAAATCGCTGCGGACGCCGGTCAAGCTGATCGCTTGTGTCGGCGTTGTGCCTTGATCGGTGGTTGGCAGCGTTTTCAAATAACCGTAGTAGATGCCGGCCATCAGGACTGCGCCGGCCACTAAAATAGTTAGGGCGCGCATAGATAGATTTTCTTCCCGTACGGGCGAGGCGGCAAGACCTTGCTGCTGCTTGATTGCCCAGAAGACAACGTATAGTCGATTTGGACTAGTCCCCGCAAAGCGTTGTTACTGGTTCGAATCACCCGGATTGCCGTGTGCAACGGCCTGAGGCAGAAGCCCATCTAATAGGTTGTCGCCCTGCATATCAATTGTGCGGTTCCCGGAGACGCGAGTACACTGAAAGATTAGTGTCCCCGTCTAAATGCGAGTGAGGCTCCCTTGACCTTATGGATGCGTAGTCGAATTACTATCCTTCTCAGTGTGTTGGCGTTGATCTGCACAACAGCGCCTGCATTACTTGCCGGCCCCCCAGATCCGCCCGAAGCCTCTGCAAAGCGCTCGCCGGTTTTGGCAGCCATGGAGGCCGAACTGGATCGCTCGATCAAGGCGCTGAAGGCGCAAGAGCCACCCGCCTACTTCGTAGGCTACACCGTCACGGACACGCAACGGGCGGACGTATCGGGTTCGAATGGGGCGCTGCTGACCAGCACCGAGGGACGTAATCGCTGGCTAGAGGTTTCGGTGCGCACCGGCAGCTATACGCTGGATAATTCACACAAAGTAGGCGATCGCCAGCAAGCGAACGGCGGTCCAGGGATAGCCGTTCCGGTGGACGACGATGCTGCGGTATTGCGACGCTCCATATGGCTGGAGACCAACAAGCAATACGAAGCTTCCGCCGAAGCACTGATCAAGATAAAAACAGGCAAGGAAGTTAAGGTAGAAACTGCGGAGGGCAAAGCGCCGGATTTTTCGCGCGAAGATCCGCACACCTACATCGGCCAACAGGTTTCTATTGAAGTGGATCGCAAGCCTTGGGAAGAGAAAGTTCGCGCGTACACCAAAGCTTTTCGTGATTCAAAGGCGGTAATTAATTCGATCGTAACCTTCAGCGGACAAGCGCAAAACGATTACCAGGTAAATAGCGAAGGAACCCAACTGCAGTTCGGACAGATTCGCTATCGCCTCGAATTGTTCATTCAGGGTAAAGCCCCGGATGGCATGGATATCGATCGCTATTACAATTTCGATTGGGTCAACCCTTCCGAAGCTCCGGATGACAAGGGGGTGTACGCCGCCGAAGCCACGATGCGTAAAGAACTGGAAGGCCTGGTTGCGGCTCCGATCAACGATCCGACCGTCGGCCCCGCGCTGCTTACCGGGCGGGCCGCAGCGGTGTTCTTTCACGAAGTTTTCGGTCACCGTGATGAGGGCCATCGGCAGAAAGACGTAACGGAAGGTCAGACTTTTTCAAATAAAGTTGGCGAACAGATTCTGCCAAGTTTCCTGAGTATCGTGGACGACACCACCAAGAAGGCGCTCGGTTCTCAGGAATTGCTGGGCTATTACCAGTTTGACGACGAAGGCGTGCCGGCGCAGCGGGTCACGCTTGTGGATCACGGCGTGCTGAAAAATTTCGAAATGTCCCGCTCCCCGCTAGCCGACTTTCCGAAGTCCAATGGCCATGGCCGGCGGCAACTTGGCGCCACACCAGTTTCTCGTCAAGGGAATCTCATCGTGGAGAGCAGCAAAACCGTCACCAACGCGGAGCTGCGCGCCAAGCTGATCGAGTTAATCAAGGCTCAGAATAAGCCTTATGGCTTACTGATTGACGATATCGCCGGAGGCTTTACGTTTACCGGGCGCGGCCAGCCCCAGGCATTTCAAGTGCTGCCTTTGGTGGTCTACAAGGTATTTGCAGATGGACGGCCCGACGAACTGGTTCGCGGAGTGGACATTGTTGGTACGCCGCTGGCCGCGTTGACCAAAATCGTTGCGACGGGAGACACCACCGAGGTGTTCAACGGCTACTGCGGCGCCGAATCCGGATCTGTGCCGGTGTCTGCCGCATCGCCGGCCATCTTGACTTCAGAACTTGAGGTGCAGAAGAAGGAGAGCTCCACTGACCGGCCGCCCATCTTGCCTGCGCCTGCGCATGACACCGCAGTCGCGAAGACTGGCGGTGCGCTGTGAAGATGGCACGGCTCTTTTCATCGCTAGTATTCATGCTGGCTATCGGGTGTGGTATTCCATCCAGCCGCGCCGCCGCGCAGACTCAAGAGCCCAAGGACAACGATCAAACTCTGCGGGCCATGCGCGACGAAATGGCTCGCGCAAAAACGCGGCTCGAATTGAAAATTCCCGGCACAGACCAGCCGGTTCGTCCTTACTACGTTGAATACCGTTTGCTTGATCTGGATTTTCGCGAGATCAGCGGCGAATTTGGCACGCTGCTCAGCACTAACCACGCGCGGAACCGCTTTATGGACGTGGAGGCCCGGGTAGGCAACTACAAGCTAGACAGCTCCAATTTTATCAGTGACGACGGTTTCCGCGGATTCATCGGATCGACGGGCTCGGTGGGCATTGATCGCGATTACGACTCGCTGCGGCAGGATCTCTGGATTGCGACGGACCAGGCATTCAAAGAGGCCGTGGAAACGTATTCACGAAAACAGGCCTATCTCAGCAGTCTGGCCCGCCAGTCCGACATCAACGATTTTTCAAAAGCCGACCCGGTGCACGATATTGAGCCGCTGGTTATGGCCGACTGGAGTAATCGCAATTGGGAGCAGGAAGTACGCGAAACCTCCGCTGCGCTGCGCGCCTTTCCTCAAATCAATGAAGGTCGCGTTACTTACTACCTGGTCTTCGCTACGGAATACCTCGTCACCAGCGAGGGCACGGAAATTCGCACGAATCACAGCTTTGCGGCTATTGAATCCGGCATGGATGCGCTGGCGGATGATGGCATGCCCATCAATCACTTTTACGCTACCTATGCCGTGCGTCCGGCCGATCTCCCAGCACCCGATGCGGTGCGCAAAAGTTTGAATGTTACCGCCAGCGAGTTGGTTGCGCTGCGCTCAGCACCAGCGGCGCAGGACTACACCGGTCCAGTGCTCTTTGAAGCCCGCGCCGCAGGGCCGCTTCTGGCGCAAATCCTCGGACCAGCAGTGAACGGGGCACGGCCACCGGTCTCCTTCACGCCGGTCATGGAACAACTCTTAAGTGGCTTGGGTGGAAAAAGCGACTGGATCACCCGCATTGGCGCTCGCGTTTTGCCCGCGTCGGTTACGGTTGTGGACGATCCGGGTGCGAAAGAATTCAAGGGCACACCTTTGTTGGGCGCTTATGCGGTGGACGATGAGGGCGTGCGCGCGCAAAAAGTCACCCTGGTAGAAAACGGCGTGCTGCAAAGTGAGTTAATGTCCCGGCGGCCTGGGCCCGATTTCGATCAGTCCAACGGGCACGGGCGCGCCGCGTTCCTGAGCGATGCAAAGCCGACGATGAGCAATCTGTTCTTTACTTCCAAAGAGACCATGTCTCCGGCGGACCTAAAGAAGAAATTTCTGGATGAGTGTAAAGAGCAAAAACTGCAATCCTGCCTGGTGGTTCGCGAGATGGACAATCCGACGATCAGCTTGCTTCACCAGGACGATTTTCAATCGCTTTTGGCGAGCTACGGCGGCGGCGCGGGAACTGGCGACAGGCTTCCGCTCCTGATCTACCGCGTCTATCCCGAAGACGGCCGCGAAGAGATTATTCGCGGCGCGCGCATCATCGGGCTGAATTCGCGAGCCATTCGCAATATCTCGGGGATCGGAACCGACGACTTCGCCTACAACTACATGCAAAGCCAAATCAATGGATTTGCAGGCACGGCGTTGGGAGCCTTCGGCTCGGCGCAAAACGGATTGCCCGCGTCCATTGTGGCACCTTCGCTGCTTTTCGAAGAAGTAGAAGTGCGCGGTGCGCGCGGCGAACCGAAACGTTTGCCGCTAATTCCCGCACCGACGATGACCGCGGAGAAATAATTTGGAGTGGCCGGATTTTTCACGGCACCCGCCAACTGGCAACAGTCATGAAGGAACTAACTCGTCGAGGCTTCGTTTATGCGGCGGCAACGCTAGGCGGTTACGGCGTGCTCGTGGGCGTACAGCGCGTCTGCTCGTCCTCGTTTGACGATGGGGTCCAGCCGGTTGAAGACGTCAGTCCGGTAAGGATTGCGAAATTCAGCGACGATGGAGCTTCCTTGGGCGCCTCGACAACCCCCAGGCTGCGCAAGAGCACGGCACAGTGGAAGGCCCAGCTTACGGCTTTGCAATTCGATGTGACGCGGCGCGCCGCAACGGAATGGGCCTTTACCGGCACACTGCACGATGAGCACCGCGCCGGCCTGTATCGCTGCATCGATTGTGACAATGCTTTGTTTGATTCGCACAGCAAGTTTGACTCCGGTACGGGCTGGCCGAGTTTTTTCGAACCCATCGCCAAAGAAAACGTTCGCGAAAAAAAAGACGTCTCGCTGGGTGTAGTCCGCACTGAAGTAAAATGCACGGTCTGCGACGGCCATCTTGGCCACGTTTTTACCGATGGGCCGGAGCCGACTGGTCTGCGTTACTGCATGAATTCCGCCGCCCTGCGATTCATCCCTCGCAAAACGTAGGTCGTCCGCCCGTTTGAGCGCTGCTTCCCAAAAGAATGCACACGCCATTCAAGCTGTCCGCCTAACTCCCTGAAATTTGGGATAGTCTAAGCCCACGTGATAGCCATCCGTCCAAATCTGGAAGTGCGGGAAAAGAAACGTGCCGCGCTGTTGAGTGTCGGCTCGGCGGTCGTGTTGCTGACACTGAAGACTTTCCTGGTGGTGCGTACAGACAGCTTGGGCGTATTGTCCGAGGCCCTGCATTCCGGGCTCGATCTACTGGCCGCGATCATCACCTATTGGTCGGTGCGCATGTCGGGGCGGCCCGCGGATGAAGATCACCCATACGGTCACGGCAAATTTGAAAATTTTTCGGCGTTCGTGGAAACGGCGCTGCTTATCGTCACGGCGGTCTTCATTATTTACGAGGGTGTCGATCGACTGTTCTTCCACCATGTGCACATTCAGCCCAGCATCATTGCGTTCATAATCCTGTTGGTGGCCTTATCCATCGATGTAACGCGCGCCAAAGCATTGGGAAATGTCGCCAGGAAATACCGCAGCGAAGCAATCGAAGCCGATGCACTGCATTTTTCGACCGACGTGTGGAGCACCATTGTGGTTATAGCCGGTATCGGATTGGTGTGGGCCGGCGAAACCTGGCATCAGCTCTGGCTGATTAACGCGGACGCCATTGCCGGTCTCGCGGTAGCAGGCGTGATTTTGTGGGTCGGTTCGCAGCTCGGCAAGCGCACGCTGGATGCCCTGGTTGACGCTGCACCAGAAGGGTTGCGCCAAGAGATTGCGCGGGCTGTTGGTCGTATGGAAGGTGTGTTGGATGTGGATCGCGTGCGAGTTCGCCGCTCCGGGAACCGTCATTTCGTGGATGCCACCGTAAGCGTGGCGCGTACAAAGAGCCTGGAGCAGGTGCACGAACTGAGCAATGCGATCGAAAGACGCATCGGTGAGATCGTGCCTTCCGACGTTATGGTTCACGCGGAGCCGCGCGCGCCGCAAGGCGAGCATTTATTCGAATCGATCCGCGCCTTGGCTCAACGTCTGGGCTTGGCCATACACGACGTGACGGCGTTGCAACAGGGCGGCAAGCTCTTTATCGAATTGCATCTGGAAGTGGATGAGAACCTAAGTTTGCGCGAAGCTCATCGTCAAGCTACCAGACTTGAAGAAGGCATTCGGGCGTTACGCGACGCACCCACAGAGGTCAACATTCACATCGAGCCGCTGGGGACGCACATCGCCACGCCCGATGCTGGTCTCGGTGAAATGAAACAGTTGGCCGGAGCGGTGGAAGCCTTTTTGAACTCGCTCCCGGCCGAATACGACGAACTTGTGAATTGTCATGATGCCCGCGTACGGCAGGTGGAGCATCGCATTTTCGTGTCGTGCCATTGCACCATGAAGAGTGAGCTTCCCATCACGAAAATTCATGATGTCACCGCCGCTCTCGTGGATCGCGTGAAACAGAAATTCCCACAGATTCATCGCGTCACCATTCACCCGGAACCGTTGGAACAACGCTAGGCCTGCATTTGGTGCGGGTTAATGTGCGGCTGAACACGAATTTGGCTTGGGGCGCGTCTGCCCGCGAAAACCTGGGCGACCAGCGCAAGAATCGCGGGAAAACACTCCAGGACGTAACGAGGCTCAGGTGTTTCCAGCGTGGCAAGGAATAGTGTGCGCACAATTAGAAACGCTAGGAGCAGCGCCACAGCCGTATGCGCAGTCTCTTGCCGCCACAAGCGTTTTGCTCCCCATGCAGCGAGCGCCAAATAACCTACCGTCAGCAACGTAAAGAAAATGGTCACCGATTGGTCGACCGGGTCGTCCTCCCACGCTTCGGCGAGCGGAAACGCTTTTCCGGACAATGGCAGCAGTTCGACGCGCGGCGAAAACCATAGCGTAAATGCGCGGCCAGCCGGAAGCCACAAATCGGTTCGCAGCGGGTGGCGTGCGGTGCGTTCTTTGGCCAACTGGCCGAAGCCGGCGTCCTCTTCCGGAGTCAGTGTTAAATCTTCGTTGTACGGTTCCAGCAATGCCGCAACGCGCTCTTTTTCGTCAGGCGTATCGAATGCACCTGGCGGGATGTCGTCAAGATTTATGGATTCGTCGTTGAGCTTCCAGGACACCAGATAAGCGTCGCGTATGCGAAACAGCCAGGTTTTTTCCCAAGCCATGAAACCATAAGGCACCAGCTCGCCCGGTAAATTCGAATTTTTGGGGGCCAGGAATTGAATTTCGTGCAAGGTTATCGCGTTTCGAATCGCCCAAGGCAGGGGTGGTAGAACGCATCCGATGGCGATGAAGGCCGCGAGCCGCAGCATCACGCGCCACTGCCTGTTGCGAAGCAGATAAAACCCGAGTACCCCCAATGCAACGATAAGTAGTAACGGAGTCTCGGGCCGGACCAGTGTGCCGAGACCTGCCGCGAATCCCCCAAATGCTCCGAGACGTTCCGCATTTAAGCGAGTAAGCCAAGGAGTGCGCGCGAATTGGCGTTGTGGCTCGCGAAATTTTAAAAGCATTGCACATAAAAACAAAAGCGTCAGTGCGGTAAAAAAGATAGCCAATGTTTCCGTGAGCGGCACGGCAACGTAATTCGCGGTAAATGGGCAAAGGGCCGCAAGCCACAACGCAACAGAGAACGCTCGTCGTGCATCCTCTCCTTCGAAAGCCAGAACATTCAACACCGCCGCCATTTGGGCAATGACCAAGCAGGTGAGCAGATCTATGCCAACCTGTGCGGTCATAATCCAAAATCGGGCCTCCGGTCCTGTCTTACGGCTCAGCCAGTAAATCATCGCCAGGAATGCCGGAAATCCCGGCATACGTATATCCACCGGCGTAATGGCTCCGGCTACGTTCATGGCATAGGCGTGATGCTTAAGCCAGTTTGTCGCTATTTGATCGTAGAGAACGGTGTCGCCGGAACCTGCGGGATATTTAAGAACGAAGAAAAAACGCAGGCACAGCCCCGCCGCCAGCGGGAGTAAGGGGTTCGAGAAAATTCTCCTCATCAATGAAACGCATCTTACAATAGAGCAGACGGAATCGAGCATCCCGCTCCAGCCCCGGAACGGATACGCAATCCTACCGTGCCGCTGAGTTGAAAGGTTTCATGAAGGAACGTAGTCCAATTTTCTACGACGCGGAGCGCGTGCGTTGGCGGCGCACCCGGAGCGTGTTGGAAGTGATCGCGATCCTTCTCACCGTTTCGCTTACCTATTTTTTCGTGACCGTAGCGGTGAGCGTCGATCTGCCGAATGGATTACTGCCGGAGATCAAGCCAGGCTTCCATCCACTCAAGCTGAAGGGAACTCCAAAATTGTTGCCGGTGCGCGAGGGTCGGCGCCGGCGCGTCGCGAATATCGGCAGTGTTCCCGCCAGCTACGACCCTCTGCGCGCTGCGTTTTTTGTCAGCTGGGATCCGAACAGCATGGCGTCGCTCAAAGCCCATTACAAAGACGTCGACTTGCTGATTCCCGAGCAGCTTCACTCGGTGACGACGGATGGAGCAATCACGATTGTCGATTACGAGAACGGACAAAACGTCAGCAAGGCTACACCCGACCAGGCCATCGCGATTCTGAAAGAAGACAAGCTCCACCAATGGATGAAGTCGGTAAACATC